>OODN01000195.1_pt1 | contig 47517 bp, 47 predicted proteins | sample 1671651 | NCBI WGS metagenome assembly OODN01 (sample SAMN06348178, study PRJEB24527) | human gut metagenome | biome: human gut; feature: ankylosing spondylitis patient; material: feces | host: Homo sapiens | place: China | collected 2015-10 | reverse complement strand
ATTATTTGAAGATAAGAAAAACGACTAGTCTAATTGACTAGCCGTTTTTTTCATACGCGAGAATTTTTGAAATAAGTAGTTGTAAGCACAAATATTTTATAATTTAGTTCCGTTAGATGCGATGACCTCCTTGTACCAATCAAATGAATCCTTCTTGTAGCGTTTCATTGAGTCACCACCATGGTTATCTTCATCAACATAGATAAAACCGTAACGCTTGTTCATTTCGCCGGTAGATCACTTACTAAGTCGATGCATCCCCATGGTAAGTAGCCAATCAAATCTACGCCATCTTCAGTAACAGCCTTCTTCATTTCTTCAATGTGACTGCACAAATATTCAATGCGGTAGTCATCATGAATCTTGTGATCAGCTGTCATCTTATCGTTAACACAAGACCAATCACTGCCTTAAAGAATGGTATGCTTTTATCATTACTATTCATCATGATTGGTTCCTTGTTCTTACTTTGGGCGTCATTTCCGGTTCCGGCTGTTGCTAACTGAATGAACCAAACAGGTTTGACTCCATTCTTGAACCAAGCTTATAATGCGTCATTTGGTATTGTATCTGTATTTGCCGTTGTAGGTATTGCCTACCAATGGGCTAAAAACGAAGGAGTCGAAGGACTTCCAGCCGGAATGACTGCTTTCGTAGGATTCTTAATTTTGATGAATTCTACTACTCCAGTTATGAACGGTGCTAAGACAGTTGTTTCAGCTCAACAAGCTCCAATTCTTTTACAAGGATTCATCGACCGTACTTGGCTTGGTGGCCAAGGGATGATCGCCGCAATCATTGTTGGTTTGATTATCGGTTGGATTTACACTTGGTTTGTTAAGCACAAGATTACTATTAAGTTGCCTGAACAAGTTCCACCTGCAGTAGCCAACTCATTTATCGCTTTGATTCCTGCAGCTGTATTAACTGCAATGTGGTTATGTGTCTACATCTTCTTTGAAAAAGTGGCTCACACTACTATGACTCAATGGATTTACACCACTATTCAAACACCACTTCAAGGTATAACTGACTCATTTGGTGGTATTGCTGGTCCAATTTTGAGTGCCAACGCTTTGCAAAACGCAGCTATCTTTAAGAAATACGGTTACGTAGACGCTGCACACGGTGGTCACATCGTTATTCAAGGTTTGTTTGACCAATTCTCAACTGTAACTGGTGCAGGTATGACTATCGGTTTGGTTGTCTTCATGTGTTTCATGGCTAGATCAGCTCAAATGAGAAGTATTGGTAAGTTGGCATTGGTTCCTGGTATTTTTAACATTAATGAACCTGTATTATTCGGTGTTCCTATTGTTATGAACCCAATGCTTGCACTTCCATTCTTTATCATGCCACCACTTTCAGCTGGTTCAACTTACTTGTTAATCAAAGCAGGTATCTTGCCATACCTTAACGGGGTCCAGGTTCCATGGACTACTCCACCTGTAATTTCTGGTTTCTTAATCGGTGGTTGGAAAGTTGCTATTTGGCAGGCTATTATCTTAATCATTTCATTCTTTGTATATTTGCCATTTGCACGTAGCTATGACAACATGCTTTACAAACAAGAACAAGCTGCCAAAGCTAAAGAAGAAAAATAATTTAAAGTAGAAAAAATGAGCTTTTATCTCTATCATTTAATTTGTAGATAGAAGCTCATTTTTAATAGGGGAAAATAATGAAAAAATATCTCTCAATTGACATTGGCGGAACGAATCTGAAGTATGCCTTAATCGACGAAAAAGGACATATTCTAGAAAAAGACCGCGTTAAAACAGATGCAAAAAATCTTACGGCATTTATGGAAAACATGTATGAGGTGATCGATTCATATCAGGATCAATTTGAAGGTATCGCAATCTGTGCACCAGGTAAGATCGATACTGAAAATAAGATCATTTATTTCGGTGGTGCGTTAAAGTTCCTTGATGGTTTGAATCTTCAGGACGCATTAGGGGATAAATACAATGTGCCAATCAGTGTGGAGAATGATGGCAAAGCAGCAGCTTTATCAGAGCAATGGCTTGGCGAATTGCGCGGAGTAGATACTGGTGTTGCAATTACTCTAGGCACCGGCGTTGGCGGCGGTGTCGTTGTTAATAATCATCTTTTGCATGGCTGGACTTTCCAAGCCGGTGAGCTTAGTTGGATGATTACTAATTCTGGTATCGGCACAAAGAACAAGGCTGCATATACTGGTGATAATTGTTCTGCCGTTAATATGGTTAAAAAGGTAAATCTAGCTCTTGGAAATAAAGATTTAGATGATGGACTTACTGCCTTTGAAGCGATCAATAATGGTGATTTACGTGCATTGGCAATTTTTAAACGTTACTGCCGCAACGTTGCGATTATGATTATTAATATTCAAACTGTGATCAATGCCTCGAAGTTTGTGATTGGTGGTGGCATCAGCAACCAGCCAATCTTGATTGAAGAAATCAATAATCAATTAGCTAAAATCCTGGAAATCAACCCAATGATTGGCAAGCAGATGATCCCACCAAAAATTGTTGCCGCAAAGCATGGCAACGATTCTAACTTATATGGTGCCTTGTATTCGCTTTTGCTTGAACTGAATAAGCAATAAAAAACAGCCTAGTTCGTTTGAACTAGGCTATTTTGATCTACTTATTTTTTAACGTCTGACATGAACTTAGCAATGCTTACGCTAGCTGCCGCAACACAAGCGACCATTGCTGTCTTACAACTAATGTCGACAATATCTTTGACTAAATCCTTATTTTCATGGATAAATTTGAAAGATGCATTAGTGTAATCCATGCAGTAGCCGTGAATAGTGTTCATCAGGTCTTTCACTTGAGTGTAGCCACTCTTTTCAGCACGTTTTGGTTCATCCTCTGGGTTGATTTGAGTTCTTACATCATTGTTCATAACAAATACCTCACTTTCACCTTATATTCTACCTTTTTCTAGGTCTTCTTAAGTACCTTAATGCACCATTTTTAATATATTTTTGGAATTGCTCGTAAAGTGGGTCAAAGATCTGAGGCTGCTCTTCATTGTGGGACAACATTGTCTTAGGGAAGAAGAAACGCTCGTCACCTTGGAAGGTACCGTTTAAGGCGCAAACCAATGGACTTAATTGCGATAATTCGATTAAGCTACCATCATCTTGCATGATTTCAATTTGGCTGTTGGCATTTTTACCAGTAGGCTTGTAAGCATCGTATGGTTCGTCAAAAGCTGAGTTAGTAGCGGTGTAGTAATCTGGGTTGAAGCCGGCTTGCTTGATCAAATTCTTCAATTTTGGCAACAAGTTCTTAGTTTCTTCATCGATTCTGACGCTAGCGAGTGGCTTTCTGTATAAATAGCGCTTGGCTAAATCAGATAAAATGGGATCTTGCGCTTCTGTCCACATCAAGAAGTTAGTTTCCATGACGCTGTCGTCTAACTTTAAGTAGTCTTCAAGCGCCCAGTTGCCAGCCAAAAACTTGGCCAAACTTGGTGTAACTTTTAAATTGCCTTCTTTGTAAATGTCTTGAGCACGTTCAAGCAAGTGGTGCAAGATAACTTCCATTGAACGACCAACGCGGTGGAAGTAGACTTGTTGGTACATTTGGTAACGTGATACGATATAGTCTTCTACCGCGTGCATCCCGTTATTGGTAAAGCAAATGCCACCTTGGTATGGGCGAATCACGCGCAAAATGTGGGATAAATCAAAGCGTCCGTAGTTAACGCCAGTGAAGTAGGCATCACGTTGCAAGTAGTCCATTCTGTCGGCATCAGCCTGACTTGAAATCATCTTAACTACTTGAGGGTTAGGGTAAGTTTTAGCAATTACGCTAGCAACTTGTTCAGGAAAGTTTGGCGCAACTTGTTTTAATGCCTTGTTGATTTCAGTATTAGGATCCTTGATGATCTTTTGTCCAATCTTTTCGTGGTTGGTGCCAAAAAGGTGCTCGAATGTGTGCGAATAAGGGCCGTGGCCGATGTCGTGAAGCAGGCCGGCACATTCTACTAACAGACGGTTATCATCGTCCCAGAGGCCGTCTCCTGGTATTATCGAAGGATATTTCTTTGCGAAGATATCGCAGATGCGGCGCGTTAATTCATAAACGCCCAAGTTATGTTCAAATCTGGTGTGCGTTCCCCCAGGAAAGACATAGCTGACAGGTCCAAGCTGCTTAATTCTGCGCATCCGCTGGAATTCTTTTGATTTTACGATATCGAAGATAACTTTATCTTCAATATGGATGTAGCCGTGCACCGGGTCACGGAGTACAACTTCTTGTTTTAGTTTTTCACTTTGAAATCTTGCCATAAACATTCACCAAGCTTGTTAATTTAATTTTTGAAAAAATATATTAAAATAGAGTATACCTATATAAATTATAGCAAAGATGTGTCTGAAGTGCTTAACGGAAGGGATGAGAGCGTGACCGATATTACAATCAATTTAACTAGCAAAATTACTCAAGATAACGATACTGAAACTTTTACCAGAACAGCACCAGGAAAGATGACCGAAGACGGGGACATTATTCGCATTTCCTACACTGAAGAGGGTGCAATTCCCGTCAAAGTGCTTTTAAAGGACGACAAATTGTTGATCAGACGAGGCGTTGATCACAACAACTACTCGTTCATGAAGTTTGTTCCCGGTGAAAAGGAGAGCTGCCGTTATGTAGTTGAAGGCAGACAAATGGATATGGTCAGCGTGACCAACCTGCTCGAATACACAGAAGATGAAGGTTCTCATAAACTTCGGGTTGAATATGACCTCTTTAATGGACTATACTTAATAGGTAACTATGCAGTCACGTTGATTTTTACTTAAACGCCTAGTAAAATAGTAAAGATTGTAAAAGAGAGGACGTACAGCTGTGGGATTAGACAAATTTAAAGACAAAAACCGCGACGAATTATCAATGATCGAAGTTGCTCGTGCAATTTTGGAAGATAATGGTAAGAGAATGGCATTTGCCGATATTGTTAATGCCGTACAAAAATACTTGAACAAGAGTGACGAAGAAATTCGTGAACGTTTGCCACAATTCTATACTGACATGAACACCGATGGTGAATTTATTTCCATGGGTGAAAATGTTTGGGCACTTCGCTCATGGTTCCCATACGAATCAGTTGACGAAGAAGTTAACCACCCAGAAGATGAAGACGAAGACGATGCACGTAAGCACCACAAGAAGGTTAATGCCTTCTTAGCCAGTGCAACTGGTGACGATGACATCATCGACTACGACAATGACGACCCAGAAGACGACGACTTAGATGCCACTGCTGATGATAGCGATGACGACTACGGCGACGACGATTCTGATTACGATGAAGATAACGATGATACTGATGACGTATTGCCAGACGGTATCGAAGGTCAATTGTCACAATTAAACGATGACGATGATGACGAAGAAGATAATTAATTTGCTTGACTTAAGAAGAAAAAGCAGATAGTATTTTTCTTGGGCACCCTATGTGCGTTTAGCTCCCTAACTTGAGGGGGCTTTTTTGTTTGAAGGATAAATAATAAAGGAGCAGAAAATGACAAAATACATCTTCGTAACTGGCGGTGTCGTATCTTCACTTGGTAAGGGTATTACTGCATCAAGTCTAGGTCGACTTCTCAAGAATCGTGGTTTAAAGGTAACCATGCAAAAGTTTGACCCATACATCAACATTGACCCAGGTACAATGAACCCATACCAACACGGTGAAGTTTATGTTACCGACGATGGTACAGAAGCAGACCTTGATTTAGGTCACTATGAAAGAATCGTAGACGTTAGAACTAGCAAGTACTCTAACGTAACTACTGGTAAGATTTACCAAGAAGTTTTGGAAAAAGAACGTCGTGGTGACTACCATGGTGCAACAGTTCAAGTAATTCCTCATATTACTGACATGATCAAGAAGAAGATCATGCGTGCAGCTCTTACTACTGATTCTGACGTAATCATTTCAGAAATTGGTGGTACTGTTGGTGATATCGAATCAACTCCATTCATGGAAGCTATTCGTCAAATGCGTCGTGAAGTTGGTGAAGACAACGTAATGTACATTCACTGTACTTTAGTACCACTTCTTCACGCAGCTCACGAAATGAAGACTAAGCCAACTCAACATTCAGTTGCAGAACTTCGCAGCATCGGTATTCAACCAAACATGCTTGTTCTTCGTGCGGAAGAGCCAATCGACCAAGAACACAAGGACAAGATCTCAACCTTCACCGATGTTCCTGTTGACCGAATCATTGAATCAATTGATGCTCCTTCATTGTTCGATGTGCCTTTGGCTTTCCAAAAGCAAGGAATGGATCAAAAAGTTTGTGACTTCTTGCACCTTGAAAGTCCAAAGCCAGAAGCTGACATGGAAGCTTGGAAGAAGCTTGACGAACGTGCTAAGAGCTTGAAGCACAAGACTAAGATTACTTTAGTAGGTAAGTATGTAGAACTTGAAGATGCCTACATTTCAGTTACTGACGCTTTGCAACACGCAGGTTACCTTTACAACACTAAGATTGAAGTTGATAAGGTTCAAGCTGAAGATGTAACTGAAGACAACATTGCAGAAATCATGAAGGGTTCAGACGGTTTAATCGTTCCTGGTGGTTTTGGTACTCGTGGTCTTGAAGGTATGATCACTGCTATCAAGTACGCTCGTGAAAATGATATCCCATTCTTAGGTATTTGCTTGGGTATGCAAATGGCTAGTGTTGAATTTGCCCGTGACGTATTGCACCTTGAAGATGCCAACTCTGCAGAAGCTGAACCAGACTGCAAGAACAACATTATCGACATCATGGCTGACAAGCGTGACGAAGAAAATATTGGTGGTACTTTACGTTTAGGTCTTTACCCAGCTACTCTTAAGAAGGGTACTAAGACTCGTGAAGCTTACGACGACCAAGATGTTATTCAAGAACGTCACCGTCACCGTTTCGAATTTAACAACAAGTACCGTGACGCATTTGAAAAGGCCGGTATGGTCTTCTCAGGTGTTTCACCAGACAACCGCTTAGTTGAAATTATTGAATTGCCAAAGAAGAAGTTCTTCATCGCAGCTCAATACCACCCAGAATTCTTGAGCCGTCCACAACGTCCAGAAGGCTTGTTCAAGTCATTTATTGGTGCAGCTAGTGGTCTTCCAGCTGAAAAATTCTAGAATAATAGATTTGAATTATACAAAATCTTAAGAAAACAAGAACTGAGGGCCTCAGCTCTTGTTTTTTTTGCGAATATCCTTTAACATTATTATGATTAATTGAAAGTAGAAAAGGATTTGTTTTCGCCAATGAAGCAGATGATTATTCATGGTGGAAAGCCCCTGCAGGGTGATGTTTGGATTGGTGGAGCTAAGAACTCAACTGTTGCATTGATTCCGGCATCGATTTTGTCTAGAACACCGGTAACTTTGGAAGGCGTCCCAAGAATTGCTGATGTTGCTAACTTGATGGACTTGTTGAGTGAGATGGATGTGCATTGTGACTTCGGAGAGACAACTTTGCGCATTGATCCAACCGATATTAAGATGAGTCCTTTGCCAGCTGGTAAGATTAAGAGTTTGCGTGCTTCATATTACTTTATGGGTGCACTTCTTGGTCGATTTGGCAAAGCAGTTGTGGGCTTCCCTGGTGGTGACGATATCGGACCACGTCCTATTGACCAACATATTAAGGGCTTTGAAGCCTTAGGCGCCAGCGTAAAAAATGAAAATGATCAAATTATAATTACGGCTCCTGAAGATGGCTTGCATGGTGCGAAGATTCACCTTAAGATGCCATCCGTTGGTGCTACGATGAATATTATTATGGCCAGTGTGACTGCACAAGGCCAAACTATTATTGAAAATGCAGCCAAAGAACCAGAAATCATTGATTTAGCTACCTTCTTGAACAACATGGGGGCAGTTATTCGTGGTGCAGGTACTGACTCAATCAGAATTGAAGGTGTGGACATGCTTAAGGCACAAATTCCACATACGATTATTCCTGATCGAATTGAAGCAGGTACTTATGTATCGCTTGCTGCATGCATCGGCAATGGCATTCGTATTCATAATATTATTGAGGAACACCTTGATTCATACCTAGCTAAGGTAGAGGAAATGGGCGTTGTTATTGATGCGGATGAAGATTCACTTTATGTGTACCCAGCCGGTGATTTGAAGATGGTGCAAGTTAAGACTGATGTTTATCCAGGTTTTGCGACAGATTTACAACAGCCAATTACGCCACTTCTTTTGACCGCTAAGTCTGGTGAAGGCGTAGTGATCGATAACATTTATCCAAAGCGAATTGGTCATATTGCGCAATTGCAAAAGATGGGTGCTAACATTAAGGTTGAAGATAATATTATCTTGGCTCATCCAACCCCTCAACTTCACGGTGCAGAAGTAACTGCCGGTGAAATTAGAGCAGGTGCATGTTTAATGATTGCAGGTTTAATGGCTGCAGGAACAACGATAATCGACAAGGCAGGTAATATCTTGCGTGGATATGACCGTGTCGAAGAGAAGTTGCGTCAACTTGGTGCTGATGTGAGTATCAAAGATGACCCTTCCGTTCCCGGCATTTTAGATAATATCTAAAAGCAGGACTTGCATAATTATTTTAGATTAGTAAAATCATATATTGTGGCGGAACAGCAGGGTAGGCTGTTCCGTCTTTTTTGTACAAAAAAATCGCATGACATTCGCCATGCGATTTTTATTATCTAAAATTTATTTTTTTACTAATCGAGCAAGTCGTACTTCAAAGTCATCAAGCCGTGACCTTCGTCAACCATTTGACCAAGAAGTTCAACAGTGTTGTTGTAAACGGTGTCAGCCATCTTTTGGTTAGCTGCAATAAGTTTATCTTGTAATTCCTTACCTGAAAGATCCTTAACTTCCTTGTCAGTGTCGTGTTGGATCTTGTGGCATTGTGCCAAACTCTTTTGTTCAAAGGCATCTTCAAGTTCGCCGTATACACGGTAGTTGGTGTCGCCAAGTTGTGCAGTCAACTTGTTAAGCCAGAAGATCTTGTTCAAGTTGAACTTAGGAGTAGTTTGGAAGCTTTCTGGAGTAGTAGTTACGTTAGTATAGAATGGCACCATTGAATTGAAGGTGTTTGGACCAAATGCCAACCATTGAACACCAGCGATTTCTGCAGGAACGTCGTTTCTGATTTGCAAAATGTGAGTTTCGAAGTTTCTGTTGATACCGATTGGACGGAAGGTCTTCTTTTGTTCAGGAGTACCTTGATCACCATATGCATCGTATGGAGTGTCTTGGTAGTGTGAACTTTCAGCCCACTTAATGTCTTCGATTGAGATCAAACGGTTTGCGTGGCAAATGAATGGTTGATCTTGATCAGCAGGAGTGCCGCCAAAGTCTGGATCGAAGTAGTTGTGAATGTACCAGGCACGTGGGTTGTTGTAGTGAGCATCCTTGATAGTTGATGAACCAAAGATGTGACGCATGTTGTAACCTTCACGGTCTGGGTTCAAGTGGTATTCACTGATTAAGTCCTTCAAGTCGCTTGAGGCGGCGAAGTTGTCAGTGTCATCAAAGTCAAATTCATCGATGTTCAAACGGTTTGGTGCGATAACGTATGCATTGTCAGGGATGCGACGTGCGATCCAGTGGTGGCCACCGATAGTTTCAAGGTACCAAATAGTGTCCTTGTCTGAGAAGGCCATACCATTCATTTCGTAGGTACCGTATTTTTCAACAAGGTAACCTACACGCTTAACACCGTCAAATGCTGAATGAAGGTATGGAAGAGTTAAAGTAACAAAGTCTTCTTCACCTAAACCGCCTTCTGATGGGTCAAGAAGTGGGTCAACGCCTTGGATGCGTGAGTTGGTAGTGATAGTTTCAGTAGCAGTCATCGCAATGTTTTCAGCGTTGATACCAGCTGCGCCCCAAATACCGTTTTTACCTGAAACATCAGGTGCAGAGGTGTAACGAAGAGGAGTTGCAGCTAAATCTTCGTCGTCGATCTTTTGCTTGCTGATAACGCTAGTGTAGTGCTTAGGTTGGTCTTCTGGGTTAACTGCCTTGAAGCCTTCAGGGATAATAACACGACCACCGTCTTCACTACGAGCGATCATAGTTGAACCGTCAATAGTTGCTTTTTTACCTACTAAGATAGTAGTACATTCTGTTTGTTTCATTTGATCATTCCTTTTTATTCTTTATGTATATTGTACGAAATTATAGCTCCAAAAAGCAAAAAAACAAGTACTATAATTGATTAATTAATTGAACCGGCAGAGTATATATACTATCTAATTTCCGTTCAGGATCTACAATCCGACTAATTAATAAATCGCTCATTAATTCAGCTAATTCATGAATTGGCTGGCGTGCAGTAATCAAACTTGGAAACAGACTTTGAATTAACCGTGTCCCATCAAACCCGGTAATTAAAGACTTTATTCCCAAATAATCAGCCGTTTGTTTTGCTAATAAGGCAGTAATATCATCAGTACAGCAAATTGCATCGATTTTTTTGTCAGTGACCATCCCTTGAATGGCCATTTTTTTGGTAATAATTGAATCACTGGCATTAAGAGAATCTAAAGTAATGTGAGCTTTATAGGTGTTAAAAACACGCATCATGCCCTTAATTCGATCGTTAATTGGATAATAATCTTCGCGTGCACCGGCAATAATTAAAATTTCTTTTTTGCCTCTTTCAAGAACCGATTGTGCAATTTGTGCACCAGCATCTAAGTTATTAGATTGTACTGTTGGAATTTGTTTACTGATCTGACGATCAAAACTAATAATTGGCAGGTTTTGATTAAGTTCACCTTTAGAAATATGTAAAAGTGAGCTTGTAATTAAGCCACTAATTTCTTTCTTTCTAAAGCGTCTTAAATAATAATCGAAGTTTTGAATGTGGAAGTGATCTAGATGCAAAACGCAGTCATAACCTTTATCTGCTAGACATCCAGATAAGTTTTCAAAAAGTTCTGCATAGAAAGGATTTTCGATATTAGGAAAATTAACTTCGATTAAATGCTTTTGCATAGAAGATTGTGGCGAATTCTTCGCAAGATAACCTAATTTTTTGATTGCTTTCTTAATTTTATCGGCTGAATCAGGACTTACATAACCACTTTGATTAATATAACGTGATACTGTTGCGATTGAAACTTCAGCCTCCTGAGCAACATCTTTTATAGTTACAGCCATTTTTACACCTCTAGTTTTAATACAATAGCGCTTTCATATGCGTTATTATAGCACCTAATGAAAATAAATGCGTAAATTTATGGAAACTGCTTGCAAAAAATTACACATGAGTTATCATAAAGTTGTTAATTGAAAACGCTTACCGACTAAAAGAGAGGGGAAGCTAAGCGCTATGATGTTGTTTTTGATCAAGAGGGAGTTGAAAAAACATGCATAAATGGCTCAAAAGAATTGCTTTGGCTGGAGCAGCAGCTATGGCAATGATCAGCCTTTCAGCTTGTGGTAATCACCAAAATAGTCAAGCTGGTAAGAAAGTAACGATTGAATATTTCAACCAAAAAAAAGGAAATGTCAGGGACTTTAAAGCAAATTATTAAAGACTTTGAAAAGAAGAACCCTAACATTCATGTTAAGGAACTCGATGTTCCAAATGCAGGTACTGTTCTTAAAACAAGAATTTTATCTGGGGATGTTCCAGATGTAGTTAACATCTACCCACAGAACATTGACTTTCGAGAATGGGCCAAGGCAGGCTACTTTGAAGATATGACCCATGCGCCATATATCAAGAATATTAAGAATCACTACGCTGATTCGTTTAAGATTAATGGCAAGATTTATAATGCACCACTAAGTGCAAACGTTTATGGCTTTTTCTACAATGCTACTGAGTTTAAAAAATTAGGAATTAAACCACCAAAGACTTGGGCAGAATTTGAGCAAGTAGTTAAGAAGATCAAGGCTAGTGGTAAGGCTCCATTTGCAGTAGCGGGAACTGAGCCTTGGACCTTAAACGGTTATCATCAATTAGCTCTAGCAACCGTTACTGGTAGTGCCAAAAATGCTAACAAGTTGTTGCGTTTCTCAGCACCAAACGGAATTAAAGTTAATAATCCATATATTCAAAAAGACTTTACTCGTTTGAACTTATTACGTAATAATGCTCAAACTGGATGGCGCGGAGCTAGTTATAACGATGCTGTTGTTTCATTTGCCACAGGTAAGAGCTTGATCATGCCAAATGGTTCATGGGCCTTACCGATGATTAATCAACAAAAGCCTAAGTTTAAAGTTAGAACTTTCGCCTTTCCAGCAGCTAAGGCAAATCATGAAATGACTGTTGGTTCAGGTGACTTAGCCTTATCTATTTCATCAAGATCTAAACATAAGAAAGCAGCCGAAAAGTTTGTAGCATACATGACTTCTCCGGCTGCAATGCAAAAATACTACGATGTTGATGGTAGTCCAGTCGCAGTTAAGGGGGTTAAGCAAAAAGGTGTTAACTCACAATTAGGCGGCCTTTCTCAATACGCCTTTACTAAACATGACATGGTTTGGCTTGCTCAAGATTGGACCAGTGAAAATGACTTCTTCAACCTTACTGCAAGTTACCTAATGACTGGCAATAAGCAACAAATGGTTAATGATATGAATACTTTCTTTAACCCAATGAAAGCTTCTAACTAGGGAGGAATTTAGCAATGAAATCCAAAGGCTTTGTTGAAAAATATTGGGGTTGGTTATTCTTAATCGTTCCCATTATCTTGCAAATAATTTTCTTCTTCTTTCCACTATTTCAAGGTGCATTCTACAGTTTTACCAACTGGACAGGATTAACTTATAATTACAAATTTGTTGGTTTAAACAACTACAAATTGTTGTTCCTAGATCAGAACTTTGCTAAGTCCATCGGCTTTACCGCTATTTTAACGATTTGCTTAGTTGTCGGTGAAATTGTGTTAGGGATCTTAATTGCACGTGCATTGAATGACAAGATTAAAGGCCAAACATTCTTTAGAGCTTGGTTCTTCTTCCCAGCTGTTCTTTCTGGTTTAACAGTTGCTTTGATCTTCAAGCAAGTATTTAACTATGGTTTACCAGCAATCGGTAATGCACTTCATATTAGTTGGCTTCAAACTAGTTTATTAGGTACTAGCGTTGGTGCGATTGTTGCTACAATCTTTGTCCTTTTGTGGCAAGGCGTTGCGATGCCAATCATTATCTTCTTAGCAGGACTTCAAAGTATTCCTGATGAAATTAAAGAAGCAGCAGCTGTTGATGGTGCTAACAGCAAACAGATCTTTTGGCATATTGAATTGCCATACATGTTACCAAGTATTTCAATGGTCTTCATTATGGCTTTAAAGAGCGGTCTGACTGCTTTCGACCAAATCTTTGCAATGACTGGTGGTGGACCAAACAACTCAACTACTTCATTAGGACTTTTGGTTTACAACTATGCGTTTAACAATAACTCATTTGGTTATGCCAACGCTGTTGCGATTGTCTTATTCATCTTAATTGCAATTGTTTCATTCATTCAAATTAAGATTTCAAATAGATACGCTGTTGATTAGAGAGGGCATTAACGATGGAAAAAGAAAATAAATCAAAGAAATTTTGGGACTATGCCTTACTAGTAGTCGGCGGAATCCTGATTCTAATTCCTTTACTTTACACGTTTTTAAGTTCATTTAAGACGACTAAGCAAATTATGGAACACTTCTTTGCTTGGCCACATCCATGGACAATGGCAAACTACCAAAGATTGTTTGCCGACGGAGTAGCTCATTACTTCTGGAATTCAATTGTAATTACAGTTTTATCAGTTGCATTAGTAATGATCTTTGTTCCAATGGCCGCTTATTCAATTGCTCGTAACATGTCTAAGCGCACAGCCTTTAACTGGATGTATATTTTGCTGCTCATTGGGATCTTTGTTCCATTCCAAGTAATCATGATTCCGATCACAGTTATGATGAGCAAAATTCATTTAGCCAATGAATGGGGCTTGATTATCCTTTACTTAACTTATGCAATTCCGCAAACACTATTCCTTTATGTAAGTTACATTAAGCAAAGTGTTCCTGAAAGTTTGGATGAAGCTGCAGAACTTGATGGTGCTAATAAATTTACTGCTTACTTTAAGATTATCTTCCCACTCTTAAAGCCAATGCATGCCACTACTTTAATTATCAACGCTATGTGGTTCTGGAACGACTTTATGCTTCCATTATTGATCTTGAATAGAGATTCTAAGATGTGGACTTTGCCTTTGTTCCAATACAACTACACAGGTCAATACTTCAACGATTACGGTCCAAGTTTTGCTTCATACGTAATTGGGATCATCACAATTACTATTGTTTACTTGATCTTCCAAAAGAACATTATTGCTGGTATGAGTAATGGTGCTGTTAAGTAATTAGTTTAAAAAAGAGGAGTAAGAATAATGGTTAAAGTAGATTTAGATCATGTTTATAAAAAATATGATGGCAACGATAACTACTCAGTTTCAGATTTTAATTTACACATTGATGATCAAGAATTCATCGTCTTCGTTGGACCATCTGGTTGTGGTAAGTCCACTACTTTAAGAATGATTGCCGGACTAGAAGATATTACCAAGGGTACTTTAAAGATTGGTGGCAAAGTCATGAACGATGTGGCACCTAAAGACCGCCATATCGCGATGGTATTCCAGAACTATGCTTTGTATCCACACATGAGTGTCTATGACAACATGTCCTTTGGATTAAAGCTTAAGAAGGTTCCGAAGGATGAAATTGAAAAGAAGGTTCAACGTGCTGCTAAGATCTTAGGTTTAACAGATTACTTACAAAGAAAACCAGCTGCCCTTTCCGGTGGTCAACGTCAGCGTGTTGCCTTGGGTCGTGCGATTGTGCGTGATGCACCAATATTCTTAATGGATGAACCATTATCTAACCTTGATGCCAAGCTTCGAGTTTCAATGCGTGCTAACATTGCCAAACTTCATCAGCAATTAAAGACAACAATGATTTATGTTACTCACGATCAAACTGAAGCGATGACTCTAGCTGACAGAATTGTTGTTATTAAAGATGGTGTCCAACAACAAGTTGGTACGCCAATGGAGGTCTATAACAAACCTGCTAATGTCTTTGTTGCTGGGTTCATTGGTTCACCAGCAATGAACTTCTTCCATGTAATTTTAAAGGATGGCAAGATTATTGATAAAGATCACCATGACTTTGAAATTCCAGTTCCAGAAGGAAAACTCAAGATTTTGAAAGCAAAGGGTTATGATGGCAAAGAATTAATCTTTGGAATTCGTCCTGAAGACGTTCACACTGAAGAAGTCTTCCTCGAAAGTTTCCCAGAACAAGTTGTAACTGCTACTGTTACTGTTTCAGAACTTCTTGGTTCAGAAACTCAACTTTACACTAAAGTTGGCAATACTGAATTAGTTTCAAAGGTAGATGCAAGAGACTTTACCAAACCTGGAGCACAGATAAAGATGGGCTTTGAAATGAACAAAGCGCACTTCTTTGATCCTAAGACTGAAAAGACTTTAGATAATTAAAATTAAAAATTCTCCCCCTCAAAAAATTAGGCTCCAATTGGGCCTAATTTTTTATTAGAATACATATACTAGTCAGGAGTAAAAAATGGTTGAAAAGTTAATCACTGTTGATCAAAAGAAAAAGATATTTCACTTACATAATTCTAAGATTTCATATTTGTTATCGGTAGAAGATGGCGGCACTCTATGTCATTTATATTTTGGCAAAAGAGTTAATGATTATCATGGTCAATTACGTTATCCGCGTGTTGACCGCGGCTTTTCCGGCAATTTGCCAGGATCACTAGAGCGTAGATTCTCACGTGATACTTTACCTAAAGAATACAGTACTGCTGGTGAAATGGATTATCATACTCCAGCTGCAATTGTGCGTCAAAAAGATGGTTCAAATGCACTATTTTTAACTTATAAGGATTATCAAATTGTTGATGGTAAGCCAGATCTAAAAGGATTACCACACGCTTGGGTTAAAAATAATAGCGAAGCACAAACTTTGATCGTAACTCTGGAAGATAAGAAAACAGGGCTATTGTTTGATTTGCTTTATACCATTTATCGTGATCGAGCTGTAATTACTCGTTCAGTTAAGGTCAGAAATGAAGGCAAAGAGCCAGTTAAGCTAGAAAAAGTTGCTTCAATGCAAATCGATTTTGTGGGCCGTGATTTTGAAACGATTACTTTGCCTGGGGCACATGCTCATGAAAGAACTATAGATCGGAATCATATTAATCAGGGAATCCATGCTTATCAAAGTCACCGTGGAACTTCCAGTCATCAAATGAATCCATTTTTAGCTTTAGTTGATCCTGAGACAACTGAATTTAATGGAGATGCTTATGGTTTTGCTTTTGTTTACTCTGGTAACCACAAGTTTGAAGTCGAAAAAGATCAGATTGAACAATTACACGTTAATGTTGGGATTAATGATTTTGATTTTAATTGGCAACTAAAAGCAGGTCAAAGTTTCCAAACACCCGAAGTATTAATGGTTTATTCAGATCATGGCTTAAATCAAATGAGCCAAACTTTTCATAGTTTAATCCATGATCGCATTATGCGGAGTAAATTTAAGGATTCATTACGTCCAATTGTTGTTAATAACTGGGAAGCAACTTATTTTGATTTTGATGAAGAAAAGTTAAAGCCAATTGTTGACGAAGCTAAGAAGCTTGGAATTGAAATGTTTGTGTTAGATGATGGTTGGTTTGGCCATCGGGATGATGACAACTCTTCTTTAGGGGACTGGCAAGTCTTTGACAAAAAGTTTCCACAAGGATTAGGACATTTTGCAGATTATGTTCATGAGCAAGGTTTGAAATTTGGTCTATGGTTTGAACCAGAAATGATTTCCTATGATTCTAATCTTTATAAAGAACATCCTGATTATTTGATGCAAGTACCGGGACGTCAGCCCAGTCCTTCTAGGAATCAATATTTACTTGATTTAGGTCGTAAAGAAGTAAGACAAAATATCTTTGAACAGATGAGTAAAATTCTCTCTTCTGGCAAGATAGATTACATTAAGTGGGATATGAACCGCCATTTGTCCGATATTTATGAGGCAGATTTGCCGGCTGATAGACAAGGCGAGACTTATCACCGTTATGTTTTAGGACTATATGATTTGCTAGAAAAGTTAGATCAAGCATTTCCAGATATTTTATTAGAAGGTTGCTCAGGCGGTGGTGGTCGTTTTGATGCAGGTATGGCATACTATGAACCACAAATTTGGTGCAGTGATGATAGTGATGCAATTGATCGATTGTTTATCCAAGAAGGTACTAGCTTAGTTTATCCACAATCTATGATGACATCGCATGTTTCAGTTAGTCCGAATGAACAAAATGGCCGAATTACTCCATTTAAGACCCGCGGAATAGTTGCTATGTGGGGCGATTTAGGCTATGAATTAGATTTAACTAAGTTGAGTCAAGAAGATCGCGAAGCTGTTGCAAAGCAAGTTAAGGAATATAAGAAAATTCGTCAAATTACGCAATTTGGTAAATTATATCGCTTAAAGTCGGCTCGTACTAGCAATCAATGTGCTTGGGAAGTCATCTCACCTGATCAAAACGAAGTAATCTTAAGTGTTGTCAAAATGATGGCTTCAGGTCAACCCGCAATTACTAAGACAAAATTAGTCGGTCTTGATGAAAATAGACATTATGAAGACCAAGATAGCCATTTAGTTTATGGCGGGGATGAATTAATGAATCTGGGTATTTATGATCCAGTTGAACAAGGTGATTTTAAAGCTCAAATGTATCACTTTAAAGCAATTGATTAATGTGAGGTAAAAAAGAGATGCCGATTACAAATAAAGTAATGTTGATTACTTACCCAGATAGCCTAGGTAAGAACATAGAAGAATTACGGGACGTTTTAAAGAATGATTTAAAAGGAGCAGTTGGCGGCATTCATTTGTTGCCATTTTTCCCATCAACTGGAGACCGTGGTTTTGCACCAACAGATTATACAAAGGTTGATCCTAAGTTTGGCGATTGGTCAGATGTTGAAAAACTAGGTCAAGAATATTATTTAATGTTTGATTTTATGATCAATCATATTTCTCGCCATTCAAAATATTATGAAGATTTTCAGCAGAAGAAAGACAAGAGTAAATACGCTGATTTATTCTTAAGCTGGGACAAATTCTGGCCCAAAGGACGTCCAACTAAGGCAGATGTTGATTTAATTTATAAACGTAAAGACAAGGCACCATACCAAGAGATTACTTTTGCCGATGGCAGTAAAGAAAAATTGTGGAATACTTTTGGACCTGAGCAAATTGATCTTGATGTCCGTAAGAAAGTAACGCAAGAATTTATCAAACAAACATTGAATCAACTAATTGAGCATGGTGCTGACATTATTCGGTTAGACGCCTTTGCATATGCAGTTAAGAAACTCGATACCAATGATTTCTTTGTTGAACCAGAAATTTGGGATTTATTGGCGCAAGTGCGGGATGATATTGTTGCTAAAGGCGCAATGATTTTACCGGAAATTCATGAACATTATTCAATGCCATTTAAGATTGCTAAGCACGGTTACTTTATTTATGACTTTGCCTTGCCAATGGTAACTTTGTACTCTTTATACAGTGGTAAAAGCGAACGCTTGGCTCACTGGCTTAAGATGTGCCCAATGAAGCAATTTACCACTTTAGATACTCACGACGGAATTGGGGTTGTTGATGCACGCGATATTTTGACTCCAGAAGAAGTGAAATATACGAGTCAAGAATTATATAAAGTTGGGGCTAATGTGAAGAAGAAATACTCTAGCGCTGAATACCATAATTTAGATATTTATCAAATTAATACCACTTTTTATTCAGCTTTAGGGGATGATGATAAGAAATACTTCATGGCCCGTTTATTGCAAGTTTTTGCCCCAGGAATTCCGCAAATTTACTATGTTGGCATGTTGGCTGGCAAAAATGATATTAAGCTTCTCGAAGAAACAAAAGAAGGGCGCAATATTAATCGTCATTATTACACTCGTGAAGAAGTAGCTGAAGAAGTAAAACGACCAGTAGTAGCTTCTTTACTTAAACTCTTTGCTTTTAGAAATACTGAAGCTGCTTTTGACTTAGAAGGCAATATTGAGGTTGAAACGCCAAGTGAAAATGAAATTCGAATTGTGAGAATGAATAAGGATCAAACACATAAAGCAGAATTAAAGGCTAATTTAAAAACATTAGATTATCAAGTGTTGGCTGATGGTAAAGAAATCAATTTTTAAGCTTGAACTAAAAAAATGCGCTGATCAATTGCGATCAACGCCTTTTTTGAGTTGTGTAACATTTAAATATGAGGTTCTAGGGGAAATTTATTTATTATCTTATTCGACACCACTTCTTCCTTTGAGAATTAAGTTAAGTGAAGTTGCGCTTAAGCTGGCGACTACGATACCATTACCCAAGAATAATTGTACGGTTTGAGGAAATGCGTGGAAAATCTGAGGATAAACTGTAACGCCTAAACCCAAGCCAATTGATAATGCAACGATCAAAATGTTGTTATTATCATTAAAATCAACTTTAATTAACATTCTGATTCCTTTACTAGATAAGATTTACTTCATATTAATATTGTATGCAAAAAAGACATTAATTTCCACGAAATACGTTAGGACTGACGCCGCTATATCGTTTAAATGCCTTGGAGAAGGTGAATTCGTCGCCGTAGCCGACCGTATGCGCGATTTGCTTTAAATTATGCGTAGTATTTTGCAACTCCTTCTTAGCGGCCTCCATCCGCAATTGCATCAGATATTTTTGCGGCGAAATCTTGGTATTCTTTCTAAATAGGGCATACAAAAAACTACGCGAAACGCCAAGCCGGTTGCAGAGCTCCACGATGTTGCAAGTAGGGTCGGTGTAGTTTTTGTTCAAATAATCAATAGCGATCTGGTATTGATCGACCTCGGGTGTCTTGCGAACCGGTGGGTGATCAGGAAATTCGTTGACGAGGTGATAGAAGAGCTGATAGGTGAGAGAGGCGATTTGAATGTTATTAAGTAGCGAGGTCTTCTTGTTTAAAATGCCGTAGATTTTATGTAAAGTCGTGAAGAACTTAGTGTTCTGAATCTGCCGCAAAAAGTTTTTATTAGGCAAATTAGAAGCCTTAATCATCTGGTTGGTGCCAGGACCGGCTAACCCAATCCAGAAATACTGCCATGGTTCATCATGATCTGCTTGAAAGTAGCAGGTTTGACTACGTGGAATGTAGAATAGGTCGCCTTCTTTTAATTTGACTGAGTGGTGGCCGCTTGAAGTAAAAGTGCCTTTACCCGACATGATGTAATAGAGGACATCATTTTTGCGCAAATTATTGCCTTCGAAGTATTCGTCAGGCTGACAAGCTTGCTCACCATAAAATAGAATGTGGCTTTCGAGATTTTGATTGTTGAAATTATGATATTGGTTCGGCATATTTTCCTCGCTATTGAAAAACTTTTCTTCTATTCCTATTATAGAGAATGATTAAGATTAAGGGGAAGAATGAGTATGGAAAAAGACAAGCAGGATAGATTTTTTGAACGATTTCAGACATCGCTAAGAGAACACTTACTCACTTTTAACGATGGCGTGATTGCAATTATTATTACGATTATGGTGTTGTCGATTCCTGCACCTAGAAGTGACGGCGACTTTTGGTATGATGCGCACCGCATTTTTATTACCTTTAAAAGAGCGACGAAACAGGTCGTCATCGTAGATTTTTTCTACTGACACTATCGTTTATTCCCGTGATGACTAAGTGGATTATCATTGATTCTTCGCAAATGGCGCTAGCAGTCTACGGCGGCGTTTATCTGTTGGTGCAAATGTGTGCGTTTTGGATCTTTGTGGCTGGCAATTATGTCCGCGTTCATAAGGGAGCCGTTGGGCAGACCGCGTTAGTTAGAACGCTGTTGATCGGGATGTCGCTAGCTGTAGTTTTAATTCTTTTGCCTAAAATCACCTTAATCATGTACTTAGTTTTGCCCATCATTTCGTTCTTCGCACCTGATCGAGCACCTAGACAGTTTAGACATTATCATAAAAAGTAAAACGCCTGATTTTTTGTCAGGCGTTTTATGTAGGGTCTAAAGAAATATTTATAGAAAAAATATGTGAGATTTATAAATTATGAAATAGGATATTCAGCTTATTTGGCACCACTTCTTCCATTAAGTATAAGGTTAAGCAAAGTAGCACAAATGCTGGCTACTACGATACCATTACCCAAGAACAATTGAATAGTTTGAGGAAGGTCTTGGAAAATTTGTGGGTAAACGGTAACGCCTAAACCTAATCCGATAGAGATAGCTACAACCAAGATGTTACGATTGTTTTCAAAGTCAACTTTGGTTAACATTCTGATACCTTGAACGGCGATCATGGTGAACATGACTAACATGGCGCCGCCTAAGACAGAATCAGGAATAATGGTTACTAAAGCGCCGATTTTAGGAAGAAGACCCATAGCCATCAATAAGCCGGCAGCCCAGTAGATTGGGCGTTTTGTTTTAATACCAGATAATTGAAGCAGGCCAACGTTTTGTGAGAATGTAGTGTAGGGGAAGGTGTTGAAAAGCCCACCGAGGACTTGTGCCAGTCCTTCGGCACGATAACCGCGTTTAAGGTCATCTTCGGTAATATCTTTATGAAGCAGGTCGCCGATTGCAAAGAAGACACCGGTTGATTCAACCATAGAAACCAATGCAATGATGATCATTGTTAAACAAGACGACCATTCAAATTCAGGCACTCCGAAGTAGAAAAGCTGTGGCAGGTGGAACCATGAAGCTTGCATAACTGGTTTTAAGGAAACAAGTCCCATGAAACTTGCAATAACGGTTCCGGCGATTAATCCGATCAAAACAGAAATTGAACGAAGGAATCCTTTGGTCCAGACTTCGATGGCAACGATGATGAGGATGGTAAGAAAGGCAGCGATAAGATTTTTCGCATCACCGAAGTCTTTGGCTTGAGCATTGCCACCGCCCATGTTTTGGACAGCAACAGGAATCAAAGTTAACCCAATAACTGTAATTAAAGTTCCTGTGACGACTGGCGGGAACAGCTTTTTAATTTTTGAGAACCAACCAGCGACTAGGAAAACGAAGATACCGGCGACGATGATTGCGCCGTACATCGTGTTGATCGAAAATTTTTGTCCGATCATTTCAAGTGGGGCAACAGCTTGGATGGCACAGCCTAAAACAACGGGAAGGCCGATACCAAAGTATTTGTTGCGGAATAATTGGATCATGGTGGCAAGACCACACATGAAGATATCAATGGAAACAAGGTAAGTCATTTGTTCGCTATTGAATTTAAGTGCGGTACCGATCAAAAGAGGAACGGCAACAGCACCGGAATACATGGCGAGCAGGTGTTGCAAACCTAAGACAGCAGCTTTTTTGTGACTAACTTCTTTTTGTGCCATTTTTTATTTATTCTTCTCCTTCGAAGTGTACTTTACCGTCTTTGAAATTGTCGATACTTGCTAGAGCTTCAAAGCGTAAGCCTTCGTTTTTAACCCAGTCGCTTCCGCCTTGGAAGGTTTTGGCAACGACGGCACCGACACCAACGATGTCACAGCCGGCTTGTTTAGCAATGTTAACCATACCTTTAACGGCTTCACCGTGGGCAACGAAGTCATCAACGATTAAAAGGTGTTCACCTTTGTGTAAGAATTTTTCTTCAACACAGATCTTGTTGGTAACTTTCTTGGTGTATGAGAAGACATCTGCCCAGTAAACTGCGTCGTTAAGAGTAGATGGCTTCTTCTTTCTGGCAAAGACCATTGGCACGCCCAATTGATAAGCGGTCATGATGCCAGGTGCGATACCTGATGCTTCACAGGTCAAAATCTTGTCGATTTTTTCATCGGCGAAAAGTCGCTTGAATTCTTCACCAACTTGCATCATTAACTTGGGATCAACTTGGTGGTTCAAGAATGAGTTAATCTTAAGAACATCGCCGTCTAAAACTTCCCCATCTCGTTTAATTCTGTCTTCTAATAACTTCAACTACTTAATCCTCCTAAAGAAATAAGGACCTCTTCTACCTACGTTTAGGTAAAAGAGGTCCTTAAGATGTTTTTCTTAACTTTCATTCACCTATAGTCCACCATTTACGGTAGTGGGTAGAAACTGTCGACCTTATTTCGACGATATATAGATATTCTTGTGTTGGTTTAATAGTAACAAAATACATTGTCGAACACAAGTGAAAAATTAAGCATTAATGTTCGATTATTTCTAATCGGAGGCGACGTCGTCGCTTTTCATACTGAAGATTTTTTCTAAAATGCCGTAGGTAATTCCGGAGATAGGCCAAACGATCCAGCTGTGTTCCCAATTTTCAGTAGAGAAGCTGTAGCCAAGATAAATGGCAGTCATGATTAGCCAGTAGATAGTAGCGTATTTGCGCATCTTTTTACGGCCCAGCTTGTTTTGCGGCGTGTAGTCTTTAACTTGAAGAAGAATGTCATAGCCATCTTCGATGGTGTTGGTTTTGACAAAGAAGAAAACTCCGATAGCAATTAAAATCAGGGTGATGGCAACTGAACCGGTCATCAGTGAATCGATTTGATTGCCGGAAAGATGTTGGGTGAAGAATGTGCCGCAGAGAATTGGAATGGCGGAGATGATGCATAAAACGGTGGCGGTGATCGTCATTGCTGTGTAGGTTGAAGCATATTGTTCTTTTTCGGCTTCAACTTGTTTAGTCGTTTCCTCGTCTAGAGTGCAGTTCTCGTATTCTAGTTTTTCATAGATTTTGATGTAGCGATTAGATGCGATGAAGAATGCGACACCGGTAGCGACGATGATCAGTAAAATGATGACGCCTAATGCAGTCATCGTGTCTACTGATGGTGTAGATGAACCAAGCTTGGCAAAGCTAATGAGCGCAAGAAGGGGAGCCGAGCTTAGAATGCAAAGTAAAACTCCTGTGGCAGTTAAATTAGCTGACTTTTTGCGCGCAGTTAAAAATTGTTTGACTTGATCTTTAGTTAAAGTGTTGGTCATGATTTCCACCTCTTTTGTATATGGTATTAATAATAGTATATATATACTTATATTTTATCGGATAACAAAAAGAGGGGCTAGTTTTTGGTTTATTTTGTGTTCTTTTTGAAGAATATCAAAGTAAAAATTAAATAAGCAACTAATGATATTTCAAAAATAAAGCCTGAAACGTTATCAGCGATGTTAGGATCCGGAACGTAATGACGAATGAGATAGTAAACAAGAAGTAAGATTATCCAGAAGACCACGCTACCGTTGGCTAATAAACCTTTTTCTTTTTTAGGTAAATGTTTTCTACGTCCAGAAATTGTCTTGAAATCTAATTGTTGTAAGAAATAAAAAGCAAATTGATAACTGGCAATGCCGAGTAAGACAAAGGTAATAACTAATATTGCCCAAGTCCAGAGGGTTGAAAGTGCTAAGGTCCAGATCACTATAAGTGGAATAATAGCCAAGACGCAGAGAACTACGCCGATAATAATTCGTTGATTGTTATCCTCTCTAAAGTCGTAAGCAGAAAGGTTAATTAAATCTTTTTGCGCGGTCGTTAAATCGAATTGCTCTTGAGTAATTGCTTTATATTCACGCATTATTAATCTTCCATGAATAAAGCAGCCCAATGCAATGGCAATAATAATAACAGGTAAGACATAAGATACTGTCCCTAAAATATTAGGAGAGATAAATGTGAAAGAAGAAAATAGACAAAATGCTGCAATTGATAGAAAAATTAGAGCAAGAGCTAAACTTTCAAAATGAGCTGCATTTTTTGCAACTTCCAAATATTGAGTGATTTCATGATCACTAATCTTGGGTATTTTTTTAGTTTCTTCTTCCGTTGTTTTCCCGGGTAATTCAAAAGAAGGTGTACCATTTTTTAATAAATAATCAGTGGTAACACCGAATAATTCTGATAAATCGACAATCTTTTCAATATCAGGAATCGATTGATTACTTTCCCACTTAGAAACGGCTTGGCGACTGACATTCATTTTTTCAGCCAAAGCTTCTTGAGAAAGACCAGATTTTTTGCGTAATTCTGCAATTTTTTGACCTAGTTTCATAATTGGTCGTCCTTTCTGTTTTGGTGATGATTTTAATTTATAAAAAAGATTAGTTGCTAACAAGAACTTTTTGCTTGCGTCTTAGGCAACTAGCGGTTGCAACTGGTAGTTGTATTACCTAAAAGCTGAACATTTAACTTCGGTTTCATAAATATTGATTGACCTTTTTGAAAATTCCTAGTAAAGTTGATTAAAAATGTGTAGTTGAAAAGAGGGAGAATCAAGTGGCTAAAAATCTAGACGATTTTGACAAGATTATTGTTCTTGACTTTGGTAGTCAATACAATCAATTAATCACTCGACGCATTCGTGATTTTGGCATCTACTCAGAACTTTTGCCCCACGATCTTTCAATTGACAGGATCAAGGAAATGAATCCTAAAGGAATTATTTTCTCAGGTGGTCCAAACAGTGTTTATGACGATGGTGCTTTGAAGGTTGATCCTGAAATCTTTAAATTAGGTATTCCTATTTTGGGTATTTGTTACGGGATGCAACTGATGAGCTATGACTTGGGCGGTAAGGTTGAACCTGCCGACAACAAGGAATACGGTAGAGCAAACATTACTGTTGAAGATCCTGACAGTACTTTATTTAAAGGCTTACCAACTAAGCAATACGTTTGGATGAGCCACGGTGACTTAGTAACCCAAGCACCTAAGGGCTTCGAAGTAACTGCTTCAAGCAAGAACTGCCCAATTGCCGCAATTGCTAACCCAGATAAGAAGTTCTACGGTATCCAATTCCACGCTGAAGTTCGTAACTCAGAATATGGTTTGGACATCTTGAAGCGTTTTGCCTTTGACGTTTGTGGTGCCGCAGCTAACTGGACGATGGATGACTTCATCGACATGAAGATTGACGAAATCCGTAAGGAAGTCGGTGACAAGAAGGTTATCTTAGGTCTTTCTGGTGGTGTTGACTCAAGTGTTACTGCCACTTTGCTTCACAAGGCAATTGGTAATCAATTGACTGCTATTTTCGTTGATCACGGGATGCTTCGTAAGGACGAAGGCGACCAAGTTATGAAGGCTTTGAACAAGGACCTCGGTGTTAACATTATCCGTGTTAACGCACAAAAGAGATTCTTGGACAAACTTAAGGGCGTAACTGATCCTGAAAAGAAGCGTAAGATCATCGGTAAGGAATTTATCGAAGTCTTCAACGAAGAAGCTAAAAAGATTAAGGATGTTGACTTCTTAGCACAAGGTACTTTGTACACTGACGTCATTGAGTCAGGTACTAATACTGCTCAAACTATCAAGTCACACCACAACGTAGGTGGTCTTCCTAAGGACATGCACTTTAAACTTATTGAACCACTTCGCAAGTTGTTCAAGGATGAAGTCCGTGAACTTGGTGAAAAATTAGGTATTCCACATGACTTGGTATGGCGTCAACCATTCCCAGGTCCAGGTCTGGGTATTCGTGTTCTTGGCGAAGTTACCGAAGACAAGCTTAAAATCGTGCGTGAATCAGACGCAATTTTACGTGAAGAAATTAAGCGTGCAGGATTGCAAGAAAAGATTTGGCAATACTTCACAGTTCTTCCAGGCATTCGTTCAGTTGGTGTTATGGGTGATGGCCGTACATACGACTACACTATTGGTATTCGTGCCGTAACCTCAATTGATGGTATGACTGCAGACTTTGCACAAATTCCATGGGACGTACTTGGTCACATTTCAGATAGAATCGTAAACGAAGTAGATAACGTTAACCGTGTAGTTTACGATGTAACCAGTAAGCCACCTTCCACTATTGAATGGGAATAAGCTGACAATGTTAGTTAGTATTGGAATGCCGATATAACAACACTTAACAGGTACAAAAACTACTTAAAAAGGTATTAATTGACATAGAAGTATGCCAAAAGTATGCCAGAATATTTAATGAAGCTCTTAGTATGAACTAAGGGCTTTTATTATTGGGGATGATTAGAAATGACTACATCATGGGTATCAATTATTATTTCAGTAATTTCTTTATTAGTTTCGTTTGGTTCAGTGATTTTTAATATTGTCAAAGACAAGCGTGATAACGCTGAATTAATTGTTAACTGGGATGATAAGACTAGATGGTGTTATGGCTTGTTTGATAGATCAAAAGGAAAGACTATAGCAGGAATCGAGAACGGACAGATGGAGTTTGAAATTAGAGTTGTAAATCCATCTAATTATGATATAGGGTATTTTGATTTTAGAGTGTTTAATCCGAAATCTGAGAATGGAGAATTACAAGAAATAGATTACAGTTCTCCAGCTCAATTTAATAAAATAAATGATACGGAAGATATGAATGTAGATATGATTCTACTACCTAATGGAGAGTCTAGATTTCCTGTTGTACTGCCATCGGAACATGGAATATTCCCTGCTCACCAAGAAACTGTATTAGCAGTAGTTATAGATCCAGCTTCGGTAAAGAGCGTATGTTTTGTATTTAAAATTGCTAGAAAGAAAGACCATTTTTCAAATCAAAGATGGAAATATGCTTTTTCAAAATTTCAGTCTTATTCTGGAGAGATAAAGATTAATTTGAAAAACAAACCTGATTACAAATCTCTTAAAAAACGTCTTGATCAAATAAGAGCAGACGAAAATAACGATCGTAGTGATAAATAATTGAAGAAGTCATTTCATAGCTATTAGTTAAGAGATGGCTTTTTTTCTTCCTATAAAAGAGAGTAAAATTAACGTATAACCTAAAAGTAGGAGTAGTAGTTATGGCTATAACTGAAATTGAAGATAAAATTGAAGATATTATTGGACAAGATAACCATGGAGAATTCATTTTTGATTTCTTGAGTGTTTATAACTTCCCTAAATCAACCATTACCAAATTAAGAAAAGGGTTAGGTAACTTAGCAAAAGAACCAGGAGAAATCTATTTAAAGAATCGTTTGTATTATAAGAGCGTGAATACAGATGGTAATTTAATGCAAACTTTTACTGATATTAAGGCAAAAATAGATGAGTTAGGTTCAAAACCAAGATACATTATGGTCACTGATTTTAAAGATGTATTGGCTTATGATGTTAAGACGCAAGATACATTAAGCATCCCTTTTGAAAGATTGCCACAAAAGTTTGAATTCTTCTTAGCATGGAATGGCATTGAAAAGGCAGATTTCGATAAAGAAAATCCGGCTGATATTAGAGCAGCTGAGCGTTTTGCTAAGCTCTATGATGTTATTGTTAAGGATAACCCAAATGCTACCAGAAAAGGTTTAAATCTTTTTTTGATAAGAGTTCTATTCTGTTTATTTGCAGAAGATACTAACATTTTTACTAAGAATCTGTTTACCAACAGAGTTAAGCAATTAACAAAGGTTGATGGTAGTGACCTTGACAATTTTATTAATCAGCTATTTAGTATCTTGGATGTAAAGAAGGAAGAACGCCCTAAAGATACTCCAAGCTGGTTAGCAGATTTTCCATATGTTGATGGTGATTTATTTAAAGAACCATATGAATCATTAAAATTTACTGCTAAATCAAGAAAGCTAATTATTGATGCCGGTGAGAAGCTGGAGTGGGATCAAATTAATCCTGATATTTTAGGCTCAATGATGCAAGCTGTTGCTAGTGAAGATAGCCGTAGTCATTTAGGGATGCACTACACATCTGTACCTAATATCATGAAAGTAATTAAGCCGTTGTTTCTTGATGATTTAAGAGATGAATTTGAAAAAGCTAAAGGTAGTAACAGCAAGTTAAATGCACTGTATGAGCGAATTGGTAAGATTAAGTTTATGGATCCTGCTTGTGGGTCAGGTAATTTCTTGATTGTTACTTATAAGCAATTGAGACAACTTGAAATTGATATTTTAAAGGAACAAAACAATTTAGGATATCAAACAATGTATCTTCCATCAGTCACATTAGATCAATTTTATGGAATTGAAATTGATGATTTTGCTTGTGATACCACACGTCTCTCATTATGGATTGCTGAACACCAAATGAATGTTAAGTTACATGAAGAAATTCAGGATGCTGTTAGACCAACTTTACCTTTACAACATGCAGGGGCTATTGTTTGCGGTAATGCTTTAAGAATTGATTGGAATGAAGTTATGCCACATACGAAGGATGAAGAAGTGTATTTATTTGGCAATCCTCCATATATTGGTAGCAGAAATCAAACTTCTGAAAATAAAGCAGATTTGAAATATCTTTTTAGTAAAATTAAATCTTATAAAAAATTGGATTATGTTTGCTCATGGTATTTTAAAGGAGCTAGATATATATCTAATACTAATGCTGAACTTTCTTTTGTGACTACTAATTCTATATTTCAAGGAGAACAAGTCTCTATTTTATGGCCATTAGTTTTTAACTATAATGTTGATTTTTCATTTGCTTATACTTCTTTTAGATGGAGTAATAATGCAAAGAATAATGCTGGGGTTGTAGTTGCGATTGCTGGGTTAAAATCGATTAGAAAAAATAGGGAAAAGAAATTGTTCTCTAATGGTATGGTAAAAATTGTTAAAAACATTTCGCCATACTTAACAGAAGGTGGATCTGTAATAATAAGAAAAGCAAATTCTAGATATGATAATCTTCCCAAATTACAAAAAGGGAATGCCGCTTATGATAATGGCTTTTTTACATTTTCGGTTAGTGAATATTTAGATTTCTTAAATAGAAATCCTGAATCAAAAACACTTTTTAAAAAATATATTAGTGCATCAGATTTTATTAATGGTAAATTCAAATATTGTCTTTGGATAGATAAAACAAATTTAGATTTAGCAATGAATATTCCCGAAGTAGTTGATCGAATTAAAAAGGTCGAAGAATATAGAAAAAATAGTAAAAGAGAAGTAACTCGTAAGGCTGCAGAAACACCTTATGAGTTTGGTGAAATAAGATGGAAAGAAACGCAAGCAATAATAATCCCTGTTGTTTCAAGTGATTTAAGATATTATGTCCCTATTGGATATATTAACGATGATATTATTCCATCTTATGCAACATTTGTAATTTATGATGCTCCTCTATGGTTGATGGGCATCTTGGAATCGCGAATGCATATGATCTGGCTAAAGACATTAAGTGGAAGATTAGGTACTGATTATAGATATTCAGCGGGGTTAATCTATAATACTTTTCCGATTCCGTTTCTTTCCGATAGAAGAAAGAAGGAAATAGGAGAACTAGTTCTAAATATTCTTGATATTCGTAATGAAGAAGGAGGAACTTTAGCCGATTTATATGGTTCTCCACTCGCAGAAAAAAATCCCAAGCCAATGAATACCAGACTATTAGCAGCGCATAAAGAATTGGATCAAGTTGTAGAAAGAGCATATAAGGATAGACCATTTAAGAATGATAATGAAAGATTATCATTACTCCTAGATATGCATAATAAGAAGATTAAAGAAACTAAAGATAACTAGGAAAAGTAGTTCTACTACAAACTATCGAAAATTGAATATAAAAAAGGAAATGAATAATGGATACACCACAACAATTCTTGTCCAATTATCAAGGAATTTTGGCAGAAGATACTACAGGAATAGCAGAATTAAAAAATGCAACTAAAGGGTTAAATGAGCATTTTGAAAAAGCATTAGAAAGAAATTCCGGGGAAACATACAAAATAATTGCATCACTTATTGTGGGACTAGATGATAATAAAGATATAAGTGATAAAGAAGCATTTGATACTTTTACTTCATACAATAAGAGAACAAAAGAATATTTGTCTAATAAAGACAACGCAATGTTTGATAAGTTAACTTTTGCGGATATGGCAATTAAAGATTTCACTAATGCTTTTGAACTTGATAAAAAAATATTAGTTAGATTGGTTGCAATTGATCGAATACTTAATGATAAAGTATATGATCTGAATGATTTATATTTTCAACCAGCTGGAAGACTAATTACAGAATTAGATCAATCACATAATGATTGGGGCTTCTGGACTACTCTGCTAGATAGAAGAGTAAGAAATGCAGCATCTCATCTTGATTTTTACTATGATGAAAAGAATTATGAATTTATGGGTAAAGAAACTATAAAGGTAACAATTCATGGACATAGAGTAAAAAGAATAAATAAATTTTCAATTAGTCCGGAACAATTTTTAAAAGAAACATTGCCAAATGCAATAAATGCAAGTCAAAGTTTTGGGGCAGCAGGAATACTTCTATGTTTAAAACCACATTCTGAATATTATGAAAAAGCAATGGCTTATTTAGATTAGGAGAATTTTATGAAAGACAAGAATGTAGTAGAAGTTACTTATCATCAAACTGGTAAGAGCACTAATACCAATGAGCTAGGGATGCGAGAAATGCAGGCTCGTGTTTATCAACATAGAAATTCTCAATATCTTTTGGTTAAAGCCCCACCGGCTTCAGGTAAATCACGTGCTTTAATGTTTGTTGCTTTGGACAAGTTAGCTAATCAAGGCATTAAAAAAGTCATTGTAGCTGTACCAGAAAGAACAATTGGTAGATCTTTTGCTAATACAGATTTAGTTAAATATGGCTTTTATGAAGATTGGCGTGCTAATCCTAAATATGATTTAACTTTACCTGGTAGTGATAGCGGTAAAGTACAAAAGTTAGTAGATTTTCTTAATTCATCAGATGGTAGAATACTAATTTGTACCCATGCCACATTACGTTTTGCTTATGAGAAGGTAGCGGATGATCATGCTTTTGATGATGTAATGGTAGCTATTGATGAATTTCACCATGTATCTTCAGAAGATAGTTCAGTTTTGGGTACTGCATTAAAAAATATCATGCACAATTCTTCGGCACATATCATGGCTATGACTGGATCTTACTTTAGAGGTGATTCAGCACCAATTCTTTCACCAGAAGATGAACAGTTATTTGATAAAGTAACTTACACTTACTATGAACAACTTGATGGTTATCAATATCTTAAATCTTTTGGTATTGATTATAAGTTTTATCAAGGTTCATATTTGGATGCTCTAGATGAAGCTTTAGATACTAGTAAGAAGACGATTATTCATATTCCAAGTATAAATTCCAATGAATCTACTAAAGATAAATACAATGAAGTAGATGCTATTTTTGATGCAATTGGTGATTTAGTGGATCATGATGATAAGACTGGTATTTATACCATTAAAAGTAAGCAAACTGGTAAATTAGTAAAAGTGGCGGATTTGGTTAATGAAGAAGGTAGAGAAAAAGTTCAAGATTATCTAAGAGAAGATCTTAAAGGACCAGATGACTTAGATATTATTGTGGCTCTTAATATGGCTAAAGAAGGCTTTGATTGGCCATGGGCAGAACAGGCTTTGACTATTGGTTATCGTCATTCATTGACAGAAATAGTTCAGATTATTGGTCGTGTGACTAGAGATAGTTCTAATAAAACACATGCTCAATTTACTAATATGATTGAACAACCCGATGCTAAAAACGAAGATGTTGAATATGCTGTAAATCAAATCTTAAAGGCTATTACAGCATCCCTTTTAATGGAACAGGTTTTGGCACCAGAAATTCATCTAAAGAGAAGAAAACATAAAGATGAAAAGCCAGCAGGGGATGCCGATATTCTCATTAAAGGATTAAAAGAACCAACTTCTAAGCGGGTAAAAAGTATTATTGAAAATGATTTGCCAGATCTAAAGGCTGCAATTTTACAAGATTCGGATGTTAAAAATGGTATTGCTGCGAATGTAGATGCTGAAGTTATGAATAAAGAACTTATTCCTAAAGTAGTAATGACCAGATATCCGGATTTGACTAATGATGAAATTGATCAAGTAAGTCAATATGCAGTTGCAGATACGGTGTTACGTCATGCAGAAGTGGAGACTGCTAAAGATCAACAAGGAAATACAAATGAATTTTTGAAGATGGCAGATAAGTTTATCAATGTTGATGACTTAGATATAAATTTGATTGAATCAATTAATCCGTTCCAGCGTGCATATGATGTAATGTCACAAAATATTGACAGTGATGCTTTACGAGTTATTGAAAGATCAATTGATGCAAAGAAATATGATTTTTCGGATGAAGATCTTATTCAGTTATACAAGAATGCAAAGGTATTTGTTGAAAAAGAGGGGCGTGCGCCAAGTAAAGAATCAACTAATGAAGAAGAAGTTCGCATGGCATATGCTCTAGCTAAATTGAGTGATATGAGAGCAAGAAGGAATAATCAAAATGGATAATAGCCGTCCAATTCATTCTTTAGATGATATATTTAATGATCCTGATGTTGATAATGTGCTTCCCGAAAAGAAGAAAAAAGTAGTTTCATCATATGATCCTGAAATTGAAAAGCTACATGAAGTTGAAACTTGGGTTAAAGAGCATGATGGGAAGGAACCAGAGAAGACAGCCGATATGGCTAGGTTACATGAACGTGGTTTAGCTAGTTGGTTAATTGGTGTTCGTAGGGATGCTGAAAGAATAGCTTATTTAAAACCTTATGATGAATTGGGTTTACTTAAAACCGAAGATAGCAAAGTTACTCTTAAAGAAAAGGTTAGTCATGAGAAGCAAGATTTTGATTCTTTAGAAGATATTCTTAATGATGACTCAGCTCTCTTTGCTAACAATAATGCTAAAACTCTTAATTCAAAATTATTTGATACAGGTAGATTAAAGGAGATTAAGAAGGAACAAGAAAATGTCCCTGAAAATAAGTCTCGTAGAAAAAAGATGGACGGTTTTAGTAAATATCGCTCATTGTTTGAAAAAGTTCATAAAGAAATAGCTTCTGGTAAACGTAAGCTTGTACGCTTTGATAATAATGAAATTGAACTTCATAAATTTTATGTTCTTAACGGCCAACTATTATATATAGAATCAATAGGATCGGAATTTCAGAATAAAACACGTAGTGCAGCGCAAACAGATGCGAGATTACACGTTATTTATGATAATGGGACTGAAAATTATCCATTAAGAAATGGGTTGATTGCATCCCTATATGGTAGTAAAAAACGTGGAGGTTATGGAAAAGCTGTTACAGAACCAGATGATAATTTTGAACTTAAAAGTGATGATCAAATTACTGGATATATTTATGTATTAAAATCTTTAAGTAAAAATCCAGAAATTAAAAGAATTCAAGAAGATCATGAATTATATAAAGTTGGTTTTACTTCAGGAACTGTGGGACATAGAATAGCTAATGCAGAAAATGAATCGACATACCTATATGGACCGGTAAAGGTCGTAGCAGAATATCAGGTTATAAATTTGAATCCTGAAGCATTAGAAACTGCTCTTCATCATGTGCTGGAACAGTATCGTCTAGATGTTGATATAAAGGCTGGTAATGGTAGGCTTGTTCATCCCCGTGAATGGTTTGTAGTTGATTTTGAAACAATTAATAAATATATCAATGAGATCATGAGTAAGTTGAAAATTTCTAACTATTAAGAAACTTTAAAGCCTATTTCTTAATTTTGAAAAAAGAGGTATTATACAAGTGTAGCTTTATTAGTTGATAGAAAAGTTACTTACGTTTTATAGTGACAGCTCAATGGAGCTGTTCGATTTTTTTACTTAAGTCGTTGTTGAATATGTCTGAGACGTTCAATAACATTTGATGACTTGGCTCAGCTAAACTGTAGTGTAACCCACCCACTATCGGGCGTGCTATGGTTGATTTGTTTGTTTAAAAAGAATAGTGGTACCTCCGCGGGCGTCCATGCTAACGGGTGCAGGTAGTAGCGTGGTCACGTTTTATTAAGTATTAAAGGTTTGTTTTTTACTTTTTAACTTCTGTGTCACGCTGCCAGTATGCCCTTTTGGAGGTTTTAAAACTGAATAAGCAACTAAGAAGTATATGTTATTAGCACATATACTTTTTTATTTGTATTAAAAGTTGGAAAATCAGCAAAAGCGGATTATTGAATTGGTGTCAAGCCATAGAGATAATCCGCTTTTTTTGGTTTTTTAACCAATTGAAAACAATGTTGTATTTGAGTGCTGTCACTCATGTTTTATGATGCTGAATGCATCAAGGAGGTATTCAATGGCTTTAAAAGGCTTGAGAGAATTTGTAAAATTTGATGCTCTTTCTTTTTTAAAGGGGAAGCAACTGCTTCTTATGAGGGAAAGTCCATGGACAGATTATAAATCTGGTAAAGAAATTGGTGCCAAATTAACAGCTGTGGTTTGGACTGACGATACAAAGTACCACAAGGATGGCGTTACTAATGAAGGATCAGAGCTGGATATTAAAATTCCAGGCTTGAAAGCTGAAGAAGTTAATCGCAACAATCGTGGCTTTATTAAGCTCATTAATCCAACTGGTACTGTTTACGGTGATTACCAAAATGAGCTCTCTCTTAAAGCTGATGGATTTGATTTTGTGAAAGAAAAGGAAGGAGGTAATAACTAATGGCTGTAAGACGTCGTAATCCCCAAAAAGGGGGAACTCCTGAAAAAGTCATCCCACCACTAGGGTGGCTTTTTTTACTATGCGGAATGGCACTTTATGTTATGGCATTTCAACTACCTTGGTTTGGTCAATTTTGCCTTGTGATTGCTAATCTTTCGTTACTTTTATCTTTTGGTTGTCTATTATATTGGTTATTTATTAACCGTAATGAAGTGATGACATTAAAAAATAGTTTACACTTGCCTGAGTCTTCAATCAGATTAGACATAGTTCAAACACAGATGATGAGGGATTTTCTATTTCAGGCAAAAGCGGTAGCACCTGATCCATATGATCCACGTTATCAACAACTTCCAGAAATTATGCAAACTCAAGATGGACTTAAAATTGAGGCAATTGGTAATTTACGACAATGGCTTTTAAGCGATAATTTCCGCGATGACTTAGAAAGCTTTTTGAATCAAAACGGGTATGATGTGTCAATTAAAAATGCACAATATCATCTTGATGGTTGGGTATATTTCACCTTAATTAGAGGCATTAAGTCGGATCGGCTTAGATTTAAATAATGAGCAAGTATACATTAAGGTTATCCAAATCGCTTACTATTGACGCATACAAACAGATTAACTTCTTGATCGCAGGAGCTCGAGGAAGCGGTAAAACATACGGTGCACTTATATTAATTGCTGAAATGGCCTCTTTTCCACGGACTGATCCAAACGAGCTATTGGGTACAAGTCAATTACCCACGCAAATTTATATAGTTGATTTTAAGGACTCAGATATGGCTAGGTTAGGTGAACTACTTCCACCTGGAAGAGTGGCAACTAACAAGGCGGAAGCTATTAAAGTGGTTAGTGATTATGATAACAAAATGCATAGTCGTTTGAACTTTATTAAATCTCAAGCTTTTGGTGAAACAGCTGGTACACTTGGAATGCCAATGTATTATCTAATTATTGATGAATGGAGTGCAACAAACGCTGCTTTTAATCAAGGTATGACCAAGGAAGATAAAAATATGAGATATAAATGGAACGCTCTTATTACTGATATCTCTATGATGAATAGGGTGCCGGGACTGGGTATAGGACTGATCTCTCAACAAATTAGTGTAATAAATTCTGGTTTAAATAGCAGTATCCAGGAAGAAGCAGGTCTTAAGTTTCACTTTGGAGATGCTAACATGAGTTCTTATCGCCTCACTTTTGGTAATGATATTCAAATTCCAGAAATACACCTTGAGACTGGTGAAGCTTACGCCTGGATTGAAGGAATAACATCATCTGGTTATGTAATTCCCTTTGGCATGCCTGAAATTGAACCTAATAGTCTTTGGAAGTACTTAAAAGAAGCATTGAGTAATCAGGATGATGATAAGTACTTGTATATGACTACTAATTAATGTTGTTGAAGCGCCAGCAGGCGCGGTAGCGCTGTGGCGCTGTGGTTGCGTAGCAACCATATTAACTTGATTAATGGGTGATATTAGCACATGGAAAAGAAATATGAACTAGAGAAAAACATAACCGTTAATGCCTACCATTACGGGAAAGTCCTTGAAATGACTGATACTAATCCAATCTCTAAACAATCTAGGATTAAGCCTGTTTCAAAAGATGAGTACATTGATCTAGCAACGGGTATGCTTATGCAGTTCCAGCATAAAAATACTAAAAGAATACAGTCACCTGACAATTTACGTAAAACTTTTAGAAACTTAAGACGATTAATAATTGCTAATTTCAACGCTGGTGATATCTGGTTGACTTTAACTTATCGCCAAGATGATGGAAAACCAATGACTGACACAACACGTGTTTATCATGATTTTAAAGCATTCTGGCGAAAGTTTATTGCAAAATATGGGCACTGTGATTATCTTAGTAGTCTTAGAACCTCAAGCATCTGGTAGTTGGCATCTACATGGCCTAATCAAAAAAAAAGAAGGTAAATTGCCGTTTATTGATAATAATGAAGTGATTGAACCAATGTGGGGTCAAGGTTTCACTAAGACCAAACGATTAAAAGATACTGACAATGTTGCATCTTATCTAATGGCTTACCTAACAAATGTTCCTAAAGATGAGATAGTTCCAGGGACGTCAAAAAAAGGCATTATCAAAGGTGCAAGGTTACATTTCTATCCTTCCGGTGTACATATTTATCGAGGCTCAAGAGGTCTAGTAAAGCCAGTACGGATAAAGGGTGTTAAATCAGATATATTGTTTGATCATGGTTTATCCAGGGATGCAAAAGCAGATGCTGCTTTTTACCATGAGCACAAAATTAAAGATGGTAAAAAGATAAGCCATATTACTGAATTTTACGATAATGTCGATAACAAAAAAGAAGCTAATCAAGCCCGCCAAGACAATGATTAGCTCCTGTGCTGAACAAAACTGTTGTAAGCATGTTCAGCCTTATTATCTACTTATGATGAGGTTATTACAATGGAAAAAGAATTTGTTGATTACAAAGATCTTAGACGCTTAGGTTTTGGAGATAACCAAGCCAGAAGGATCATTAGAATGGCAAAGAAAAAGCTGGTAGAAAAGGGTTACGCCTTTTATAATGGTAAAAGAGTAGGACTAGTACCTGCTCAAGCTGTTGCTGAAGTTATCGGCATTCCTTTACATAAGGAAGGCGATAATAAATGAAAACACGCTACCCTAATGTTTACCAGGACAAAAAAGGTAAATTTTTCTACCAGATATTCATTGGAACTGATGCAAATGGTAAGAAAAAGTTAAAGAAAGGTAGAAGGGATGCGTTGGGGCATCCCTTTTCTTCTGCCTATCAGGCGAGCAAAGAAGCCAAGCGTGTACAAGCGCTATATGTTAATGTGTCCCCTGACAATATTAGTTATGCCACTTATATGAAAAATAGGTATTTACCTAAATATCGTGGTGATGTTGAAGCTAGCACTTATGAAACACACAATCTTATGTTAATGAAGGGTGTTGACTTTTTAGGAGATACCAAGCTTAAAGATATTAAAGTGTCTGATTGCGAAAAGTATCGCACATGGCTCTTAACAGATGCTGAGTTTTCCAGAAACTATGCTAGTGTAATTTATACTGCCTTTCGTCAATCACTTGACTATGCAGTAGAAATTGGCTTGATAGCTACTAATCCATCGTTAAAGACCAAATCTATTCCTAAGGGTAGAACTGTAGAAAAGTATTGGACGAAACCAGAATTTGAAAAGGTATTAGCTTCTATTAATACTGATTCTTTTTATGAGCAATTAATCTATGTTACTTTTTTATTTTATTACAGGATTGGTTGCAGAGTTAATGAAGGCTTTGCTTTGAGATGGTCTGATATCGATTTTGAAAACGGTAAGGTTAGATTTATTAATAACTTGCACTATCAAAGTAAGTTAAACTATGAGCTTGTTCCTTACTTAAAAAATGATGCAAGTAGAAGAACTGTAACCATTGATGCAGAACTACTTGACGTTTTAGAAAAGTGGAAAAGAGAACAAGAAAAATACAATATTCATGATTGGGTATTAAGTTATGATAGTTGTCCGTTAAATAAATCTACCTTGAGTGTATGGCTTAAGCGCTATGCTAAATTAGCCGGTGTACCTAGAATAAATGGACGAGGATTGCGCCATTCTAATGCTTCATATTTAATCGCTGAACTTGGAGCAGATGTTTTAACTGTAAGTCATAGATTAGGACATAAAACGCCTATGACGACGCTTAAATACTATGCTCATATGTTTAGTAATAATGACATTGAACTTGCTTCAAAGATGGAAGGTAGTATGAATATTCAACCCGCTAAACATTCTAAGGTTGAATTTAATGGCAACCAGCATATTAAAGGTAATTCTATTTCAGGTATGCCAAAAGTATGCCAAGACAAGAAAAAGACAGCTTAAGTATTGATATAAAAGGAACGTTGCTTATTCTAAGGGAATAAAAACGAAAGACTCGCAATTAATTTTGCGGGTCTTTTTTGGTATTCATGGTATAATTTAAGTATGAAAAAAGGAGAGCCGAAACTCTCCCATGTAGCCCGCTTTAAGAGCGGAGGCAACATTATTATTTCGGCAGACGCCTACTCAATAACTCTTCCAAAGTTATCAAATTGAGCGGCGTTTTTATTTTTTGTGATGTTGGTCGATATATGTCAGCAAAGTTAACAGGAACATCCCAAGCAAAAGAAAGTGAAGAATTGAAAAACTATAGCCTGACATTAGAAACACCAATAGGTCTTCTCAAAATTACAGCAAATGATAAAGCAATTATTGCGATTAAGCCTATTGAGGTTGAAAAGAATAGATTACTATCTGAGGATGCCAACGAATTAGTTAAAAAATGTGCTCAAGAGCTAAAAGAATACTTGGCAGGTCAACGTACAAATTTTGACTTACCATTAGCACCTAAAGGGACTGATTTTCAAGAACAGGTTTGGCAAACTCTTCAAAAAATTCCTTATGGCGAAACAAGAACTTATGGTGAAGTTGCACAGATGATGGGTAAGCCGAAGGCTGCTCGTGCAATTGGCATGGCTAACCATACTAATCCTATTTTGATATTAATACCATGTCATCGTGTGATTGGTGTAAATGGTAGTTTAACCGGCTATGCAGCGGGAATAGAAAATAAGAAGTATTTACTTGAATTAGAAAAGAGCAAGGAAAAAGTATAATAATATATTTTTGTAGTTATGATACTATCTTTTCATCTCTAAATAGTGTGCCAAAATAGTTAGCATGCTAATCATTTTAGACAAAATAAAAAGTGCCAGATCACGAATCCGTCGATTCATGATCTGGCACTAGGTTAGTATGTTTATATTGCATTAATATTTATCTTCATCCTGTAGTAATTGCTTAGCTAAATTCAATTCCTTTTCTTGATCTGGAGACATCGTTGGATAAGCTAATGGTAACTTTTCTAATCGTTTAGTCAGAATATCAGATACGATTAAACGTGAGTACCATTTATCATCTGATGGAATGACATACCAAGGATTCTTCTCAGTTGCTGTGGCATTAATGGCTTTTTCATAAACACTTTGGTACTTATTCCAATAATGACGTTCTTTAATATCAGAAGAAGATAGTTTCCAATTCTTTGTTGGTGTTTGAATTCTTGCCATAAAACGTCTTTTTTGTTCATCTTTAGAAATATGGAGGAAGAATTTAAGAATTACGTAGCCATTTCTCGTTAAATATTCTTCATAATTACGAATATCTTTATAACGGTTCTCAAAGAAATGATCATCGATATCTGTTAGAGAATGAATATTTGGTAAATTATCATTCAATATAATCTGTGGATGAACACGTGAAATTAAAACATCTTCATAGTAAGAGCGATTAAACACACCTATATGTCCACGTGGTGGCAATTCTCGATTAACCCGCCAAAGATAGTCATGATTTAATTCTTCTGCTGTTGGTTGTTTAAAACTGACTACATTAAAGCTGCTAGGGTTAACGCCAGAGAGAATATGCTTAACCATACTATCTTTACCAGCCGCATCCATACCCTGTAATACAATTAGAATGCTATATTCATGTCGAGCATTCATTTTAGCTTGTGCTTTATCAATGTGCTTAATATTTTGTTTGATTTGTTTTTTTATTTTCTTTAATTTTTTACTAGAGTCTTCTACAAAAGTTGGGGCTTTAGAAATTTGAAAGTTTGCTTTTCTGTAACAGAATTGTTTTGTTTCCATAATAAAATCGCCTCTTTGTGTTTACTATAGACATGTTGTAAGTGATTGTCTAGAAAAAGCACTTTAAAAATGTTAATTGGAATCAAGTTAATCAGGAATACAAACGTGATTATGCTAAAGCTGCTGTAGCTGTGATGGAGAATAAGGGAATAGACCACCAAAAAAGCTCTCGGCATCGAAACAATGCTGAGAGCTTTCTCATTATTTTGATAATTTATGTACCTTATGAGCGATAACCATTTCTTTGTTGCGGTCTTCGTAGATGACATCCTTAACATAGTTCCAAGGTGCCATTAAACGACCCTTATTATTCTTGCGGAAAAGGAAATCTGCATGGTGATTGTCTAGGTGACGCAAGTATCTCTTTGCGTTTTGAATATGCTCATGATGCTTCAAAGTAATTCTAGGTTCGAAGTCGATAATTTTGTGATCAGCGTTGAAAACTGGCTTTACTCTATGATGCCAGTTCTTGATGTCAGAAATGTGATGACTGACTTTTTTACCAGCTGCTACAATATTCTCTTTAGTGGCCAAACTATTCTGATCTCTTAATTCTGCATGTGGATCTAGATAATAGTTTCCTAAACCGTCTTGCCGATAAAGTCTTAATTTCTTAAAGGACTTGTTCTTCTTGTCCATTTTAACTTCGATGACATCACCATTAACATGATTCATTAAATACATGTGATGTTTTTTTGTATAATTAACACCTTTCATGATCAGAAATTTCACCCCTATTCAACCTAAAAATTATAAACATATTTTCTTTCGATGTATAGCAGAATAGCACAAAATTTTAGATAAATCATCTTTTTCAGCTTGAATAGGTTTATCTTAATAAGGAAATATTCGGGGAAAGGCTAAAGAATGCGTTAATTCAAAATTTTTTCTAATTCTTTGCTAAATTCGTCTTTTTGTAATGTAGTAGTTAGATAATGAATTTGAGCTTGGGTATCATAAACTGTGAAAGCAATTCTGACGGAACCCATTTTCCCTAAATTTAGTCGCATTTCATAGCAGGGAAGTCCATTAATTTTCTGTTGAGTGGCAACCTTGACTTTTGTCATGCCGGTTTGCACTTCTTTAGTAATTGCAGTTGTAATTTTGGTTTGAGCTAACTTTTTAGCTTGAGGATGTTTTTTAAAAAATACTTTACAGCCTTCACGACTAAATTTTAATTTAAGCATTGGCATCACAATCTTTGTAAAAGTAGATATCACTTTTGTTTTCTTGTGGTGTGCCACGGTAATTACGATTGTTAAAGCCGCCAATTTCAAACCCATTTTTTAGATAAAATAGACAAGCAGATAAGTTGTTATCTTGCCCGATAGTATAGATGCCTTGCATTTTTCTATTTTTTGCTTCATTCATGCAGGCTGCGATAAGTTTGCTACCAATACCATGTTTACGGTAAGCAGAATTAACTTTTAGATCATCTAAATAAAGATACTTGAACATGTCTTTTTGCAAGATAGCTAAGCCAATGCATTTTTCGTCCTCATAAGCACCTAAGTAGATTGCATTATCATCATAATCATAATTTTCATTGGGAAAACATTGAGTTGAAGTTTGTTCAAATCTTTTAATAGTATAATCCCATTTTCCGTTTTCTAGACTAGGAATCATTTGACCCCAGATTTTAAATGGTTCATTGGGTAAATTAATATCTATTTGATTATGAATTGCTTTAATTTGAATTGACATCGTATTTCCTTTAAGTTTAACAAAAAGTAGCTTTTTTACGTTTTTTCATTAATTAGTACACATAGAATTATAAAAACGGCGTTTTATTATTTGGCGTGTAAAAAACATGCTTAGCTTTCCGTGAAGCTAAGCATGATGTCCCATAATACAATAAAGCCGCCTGTATTTTTACAGACGGTTTTATTGTAAGAAAAAATATAGTAGATGACAACCATTATTGGATTTGAAGAGTACTTTTCAAAAATTGAAAGGAAGAATTGTATGCGTTTGATTCCTGTTAAGCAGGCAACTACTTTGCTTAAAAGAATATGTAACGATAAAAGTAAATATCGTGAAATTAAAATGCTCACTGCTAAAAAGGACCGCTCTATTACAGTTAAAAATAATGGCACTGAATTAACTTTAATTGAAAATGGTTATTTGCATTTTTCTAAAAATTATTCATTAAAAGAAATATCTACTTGTCGACATGCTGTACAAGCAGCTTTTAGAAAAGAGTTTCCTCGTAGCAATCGAGCTTATCTGATGACAGTGCTAAAATAGTAAATCATTCTTATTAATAGTATAATTTCAATAAAAATAATAAGGGGGCTAAATCCTTGAAATATGCAGAAAAATCACCCGCATTATGGGATGCAATTCATCAAGAAGAAAAACGCCAGCAGAATACCATTGAGCTAATTGCTTCAGAAAATATTGTTTCTGATGCCGTTCGTGAAGCACAAGGCTCTGTTTTAACCAATAAATATGCCGAAGGTTATCCTGGTAGACGTTATTATGGTGGTTGCCAATATATCGATAAGGTTGAACAGCTTGCTATTGATTATGCTAAGAAATTATTCAATGCGAAGTTCGCTAACGTTCAACCTCATTCTGGTTCTCAAGCGAATATGGCAGTTTATCAGGCACTTTTAAAACCAGGCGATACTATCTTGGGTATGGGGATGGATGCCGGTGGTCACCTTACCCATGGAGCTAAAGTTAACTTTAGTGGAAAAGAATATCATTCCTATAGCTATGGTTTAAATGTAAAAACTGAAGAATTAGATTTTGATCAGATTAGAGAAACTGCTTTAAAAGTTAAGCCAAAATTAATTGTAGCTGGTGCATCTGCTTACAGCCGCATTATTGATTGGCAAAAGTTCCGCGATATTGCCGACGAAGTTGGCGCATATTTAATGGTAGACATGGCGCATATTGCAGGTCTTGTTGCGACAGGCCAACACCCAAGTCCAATTCCAGTTGCGGATGTTGTGACAACTACTACGCATAAGACTTTGCGTGGACCTCGTGGCGGGATGATTTTATCTAATAATCTTGAAATTGGTAAAAAGATTAATTCCGCTTTGTTCCCAGGCATTCAAGGTGGTCCGCTTGAACACGTAATTGCTGGTAAAGCACAAGCATTTTATGAAGACTTGCAACCACAATTTACTGATTACATCAAGCAAGTAATCAAGAATGCTAAGGCAATGGCTGAAGTATTTAGCGAATCAGACAATATTCGCGTGGTTTCCGGTGGTACTGACAATCACTTGATGATCATCGATATTACAGATACTGGTTTAACTGGTAAAGAGGCTCAAACATTGCTGGATTCTGTTAACATCACTACTAATAAGGAATCAATTCCAGGCGATAAGCGTAGTCCATTTGTCACAAGTGGTTTAAGAATTGGTACGCCAGCCGTTACTAGCCGCGGCTTTGACGAAGATGATGCTAAGAAGACGGCTTCATTGATTATCGAAATCTTATCTAATCCAAAAGATGAAAAGACGATTGAACATGTTAAAGATGAAGTACATGCTTTAACGCAAAAGCATCCAGTTGAATAAAGTAGCTAACCCCTAGTAGAAAACTAGGGGCTTTTTTGTTATAATTCAGAGCTATGTATGATATTGGGGTGAGGATAGGATAAGTGATGATTTGGAAAAACTAAAACGACATAAAATAGGGTTATTTTCTGCCATTATGCTGGCGCTAAATTCATTGATTGGCTCTGGTTGGCTGTTTGGTTCAGGATCAGCCGCAAAGATTGCTGGTCCAGCCGCCATTCTTTCATGGATTTTGGGTGCAGTAATTATTATTGCGATTGCGTTAACCTATGTAGAATTAGGTTCGATGTTTCCTGAAAGTGGTGGGATGAGCCGGTATGCGCAATATAGCCACGGACCGCTGTTAGGTTTTATCGCGGCTTGGGCTAACTGGATTTCGCTGGTTACATTAGTGCCGATGGAAGCCGTAGCCGCCGTGCAATATATGAGTTCATGGCCGTGGAGTTGGGCTAATTGGACGAAGAACTTCATTAAGAATGGCGATATTACTTTTGAAGGAATCGGCGTTGTTTTCATCTTTATGCTTATTTTTACCATGATCAATTTCTGGTCAGTAAAAATCATGACGCATTTTACCAACCTGATTTCAGTTTTTAAAATTTCATTGCCAACTTTGACGATTGTTACCTTGATTTGCAGTGGTTTCCACCCACAAAACTTTGGTACTAACATTAATGAATTCATGCCATATGGTTCACGTTCAATCTTCGAAGCAACGTCAGTTTCCGGCATTATCATGTCTTATGATGCCTTTCAAACTGTAATTAATATGGGTGGGGAATTGAAAAATCCACGCAAGAACATTGTGCGTGGGGTACTCATTTCAATGTTAATTACTGCCGCAATTTATATTATGTTGCAAGTAACCTTTATTGGTGCAGTTGAACCTAGCATACTTGCCAAAGTAGGCTGGCACGGGATCGACTTTACTTCACCATTTGCGGACTTAGCGATTATCTTAGGCATTAACTGGTTGGTAATTCTGCTTTATCTTGATGCCTTTGTCTCGCCGTTTGGTACCGGTGTAGCATTCGTGGCTACTGCTTCAAGAGCCTTGGCTGCAATGACCCATACGCGTCACTTGCCTAAGTGGCTCGGCCGGATCAATCAAAAGTACATGATTCCACGTTACGCAATGGCTACCGATCTGATTTTGGCCGTGATCTTGGTTAGCTTATTTAGAAACTGGAACCTATTGGCTACTGTAATTACAGCTTCTACTTTGATTGCCTACCTAACTGGTCCAGTGACGGTAATGACTTTAAGAAAAATTCGTCCAGATCTTGATCGTCCATTTAAGCCACGTTACATGCCATGGCTAGCACCAATTGCTTTTGTCTTAACTAGTTTGGCAATATATTGGTCAATGTGGCCAACAACGATTCAAGTTATCTTGGTAATTGCGCTAGGTTTGCCAATTTACTTCTATTATGAAATTCACTACCAGCATTCAGATTTAAAGAAGCAGTTGCATAATTGCTGGTGGATGATTGGCTATTTGATTTTTATGTCGTTTATGTCCTATATCGGCAGTAACGGCTTTGGCGGTCAAAACTGGATCAAGTACCCATTTGACTTTGTCGTTATCATTGTCGTTTCACTTTTATTCTATTACTGGGGCGTTAAGAGTGGTCGTGATCAATTAGATCCATATGCCGAACACATCGCCCAAAATAAAAAATAAGCAAAAATAAAGAGTTGTTGGGATTTTTCTCAGCAGCTCTTTTTAGTTATTGGCTTCATTTAGGTATTTATTTAATACTTTGAACACACCGTTGTCGTTGTTGCTTGGAGCAATAAACTTGGCAATCTTTTTAACGCTATCTTGGCCGTTTTCCATTGCATAGCTAAAACCAGCCAGTTTAAGCATTTCAATGTCATTTTCACCGTCACCGAAAGCAATTAATTCGCTTCTCGGTACATCAAGGTAGGCTAGAAATTCTTTTAATCCAGTAGCTTTATTAACGCCTTGAGGGATAATATCCATATAATTCCAGCCACTAGTGGTAACGTGAATTTTTTCAACGCTGCGGCTATTAAAACCATATTCTAATTCACGTCTGACTTTACTTGGATAATCGACTGTGATTTTAGTGTATTGATCATCTTCTGGAATTTGGTTGAAGTCATCAATTTCAACGCTGTTAGGGTAGAAATAATGATGCCCTCGCTTAAATTCAGCTGGCGTACTCTTTAAAAAGTAAGAGTGTTTAACACCGCTAACTAATAAGGTATCAACAGCGCCAGGATAACGTTGGTGCAGATAGTCGATCAAATGCAAAATGCATTTTTTAGTAAAAGTAGTGGTACGAATAATCTTGCCATCGCGGACGAGTACGGCGCCATTATCTGCCACAAAGTCGACTGAATCGATGAAGTCGATAAAGTCATCATGAAGACGACCGGCAGGACGACCACTGGCGATAATGAAGTGGGCACCATGCTTGTGTAATCTGTATAAAATCTCGCCAAACATCTCATGATCGTATTCTTTTTTATCATTTTCAAAAGTACCGTCGACGTCTACGGCAACGGCTTTAAAAGGAAGTTGCTTCATATAATTACCTCTAAAAAATTCTGATACCGTTAACAGTTTACCATTTCTTGCAAGTGCTTACATAACTTCTTTATAGTAATAAATAAGAAAAAGATTTTTAGAAGTGAGGAAATGTTTATGACTACTCCATGGTGGAAAAAAGCAGTCGTTTATCAAGTTTATCCTAAGTCATTCCAAGACAGCAATGGCGATGGAATTGGGGATTTGCAAGGAATTATTTCAAGATTAGGTTACTTAG
>OODN01000186.1_pt1 | contig 49057 bp, 42 predicted proteins | sample 1671651 | NCBI WGS metagenome assembly OODN01 (sample SAMN06348178, study PRJEB24527) | human gut metagenome | biome: human gut; feature: ankylosing spondylitis patient; material: feces | host: Homo sapiens | place: China | collected 2015-10 | reverse complement strand
CTATAAAACACCAAATGAGGTTATAAAAGAAGCAACTGGATTTGAAAGCTTACTTACATTTGCTTAGTGATTCATAAGTAATTTATCTGATTTAAATTGACAATTCAGGTATGTTTTAGGGCTTTTAAATACTCCTATTTTATACTCTTTTGGTAAGTTTTCATTTACTATAAATTGTGCTTTTAATAAACCTAAACACTTAGAATGTGCTTCTCTTTTTATATGATTTTTTTTATAATCTTTTTTTGTTTTCTCTTTTAACATATTTATTATATTTTCTGTTAATTCTTCATTAGTATATTTTTTCAATTTAATTTCTCCTTATATAATTTAAACTTTAATAATTAGATTATGCTTAAAATTTAAATTATATATACTTTTATAAGTTTTTTTGTTTTGTGAATATTTTTATTTCTACTAGGATATGTGTATTTTTATATTAAGAATTCTCATATAAAAATACAAAGAGCTATAACCATATATTATTTATAGTCATAGCCCTTTGTATTAAAATTTATTTTTAATAAAGCTTATCATATTTTCTTTATTTTCTTCAAGTTGCTTAACTCTATTAACATTAGCTCCTGATGGATGAGGAAATCCAATTAAAATTTGATTTTCACCTATAATTCCATCATCTTTTAATTTTAATAATACTTCCTCCACTGCTCTGCCTAATGGTATTAGTAATACTTCTTTATAGTTCTCTATTTTCTTAAATTCACCTACAAAATTTTCATATATATATTTCATTAAAAATTCACTTTTAATTAGCTTTGGTGTATGCCCCGTATAGTTTTCTTTTTTTACAAACACAGGGTATGGAATAAGAGATACTGTATGTAGTAAATAGTCCTTTTCTTCAAATATTTCACTTACACTTTCTATATGTAGTGCTTCATTTAACTTTATATCATTTAGCATATTAATTATATTCTTTCTTAAGCTACCACTAAATCTAGCTGCAACTTTACATCTATATTGAACCTCATTAATATCATCTGTAAATTCTAACTCTTTTCTAGCTGTTGATATAGCTGTACTCATTTGTTGAAATCCAGGAGTTATACCTACAATAAATATTTTTGCCTTTTGATTAAAATATTCATTATGTGGAGCATAATATATCTCTATATTATTTTCTTTCTCAATAAGAAAATCTTCTATTAATAATTCTTCTTTTGTATATTTATCTTTTATAGGTAGCTTTTTTATTATATCTTTATAATCATATAATGTTTTTTTCATATTCACCTCTTTGTTAGAATGCGCTTTATTATTTTATATTTTTTATACCCTATAATAAAATAAAGTGAGCATTTAGCTCACTTCTTAATTAATATATTTTCCATTTATTTCGCTAAATATTCTATACTTCTTTTCACTTCTATATGAACAAAGTAAAAATAAGAGTGTAATTAACCCATTACATATTATTATACTTACTATATCATCAGTTATAAGTAAAGGTCTATAGCATTTTGCTGCAAATAATATAACATATGCTAAAACTATTATTTCTATAAAAAGTCCCATTTGAACTCGTCTAAATACATTATTCTCTTCGTCTTCTTGATAATTAAAAATTTGTTTTATAAAACCTTTATAAAAATATATAGCTTGCTTAAAAAAACGTATTGAGTACGCAGTAAAACCAAATAAAAATCTAATTGCTATATATAAGTATGCATATGGTTGTTGAGTGAATTTTAATAGTAATATAAATATTATTGGATCTAATATTAAAAATGCTATACCTCTTTTCTTTAGCTTCTTTTCATCAAATCTAAATTTTATCTTACTCATAGCTGTCTCCTACCTTATGTTGAATTTAAACTTTTTTTATTAAATATTACTACTTATATCAATATTTTAATTAAACAAATCAATTTAAGTTTAATTATAGATTATATCAATTTATAAATTTTTAGCTTACAAAAAATTTATAAATAGTTTTTTGAATATATTTTTCACCTTTATCTAATAAAGAAGCTTCTATAAAGCACATATTTCTTCCTATTGGTGCTGCTTGTGTTTCAAAACATATTCCATATCTTCTTTGAGTTTTATTACCATTGTAAAGTTCTACATCATCAGGGAAGTTCATACTGTATATAACTACACAATCTTGATCTGTATCAATTATCATATTTCTTCCTGATATTATATCATTTAATTTTATTTGATTTTTAGTGTCATTTAATATAAATGCATGATCATAACCACATCCAATTTGAATTTGTTTATTATTATCGTCTATTCTCTCTCCTATTAGCATTTCTTTAGTAAAATCAAATGGAGTATTTTCTACGCTTATTTTTTTTCCTGTTGGTACACAAGTTTCATCAAGTTCTAATATATAATCACAGTCTACTTTTAAGTATTCATCTGTTATCGGCCTTTTTATATTTCCACTTAAATTAAAATAGCTATGGTTAGTCATATTAACTAATGTAGTTTTGTCACTTATAGCTTCATAAGTTTGCTCTATTTTATAATCTTCATATATTTTGAAAGTTACACATAAATCTAAATTTCCTGGATAATTTTCTTCCATATCTAAAGACTTAGTATATAATTTCAAAATTACATTATTTTCTTCTTCTAATATTTTTACATCCCAGATTTTAGAATTAAATCCTTTGTCTCCTCCATGCCCTTGATGAGGATTATAATTTTTAGCTAAGTCATAATCGACTCCATCTATAGATATTTTTCCTTCACAAATTCTACCTGAAGTTCTTCCTATTATCGCTCCAAAGTAAGATGGATTTTGTATATAGCTTTCTATATCTTTATACCCTACTACAATATTTTCTAAATTTCCATTTTTATCTGGTGTTATTATTTTAGTTATTATCCCACCTAAATTAAGTATTTCTACTTCAAACCCATTATCAAATCTTACATTATACGATATTATCTCTTTATTATCTATATTTTTTAGTAATGTTTTTGTTAAGTTCATTACCATATCTACCCCCTATTAATTATATAGTTACATATTATCACATCATATATATATTATACAATAATCTATAAAGTCTTAGCATATTTTTACTATTTTATATCTTACTATTATTAATAGTTACCTTATATTTTTAATCTGTATACTAATTACAAAGTCTTCATTTTATCTATTAATTTTCTCAAACTTTAAGACTAATTATATTGATAACATCATAAAGTAATTATTTTAAAAGTTATAAATATATATAATATAGAATTTATTTATCAAGCTATAATTATAAAATTTGTTAGTAGGAGGATTTTAATTTGAATAATGTTATAGAAACTATAAATAATAGAGTCTCTTTGAGAGTATATAAGGATACTCCTATATCTGATGAAGACTTAAACATAATACTTAACAGCGCTATAAAAGCACCTACTGCAGGAAATATGATGATGTATTCTATTTTAAAAATAAAAAGTGATAAAACAAAAGAAAAATTAAGTGTAACTTGCGATAATCAACCTTTTATAAAAAATGCACCTCTTATTCTTATATTTTTGGCTGATGTTAATAAGTGGTTTAACTATTTCAAAGTCTGTGGCATTAATAATGTAAAAAGTCCTGGATTAAATGATTTAATACTTGGTATAAATGATGCACTAATAGCCGCCCAAAATGTAGTTATAGCTGCAGAAAGCTTAGGAATTGGAAGTTGCTATATTGGCGATATTATGGAAAATTATGAAATCCATAAAAAACTATTAAATTTACCAGACTACACTTTCCCTGCTTGTATGCTTACGCTCGGATATTATCCTGATAATCATAAGCGCAATTTTAGAGATAGATTTGATAGTGATTTTGTTGTATTTGATGAAGTTTATGAAGATTTAAATATGGATAAGTTAAAAGATATGTTTACTGTTAAAGAAAATAATATGCCTAAGACTAATTCTTGTAATGCTAAAAATTTTGGTGAACTTATATATAAGAAAAAAATCGACTCTGATTTTTCTAAAGAAATGAATAGATCTATAATTGAAAATATTAAATGTTTTATTGATGAAAAATAATATCTATAAATTTTAATAAATTTAAAAATACCCATATTTTATATTTAACGATATATGGGTATTTTTAAATTAACCTTAAATAATTATACAAAATAGGACCTTAATAATTACAACTAAGATCTATAATATTAGCTTCATTTATATATTTTTCTATTATATATGTAGATAAGTCAAAATAACTTATACATTTATCAAGTATAGCTGCATCACTAGTAACTACCCTATCTAAATTTTCTAAAATCACATCTGCATTATTAACTAAAATTACTTCTGTTTTTATATTATATAAATTTAATATATCTAGTATTTTTAATTTTAAGTTACCAGAATTAGATACAGGAGAATCTAAGTAAAATATTACACTTGGAACACTTTTTTCATCTAAGAACTTTCCTATTAATTCTATTGCATAATCTGTTTTATCAATAAGTTTATATGTTCCTCTCAATCCTGCTAAATCTCTAATGCATCCATCGCTTCCTTTTATTAAAATGCCTTTAGATAATGCTACTTCTAATGTAATTATAAGATTAAATCCATCTATATAGATAGTATCCTCATTTATTTTATTTACATCAAGTAATTTCGATTTTCTAAGTAACTTTTTACCTTCTGTACATGTAGCCCTTTTAAGTGCATTTCTTTGTCGTAATGAAAATTGGTATCTATCTCCTACAAAATTTACAACAGAATCTATTTTATAATCTCTATTTATTAACCACTCTATTTCTTCTTTAGCTTTTGATAATTTTATTATTTCTTTATTAGAAAACCATTTTTTATCATTTATATCAAATCCTCTTTGAGATACTTTGGTCATATTATCTACCATCCTATTATAAGTAAATTTAATACTTTAGAATTTTATTTATAGTTTTTAATTATAGAATATAAAACAGGCTAATTTTAAATAATCTAATCATTATTTAAACTCAGCCTGTTTTATATTATTCAGATATTCTTTTAGTTTCAATTACATTATTTTCTTTATTTATCTTTAATATCATAGAACATGATAGTACTAATCCTAGATAAGCTATTATCGTATATATTATAGTACTTATCCATCCAACAGTCCAACCAAAATTGTCTATTGTTGCACCAAATATAGGGCTACCTATTGCAAATCCTAAAGCGAAAAATATTTGTATTATTCCAAGTATTGCACTATATTCTCTATCTCCAAATAGTACACCAGTCATATATGATGGTCCCATAACATATGCAAATAAAGATATACCAAAACATATTGGGAATACATATCCAAGGAAATTCATATTTGGTATAAATATTAAACATAAGCATGCTATTACAACTAATATTCCTGCAAAAGAATATGATTTAGATAATCCAAGTTTATCAAATAACATACCACCTAAAATTGAGCCAAATATTGAAAATAATCCAAACATAGAAGCTATTCTTGCTGCTGGTATTAATAATATACCTGCCTCTTCTAAACTTTGTAAATATGCTATAAATTGTAATGCTACACCAGAAACATAAAATCCAACAAATATGAAAGATATTCCTATCATCCAAAATTGTGGCATTTTAGTAGCTTCAGAAACTGTATATCCCCAACTTATATGGTGTGTAGCATTTTCATCTCCTTTTTTCTTTTTAGGAATATTAGCTTCTAGTTCTTCCTTAGATTTTGGCATTCTTACAAAGAATATTGAGAGTATTAGTGATATAACTAAAGCAATTGCTCCAAATCTTATATAAGCACCTTTATACCCTATTGCTGGATCAGCTAACCATTTACCAGCTATCATTTGTAAAAATATATTACCTAATCCACCACCTGAAAATGCAATCCCCATTGCAGTTCCTTTATTAACCTTAAACCAAGCATTTATAAGAGTTGGAACTCCTATAGATGACATTGTTGCTACACCAACTTGTACTATTCCTGCTAATATATAATAAGCAATTAGATGGTTTCCTGCAAATGCAAACGCCATAAATCCTACACCAACTAAAATAGAAGCAACTATATAAAGTACTTTTACATTAACCTTTGTAAATAGTTTACCTATAAATGGCGAACAAACAGCTGATATTATAGTTCCAATAGTAAACATTAATGAAAATGATGCAAAACTAAACCCTTCTGCCTTTACTACATAGTTTATAAATGTAGGCGGTAAATTTGATCCTACCCCAAATGGTACTGCTTGAACAAGTAAACATACCGCAACAATTACCCAACCATAAAAGAATTTTTTTTGTTTATTATCTTCGTTTGTACTCATAATTTCAGATCCTCCTTACTAAAAATATATTACTATGAAATAATATTGTATATAATTGATAAGTTTTATAAGCAATAAATTATTTCAACTATATTTATATCTTTAGCAATAATGTAAAAAAAATGTATATTTTATATTTATTATTTCTTTTTTTAATAAAAAATAGCAATACATTACATATATTACAATGTAATGTATTGCTATTTTTTATTTTTTTAATTAACCTATTTATATTTAACAATGAAAGTAGTAAATACTATACCGATAATACCGCCAGTCGAGTCTATCATTACATCTCTAAACTCACCACTTCTTCCAGGTATGAATAATTGATGAAATTCATCACTACATGCATATAAAAATGTACCTAAAAATGCAATTATTATTGCTTTTTTTATATTGTCTTCATATACTGACATGAATAAAAATATTGCTAAAATACAGTATGAAAACATATGAGCACATTTTCTTACTATAAACTCACCTATATTAATACTTGTAAGATAGTCCATTATATTACCTATTATTGGCAATTTGCTTATAATATTTATTGTATTTCCAGAATGAATAGATGATATTGATGCTGGTTGATTCGACATATAAAATATTACACCCATCCATATTATAGCTAATGCTATACAAATCTTCTTTCTCATAATAATTCCCTCTTTTTTAATTTACCTATAAAAATTCGCTTCGCTAGAATGATATATTGGCGAACTATTTTGTATTCATCTGCTACTTAAAATTATATCATAAATTTTAATAATTTACAAAAAATGGTAAAAAAATAAATACTGTATCTTAGTAATTTAATCCATCTAAATTACTAAGATACAGTTATTTTTACAATGAATAAACATCAGAAAATTCTATATTACACTTATCCATTATTGAGTGTTCTTCTATAGAATATATTTTTATATCATCTTCATTATCTATTGTTTTTATAGGAAGATAAAAAATAAATTCTACTCCTGATTCAACTTCAGTGTTAAGCCAAATCTTACCTCCATGTGCTTCTACTAAGCACTTAACTAAATATAGTCCTATTCCACTACCTTCATTTTGTCTTCTTGTATGGTTTTCTATTTGAACAAATTTATTAAATATTAATTGTGCATCTTTTTTTGATATACTTGGCCCATCATTTTTTAAATGAATATACAATTTTTCTTCTTCTTGCTTCACTTTAATATCTACTTCTATTTGACCATTATCATTTATAAATTTCAAGGAATTTGAAATTAAGTTTAACATTATTTTTTCTATATAACTAGGTCTACAAGCTAAAATTACCTCTTCTTCTTCTGTGTCAAAAACTATACTTCTTTCAGTATTTTTTATATAATCTGCTGCAGATAAAACTATATCCTCAACTACGCTAATAATATTATAGTTATGCATTTCTAATGTATCATGTTTATTATCAAACTTAGTTGAATCTAAAATATTATTTACAAGCCTTAATATTCTATATCCATTCTGTTTTAAAATCTTTAAATAGTTAATTATTTTTTCTCTATCCAAGTTAAAATCATTGTTTTCAATTGATGATAATAGTAACTTTGATATCATTAATATTATATTAATAGGTGTTTTAAACTCATGAGACATATTCTCTAAAAAGTTCACTTTTACCATTTCAGATTCTATAGCTTCTTCTAGTATATCAATTTCATGTTCTAGGTTCTTAGCTCTTTCTTGCGATTTATATAACTTTTCTTTTAATTCATTTTTTAATTCTATATTAATAAAAAAATTACTAATTCTATGTAATACATCATATATAAACCCATCATGTGTATCTATACATTCATCTTTATTTTCATAATATATATACATAACACCAATTAATCTACCATCTATCTTCAAAGGCATTACTTTAAATATAGAGTTTTCATTTATTTCTACTTGAGGATCATATATTTTTCTAAATTCATAATTTAATTTATTATTTATATCTATTTTAAGCTTACTATCATATAATTCTGAAAATTCTTTGTAATTTATATTTATACTAGAGTTTTTTAAGAAAATATTTTTTTTATCACAACTTATGTATAAATTTAGCCTTTCTTTTGATTCATCAATAAAAAATAAATCTATATTAGTACTTTTAATCATATTATTTAAATTTGATAATATTCTAAATATTGACTGTATATATTCTATATTTTTATCTTCCAATTTTTGTGATTCATTAGATAAATCTTCTAATTCTTTATTTATATATTTACTATAAATAACTTCATTTGCAAGACCACCAGTTAATTTTACATTATCTTCAGAATCTTTGATAGGGAATTTATAAACTCTATAGCAATTATCTTTATTCATATCAAATTCATCTTCATAAAATAGTGCTTTTTTTTCTTGTATAACTTGATCATCTGTTAATTTACATTTTTCCCAGAATTCCTTAGACCTAATTTCCATGTCAGTCTTTCCTATTATATCTTCTTTTTTTAGACCTAATTTATTTGCTCCTTTTTGATTTATATATACATGCCTACCCTCTTTATCTTTTAACCAAATTTCATATGGTACATATTCTAATAAATTTTCTAAATCTTCTATTGTGTATAATCTTTCTCTATTTTGGTATTTAATATCCATTAAATCCCCTCTTTTCTTAACCTTAGTAATAATTTTATAATTAATTATATTATTTTAACTTGTTATGCTAATTTAATATGATTTGTAATATAGTTGCTTTTATAGCTCTACAATTACATTTGACCATTTTTAGATTTTTGCTTTTTCTTTAACTTAACATTAGGTTCGCTTGGTAAACCAAATTTAGGAATAAATCTGTCCAAACCAGTTAATGTTAATATAAGTATAGATCCAACAGCAACAAATGACATTACATTGTATTTAATTATATCCGTTGCTACAAATTGATGTAGAGGATACACTGCTGATAAAATTCCTAAATAAAAACCTATGTAAACATGCCAAGGTATTAATTGAGATCCAAATACACCTAAAGCATCTGAGAATGTAGCATTTCTTAAACGTAACTTGTACATATCTTCTTCACTAGCTTCTACATTATTTTCAACTAATTCTCTAGTTATAGGACCGACAGTGACTATTTGTGCCATTTCATCAGATAAAGCAGCATTTCCTACTATACATAATAGTCCATTCATAAACATTAATTGTCTTACGTTCTTAACACACTTCATAACAGCATTTGATAATGGGGCGAATGCATTCATTTTAGACATTACTCCACCAAATGCTCCAACCCACATCATCATTACTATAACCCAAGAACCTGCTCCTTCAAATCCTACATATATTAAGTTTAAGAAAGAACTTAAAGATTCTACAGTTCCAGCAAAGCTTCCAAATATAAATGATGAAACTATACCTACTGCTAAACATAATAATGTTGGTAATCCTTTTATTGCAACTAATAAAACAAGTGCTAATGGAATCGCCATATAATATGGAACGCCTTCTTTAACTTGATTAAGTAAATCTACCGCAGACGCTCTTTCAATAGCTAAAGCCTCCATAACTTCTGTAGGTATTGCATCTATAGCAATACTAGCATTTGCAACTTCAGTTGGTAACCCCATAGTATTACTTATTATAAATATTATAACAGCTGAAATAATTAAGCAACCTATTGACCAAAATCCTTGAGATCTGATTCTATCGATTACTTCAACATCTTGAATACCAGAACTTACAACTGTAGTGTCTGATATAAGACCTATATTATCACCAAAACAAGCTCCACCAGCTATTGAAGCAGTTGTTAATAATATGTTACCCCCTACTATATGGTTTAACCATAAAAATATAGGAGCACATGCTGCAAAAGTTCCCCACGAAGTTCCTGTTGCAACAGATAATATTGACGTAACTAAGAAACCTACTACTGCAACAGTTCTAGCAGTTAATCCTAGGTTAAGTGATATATTAACTATAGATGCACCAACACCCGTAGACATAAATGATTCAGCCATTGCATATGCAAACATTAATATAAAGAAAACTAAGTTCAAATGCTTTACATTATCAACAGCACAGTCAACTAAATCATTAAATTTAAGCTTATCTGTTATACTTGCAACTATAAATGCATATACAGTAGCTATTGGTGCTGCTATTAAGCAGTCCACTCCTGAAATCATTAGACCAGCCAGTACAAATACCGGTGAAAATTTAAAGAGACCAATACAAAATCCCATAAAACTCTCCTCCTTAATATAAAGTATAATTGATAATTTTAATTATAAACATTTTTCGACATTTTTTTCAATGTTTTTGGTAATTTTTATTATATTTTTATTTATTGTTTTAGGATATTTAAGTATATTTATATACTATAAGATGTTTATTGTTTTTATATAAGGGTAATATATTATAAAAATAATCTTATATATAAAGAAAGGAACAGCTATGTTTAGCATATTAGGTTTAATTTTATCATTAATAATTATCATGTATTTAGCATATAAAGGGTACTCAACGATTATCACAGCACCCATAATTGCTATTATAACAATAATTCTTACAACAGGATTTAATGGTCATTTAATGGCTAATTATACAGAAGTTTATATGTCTGGTTTTGCAAACTTTATAAAAAATTACTTCCCACTGTTTATGACAGGTGCTATATTTGCAAAGCTTATGGAAGAAGCTAATTATGCAAAATCTATCGCTCATTTTATTACTCAAAAACTTGGGAAAGATAAATCAATACTTGCAGTCGTATTATCAGGAGCACTTCTTACATATGGAGGAGTATCTTTATTTGTAGTTGCATTTATACTATATCCAATTGCATCTATGTTATTTAAAGAAGCTGATATTCCTAAAAGACTTATTCCTGGAACTATTGCTCTTGGAGCATTTACTTTTACAATGACAGCACTTCCAGGCTCTCCAGAAATCCAAAATGTTATTCCTATGAAATACTTTGGAACTGATACATTTGCAGCTCCTATAATAGGAATAGTTGCTAGTGTTATGATGTTAACTCTTGGTATGCTTTGGCTTACTAAACGTGTAAAATCTGCTAAAGTAAATGGCGAAGGATATGGAAATCACAGCGATAAAAGTATAGAAACAGATTATAGTAATTTACCAAATATATTTAGTGCTATATTACCTATAATAATAATATTTGTTACTAACTTATTTTTCTCAAAGGTCTATTATGAAAATATAGATGGTAGCTACTTAAGTGAATTTGGAACTACTTTAAGTAGTGTATCTGGAACATGGAGTGTTATTATAGCAATTGTTTTAGCAGATGTTTTTATAGTTTTAACTAATTTAAAAAAAATACAAAATTTAAAATCAGTACTTGATATAGGTGTAACAAATTCTTTTAGACCGTTACTTAATTCAAGTGCAATTGTTGGATACGGAAGTGTTATAAAATCATTAGCTGTATTTGGAGTTATACAGTCATTTATATTTGGTATATCTTCAAATCCAATAATATCTGAAGCTTTATCTGTCAATTTAATATGTGGTCTTACAGCTTCAGCTTCAGGAGGTCTTGGGATTTCGCTTGACGCTTTAGCACCTACTTATTTACAGATGAGTCAAGCTTTAAACATATCACCAGAAATTCTTCATAGAATTGCATCTTTATCTTCTGGTGGACTTGATACTCTACCGCATAATGGAGCTGTTATTACAACTCTTGCGATTTGTGGACTTACTCATAAGGAATCTTATAAAGATATTTTTGTTACATCGGTAGTTATACCAATTTTTGTTACGGCTATTATCGTGATTCTTACTTCATTAAGATTTGCAGGTTAAATATATAAAATAATGAAAAGGCTATATATTAAAATTTTTTAAATTTAATATATAGCCTTTATAATTTTATTTTTCTATTTAAGTCCTTCATATTTTTCTTCAAAGAAGCTATTCAATTTTTCTAGCGCTATTGCAAGTATATATTCTTCTTCTTCTGAGAAATTACCCAGCATCGAAGTAATCATTTCTTCATGAAATACTTGATGTTCCCTATAAACATTTTCTCCTTTAGATGTTAAACTTACAAGTACCACCCTTCTATCTTCTTCGGTCCTCTTTCTCTCAACATATCCTTTCTTTATAAGTTTTGTTATAGCTGCACTAAGTGTTCCTACTGTTATTCTCAAATCATGTGCAATTTCTCCCATAGTTTTTGCATCTTTTATTCCTACAGCTTCTATGGTATGTATTTCCGTCATTGATAAATCCATAAAATCTATATTTTTAAGGGAATTTTCTTCTATATGTAAAATATCATTAAATAACTGTACCAATAATTTATTTAATAGCTCTTGAGTATTTGTCATTTCATATATTCTCCATTTATTTTATTTTCACTTGTTACTATAATAAATTTTATAATCTGTTTAAGTTGGTACATAATATTTTTAATAAAGTATATCTAAATGCAACCCAAAAGATACTCCTTACTGCATTTCAAAGGCTTTGATAAATGCTGTTAGTGGTGATGTAGAAAATGGACTATTATTCTGTGGTGCTGATGCATACAAAGCTGATAAGCTACGTTCTGTTGATGATGTTATAAGTGAGCTTACTTCTTTATTGTAATATTTTACAAAATTTGCACTATGAAATAATTATTTTTATACAATAAAAGCACTTGCTACTAGGCGAGTGCTTTTATATATCAATATTAGTTTAAGCTCTATCTAATTCTACTATATATATCTACTGGGAACATAAAACCTTTAATGGCTATTTGCTCATTTATACTTTCTCCCTTAATAGACCATACCCTAAACGAGAAATCTTCTCCTTCAATCTTACCTATTTGTTTTTCTAGCTTTAAATCAATTGAGTTATTAACTAATTCACATTTGTATTGTTTTTCTCCTAAAGTTAATATGCCCTCATCAGTATCCCATGTATAGGTATCAAGATTTAAGTATCTTATATAGAGTAACGCTGTAATAGACATAATAACTAATAATAATATAGATATTACTTTGAAAATCTTTTTCATAGTATATTCCTTTCAAGCTACTTTAGTTTCATAGTAATATATTTACAAATATTTTCCATTAATATTTTATCACATAAAAAAACTAAACAAAATATTTTTATATAGTTTTATGATTTAATTTACATAAAAAGTGTGCATTTTCCTTTTATACTATGATATTATATATACTAATTATCATAATTTTTTAGAAAATGCACACTTTATTCTACATAGCTTTTTATTTATTTCATAACTCTCATTGCATTTAATACTGCTATTAAAGCAACTCCTACATCTGCAAATATGGCTTCCCACATAGTAGCTACTCCACCTGCACTTAGTATTAATACTATCGCCTTAACCCCTAATGCAAATACAATATTTTGCCATACTATTTTATTTGTCTTTCTTGCTATTTCTATTGCTTTAGCAATTTTACTTGGCTCATCAGTCATTAAAACTACATCGGCTGCCTCTATTGCTGCATCTGACCCTAATGCTCCCATTGCTATACCAACATCAGCTCTTGCAAGTACTGGAGCATCATTTATACCATCTCCAACAAATGCAACTTTTTCTTTTGATAATTTATTTTTAAATATTTCTTCTAATCTATCAACTTTTTCATTAGGTAATAAGTTTGAATAAACTTTATCTATTCCTAGTTCACTAGCAATTTTATTTGCTACATTTTCATTGTCTCCTGTTAACATTACAACTTCTTTAACGCCACTTAATTTTAGTTTTTTTATAGCTTCTTTACTATCTTCTTTTATTTCATCAGATATTACTATATATCCTCTATAAGCTCCATTAACTGCTATATAAACTACTGTTCCTATATCATCAGTTTTGAAATATAATATATTTTCACTGCTCATTAACTTATCATTACCAGCTAATATGTGTAAATCATTATATTTTACTTTTATACCATGTGCTGCTATTTCTTCAAAGTATGTTATTTTTTCTAAGTCTATACTTTCTTTATAGTAATTTACTATAGATTTTGCTATTGGATGGTTTGAATTTACTTCTGCATATGCAGCATATTCTATTAACTCTTTTTCACTTATTCCAACAGGCGATACTTTTGTTACTTTAAATACACCTTTTGTAAGTGTACCAGTTTTATCAAATACTACTGTATCTACATTTTTAAGTGCTTCTAAATAGTTACTTCCCTTTATTAATATCCCATGTTTAGATGAGTTACCAATTCCACTAAAGAATGATAATGGTATTGATAAAACTAAAGCACAAGGACAAGAAACAACTAAAAATACTAGTCCTCTATAAAACCAATCTAAAAATTCAGCATTAGGTACTACTAGTGGTGGTATAAATGCTATTGCCATAGCAGAAAATAATACAAATGGTGTATAGTATTTTGCAAACTTACTTATAAAGTTTTCTGTTTTAGATTTTTTGCTACTTGCATTTTCAACTAAATCAAGTATTTTTGAAACTGTTGATTCTCCAAATTCTTTAGTTACTTCAATTGTTAATAGTGCATTTTTATTTATAAATCCTGATAATGCAGACTCTCCTACACCTATTTCTCTAAGAACCGATTCTCCTGTAAGTGCTGATGTATCAACCATTGAAAAACCATCTACTACTACTCCATCTAAAGGTATTTTTTCACCTGGCTTTACAACTATTATATCTCCAATACTTACTTCTTCTGGAGAAACTACTTTTATTTCTGATCCAACTTTTAAGTTAGCAGAATCTGGTCTTATTTGCATAAGTGAAGTTATTGATTTTCTAGATTTTCCTATTGCTATACTTTGTAAATATTCACCTATTTTATAAAAAAGCATAACTCCTACTGCTTCTGGTACTTCTCCTATTATAACAGCTCCTACTGTTGCTATAGACATTAAGAAGTTTTCATCAAATACTCTACCTTTTGATGCATTTTTTAAGGCTTTTAATAATACATCATAACCTACTATTAAATAAACTATTAAAAATAGTATATTAACAAACTTACTTTCAAATCCAGTTGCAGTTTGGAAAATTCCAAAGATATACATTATACTACCTATAATTAATTTTATTAAATCACGTTTGTTTGAAGGTTCAACTTCTTCAATAGCTTCTACTTTGTTTTCTTTCTTTGTATCTAAAAAATTAACTTTTATATCAAGTCCTGGTTCTGTATCATTTATTATATCTATAATTTCTTCTATAACTAATTTTTCATCTACGTTTTTAGCTACTTCAACGGTAAGCTTTTTACTTATAAAGTTTAAATTAGACTGTACTATATTATCTAATTTCGATACTTTATTGCCTATTTCTTCTGAACAATGAGCACAATTTAATCCACCTAATGTGATTTCAACTTTTTTATTATTTGTGTTTTCATTTCCCAATACTTTTATATCAAGTCCTGGCTCTGTATCATTTATTATATCTATAACTTCTGATACAACATCATCTTTATCTATTTCTAAATCACAAGCTATTTCTATAGTCAGTTTTTTATTTATGAAGTTTAAGTTACAAGATTCTATTTCTTCTAATTTAGATACCTTGTCATTAATTACTTCTGCACAATGAGCACAGTCTAAGCCTCCTAGTATTATCTCTTTTTTACTTATACTACACGGTCCCACAAAATCATCTCCTATCTTTTATATCTTTCTTCTATATGTTCAAGCCCACAACTAAATATTTGACTTATATGGCAATCATCTAGAGAGTAAAATACAGTTTTTCCTTCTTTTCTAAATTTTACTAGTCTAGCTTGTTTTAAAACTCTAAGCTGATGTGATATTGACGAATGAGTCATATCTAATAAATCTGCTATATCACATACACACATCTCTTGTGCTGATAGTGCGTATAATATTCTTACTCTTGTTGTGTCTCCAAATACTTTAAATAGTTCCGCTAATTCATATAACATTTCTGTATCTGGCATTTTAGCTCTTACAGAATCAACTATCTCTTCATGTAATTCATTACTGCAACATACTTCTATATCTTTCATAAGTTCCTCCTATATAAATATATGAATATTTATATATATGAATAATTGTTCATATATTATTTATACTCATATAGTACAACTTTTGTTACAACATTGCAACTCTTTTTAAATATATTTTTTCACAAAAAAGAGGCTTATCCATTTTGATATAGCCTCTTTTGTACATAATAGATTAATATAAAAATAATTAATTTTAGAAATATAAATCACTCTTTTAAATTATTTGTTAAACCATTCATTTGGTGATTGGTTAAAATAGTGTGGTAAAAACTCTAATATACTATAGTCTTGTATATCATTAACTTTAAGTGATTCATTAGATAGGTAGATTTCTACTTTTTCAATAGACTCTGCTTTCATAATAAATACTCCACCACTTATATCAGATTTAAGTCCAGACATTAATATTAACCCATTATCCATTGCTTTTTGAGAATAAGCCATATGTTCTTTCATTATACTATCGTTCATTTTATCTTGATATTTTATTTTTCCTTGAACAATAAAATATCTCATCCTTACTTTCTCCTTCAGCTACGTGTAATATTAAATTATTTAGTATTATAAATACCAGTTATAACATTTATTAAACAATGATTTAATAAATGTTATAACTTTATATGTATTAATATTTTATTAAGTCATTATATATTAATCACTTATCTTTATTTCACTATCAATTAATTGAAGATTGTATTGGCGTATTAGCTCTATTAAATCTTTTGCATATCGTTTTTGTCCACTGTTATCTTCTGCTGTACTATAACCTGCATTTTGTAAAGCATATGCTTGTTCTATATATGTCTTTGCTTCAAATACCCCATATTTTTTATATCTTTGATTATCCACTAAAAATTTTGCATGGTCTTTTATAGATTGATTTTTATTACTATATACTCTAAATTTATCTTCTATTTTTGTATCATAAAACTCAAATGTTTCTAATGTAACATACTCACCTTTCCAACTTGAATCTGCTTTAATTCCAAATAGATTATTATATATTTGAGCTAAATCTGATTCTCCCCAGCTCGATTCTAAAATTGCTTGAGCTATTGTTATTGATGGTAATATTTTATATTCTTTATAATTTTTAATGGCTTCATCTTTTATTTCTTCTATAAATTTAGTGTATTTACTATCTTCTTTTAATCTATAAGGGGTTAATCCAAAGTATTTTAATTGGTCTATATAATCATTTACTCTTTCTTTTTCTTTGTCAGTAAAATTTAATTTATTTAATACATTATCTAAACTATTTAACTTATAACCATTATCTGATTTTTCTATAAATAAATTAGCTGTATTCTTTATTTTATCATCTGATATATTCTTTATTTTATTTTTATTTTCCACTGATATAATTGAAACTACATATTTCCAATTTACCTGTACTTTATTTTCACTTACTTCATCAACAAGTGTTATATACTTACTTACATCTATTCTATTTTTATCTATATGTTTTAAAGAGTGATATCCAATTATTAAGTACAGTGATATAAATAGGGTTATAGCGCTGATTATAAAGGTTTTAATTTTCATATTCTGCCTTCCTCCTATGATGTTTGCTATAATTCTATTATACATGGTATTTGTTTCAAAAATGTTACAAAATAGTCATTATATTTACTATATAGGTACATCTAAGTTATTATAATTAACCCTTACGTCGTGAATTTATACTTATGGTTAAAATAAAAGAGACTGACCTCTATTTTGAGGCAGTCCCTTTCACTTATACACTAATCGTTTCAGCTTTTTCCTTTAAAGAAATTCTAGATACCAAGATACATACTATTAAGCAACATATTCCACTTAATATAAATGGTAATTTATTTCCTATATCAAATATAAATCCAGAAGCTAAAGATCCTACAATCATACCGATAGCCTTGTAAGACCCTTGTATTCCCATTATTTCTCCATAATTATCCTTAGCAAGTTTTGATACTATACTTTGTTGTATTGGAGTAACTAAAGCACTACTTCCAACAAATACCATTATAAATATAAAGCTAAGCATTATGTTGTTAAATAATGAAGCTACTAACATACTTACACCTGATACTACACAAGCAACTACTAATGTATATTTTTCATTAAACTTTTTACTTAAATAAGGGTTTATCCATAGATTCATAATTAATGCTATAAACCCTGCAACAGCCATAACTATACCATTTACCATTGTTGGCATATTAAGAACTGATTCTAAGTAATAGTTTATTGTAGAATTATAAGAAGTCGTTGCTATAGTTACTAAAGTCATAACTATCATCATTGTACTTAGTATAGGATTTAATTTAGTAGTTTTATTTCCTTTTTTAAGATGCTTTGTATAAACTTCTATCTTACCTTGTTTTTTCTCTACAGTTTCATCTACTATAAAGTAGATAATACCTGCAACTACTAAACATAGTATAAACTGAGTTAAAAATGCAACTTTATATCCATATCCGCCACAAAATCCACCTATTAAAGCTCCTGCAGAACTAGCTATAGATGTTGTAGCTGTATGGTATGACATATACTTTGTTCTTTCTTCTTTTGAAGATATGTCACTTACATATGCTATACATGTAGTTATAAATGCTACTGACATAGCACCACCTGTTATTCTAAATAAAAGTATTAAAGGTGTACTTTCTATAAATCCAAACCCTAGTTGGCTAAGACCATAACCAATTACACCTATAACTAAAAATCTTTTTCTCCCTTTTTGGTCAGACATTGAACCCCATATAGGAGACATTACAAAGTGAGCTATTGACATTGTTGAATATAATACACCAAACATATATGTTGGCATACTTAGTGCATTTATAAGCGATGGTGTTACTGGATGTGCCATATTAAATGTTGCCATTGTTATAAAGTTTATAAACAATATCTTTTTCATTTTATTTTTGTCCATAAATTCTCCTTAGTTGTTTTATTTTTTCGCTTTTAGTATTATACCATAATAATTAATACATAAACTTTATTAAATTATTTTTATCCACTTGTAAAAAGACTATATATTAACATAAAATACAACCTAACTAAAAATTGTTACATAGTTATTAATTTTACTTTAATGTATTAAATAATTTTATAATAAAAAGCCTTAAATCATTAAAAACTAAATGATTGCAAGGCTTTATCTTATTTATATAAATTTTAACTATAATCTTTATTTAAAGTATTTTTTCTATACTACATTGATATTATAAATTAGGTAGTTCATCATAGCTTGTTATAATTTTGTTTACTATACCATAATCAACTGCTTCTTCTGCATTTAACCAATAGTTTCTATCTGTATCTTTTTCAACCTTCTCTAGTGGCTGACCTGTAGCATTACTTATTATATTATTAATTCTTTTACGAACTCTTACTATTTCTTTTGCCTCTATATTTATATCTGTCGCTTGACCTTGGCATCCACCTAATGGTTGGTGTATCATGTATCTAGTATTTGGCAATGAATATCTATCTTCTTTATCAGCAGCAAGATATATAGTTATTCCTGCACTTGCAACCCATCCAGTACCTATTATAATAACACGAGGTTTTATAAATTTAATCATATCATGTATAGTATCTCCTGCTTCTACATGACCACCTTGACTATTGATAAATAGTTTTATTGGTTCATCTCCCATTTCTTGTAAGATTAATAGTTGTGTTGCTACTTTTTCAGCTAACTCTTGATTTATCTCTCCCGAAATGATTAGTGATCTAGAGCTTAATAGTTTTTCTACCACTACACTAGATGTGTCTTTTGAATTTTGTTGTTTTTCCCCTTGATTGTTCATATGATACCCCCATTTAATTCTTGTTTTGAGTCTAATAACTACTTACTAATAAGTATAGCACAATTATTTTTAGTCTACGTTTGTATTTTTATTTATTTTGTAAAATGCTATATTAGATAGTTATGCGATAAATTTGAAATAAAAATAGCTATATCTCTTGTGCGATATATTTAATTTCTTTCTATTAATTGGTTTATAATATATATGTTCTAATAATAATTCTACATTATAAAATGCGTTGTATTATCTATGGTACTTTTAGAAAATACAACTTAGTAGTTTTAATTAATGAAGTATTTTAATTAAAACTTATATATAATCAAAAATTTAAACTTATCATTGGTTGTAATTATATTTGCTGTAAGTAATTATATATAAACGCTTCAAGTGATTTATTTATTTCATCTTTACATTCATAGAATGCACCATGTCCTCCATCTGTTAAAGGGGTTAAAACAGAATTTTTTATTGTTCTATTCATATATTCAGCAAAGGGATAAGGGCATACAGTATCATGTAAACCATGTAATATTAATGTAGGTATTTTTATATTAGTTAAATCATTAAATACATCCTCATCTCTAAGTGCACGTAAAGAGTTAACAGTTGACCATAAGGGTGCCATTAAACACATATTAAAGAACCAATCTAATATACCTTGACTAGTAAATTTATAAAAAATGATTCTGATGTGTCTATTATTGCTTTAGGTTTATCACTCTTAAAACTATCTATAAGTTTATTTACTTCATCTACAGTATATCCATATGGCCAATTGGATGATTGAACCCACTTTGGTGCTACAGCACTGAGTAAGCAAAGCCTTGATACTTTATCTTCATTAAATTTAGACATATATCTTAAGCAAATTGCACCACCCATAGAGTGGCCTACTAAAGTAAGATCACTTAATTTAAGTGCATCAATTACAAGTTTTATATCCATTGCCATTCTATCATAATCATACCCTGTGTAGGGTTTATCTGAATTACCATAACCTCTAAGATCTATTGCTATACATCTATGTCCTCTACTTGCAAAATATTCTATTATATATTCATACATATTGTGATTTAATGGCCATCCATGAACAAACATTATAGGATTTCCTAAATCAAAATTTATATCTTCTACTAATATTTTTACATCTTTTTCAACCTTTATATAATATTTCATATAAATTCACCCTATGCATATATTATGAGGTAAATTTATGCTTTATGAGAAATATAATTATTGTAAATTTCATTGCTTTTTTTATTGCACTCATTCTATTTTATAGCTTATTCATATATAAGATTTCTTATACTATTAGAAAACTATTAATTTAATATCCTTCTCAGTTTTTTATTATTTATGCATTATAAAATATCTAAATAATCAAATAATGTAAAAGTATCTTCAGGTATAAAACTATCAAGTCTTTCTTTAGCTAAATTTATATACCAATTTCTATCTAAATAATCAGGTACTTTTTTACCTATAATATTTCCATTATCAATAAAAGCTCTATCTGGTGTATAACTAATCTTTTCTAACTTTCCATCTGGTTTTACTTTCATAATAGCACTATCAAGTATAGATTTACTTGCAAATACTCTAAGTACTTTTAAGTCTATATTATCTTTACCATATACAACGTGGCTATATTTACCGGTTACTTTTACACACTTTTGAAAATCTATAAGATATGTAGCATTGTTTATTGTTGTCTCTATATCTATATTATTTATTAATTTTTCTTTAATAGCTTTATTAACTATAGGTAAATCGTTATCTATTATGCTTAGTTTTTTAACATAAGCTCCCTTACTTTTTATTTGACCATCTTCTTTTATATAAATATAGTTGTTTACATCTTTTTGAATTATTTTCTTAATAAAATCGTGCTCTAACTCCATACCCGTTCTTTTACACCAATTACTACAAATCTCTAAATATCTATCTACATCTTCTTTAGAATTAAACTTAAACATAACACCATCAGTATTACCTTGTATAAATATAGCCTTATCTCCAAACTCAAGCTCTACTTTTTCTATTAAATCTAGTAACAATAATTGTCCATTTACACAGATTGCTGTACCTTGTTGTGGGTCATATAGCTCATTATTTACATCTAGGCATGCTCCATATGCACTATTTAATACTATTTTTAGAGATTTTTCTATTGGATTATTTTCTTTTTTAAACTTAATTCGAGTATCTCTAATTTCTTTGTATTTCTCTGGCTTTTTTACATTTCTACTTAATAGTCCATATTCTATCATTATAGATGGATAGAAAGAACTAACATCTGAATTTACTATAAAGTCATGTGCTTCATATTTTTTCCTAGCTGAATGTAATCCTCCCCAACCAAAGTCAGTTTCTATTCCATATACATTTACTCTTAAATATTTTTTAAAGTCTCTATTGTTATAATCTTCATACCAATTTTTTATATATTTATACTTATTAAGATTTAAAGTGTCTATTATTCTAAAATCTTTTGTATCATTTCTTTCATAGTTTGGCTTTTTCGCTTGTAATATGTATGAGCTTAGTTGAGCTTCTGTTTTATTTATCATAGAACTATCTAAATTAAAATATTCAATAAGTCCTATTTGCGCTTCATATCTATAATATACTTGCTCAAACACTTTAAATGTCATTTTAACATCATGCATACAATATGATACAAGCTCATCTATTTCTTTGTTATTTGGATATCTATTTAAGTTAAAGTCTACAGTACTTTCTCTTATATCTTCCCCCATAAATAATTCTAATTCTTTTAAACTTCTATATGTATCACTTATTTCAAATATATATAGTGGTATCTTATGTAGTTTTCTATCTATCTTCCAACCTGATACCTTATGTTCTATAAGCATATCAGATACTTTACATGGATCAACCCCTGCAACTATTGCTTTTAATATCCATTGATCATAGCCTCTTATATTATAACCCACCCATACTGAATCTTTATTTTTATTAAAAACTCTTAGTAATTCTTCTCTATCATTAATTATGGTATGTTCTTTTTGAGTTTTATAGTCTTTCATACAACATATCCAGAAATTTGCTTTTGATAGTACTTCAAAGTCTATAATTATACGTCTTCGTTCTTTTATCATAATTAAAACTCTACTAGTATCCTAGCTGGATACCCATCTAATCCTTCTATTTTCATAGGTAAGCAATATACCTTAAAGTTTTTATTTGGAATATTCTTTAAGTTACATAAGTTTTCTATGGCATACATTTTATGATCACCAAGGTATTTATCTATAATTCCATGATTTTTGCTAACTCCTAGACCTAAAGTATCTATTCCTATCATATTAATGTTTTTATCTACTAGGTATTTTATAACCTCTATAGATATTTCTGGATGATTGTTGTATTTTTCTTCATCTTCAAAATATTGATCCCAGTTTGTTTGAAAAAATACATATATCCCTTCTTTTACAAGAGAAAGATCTAAGTCTTTTAGTTTTATTACTTTGTTTGGTATATGTGAAACATCAAACTTTATCCCCTCACCTATTAGTCTTTCATTTTCTATTACCACATCTGGATTCATTACATCTATATGTGTCCCCATATTATGAACATCACAAGAAAATGATATTGTAGTGTATTCACTTCCACTTTTTGAGTATCTAGTTACATTTTCTACTTTTAATGGCTCTGATCCCGCTCTATAAACTCTTCCTATTTTAGTTGTTTGTGTTATATCAATTATCATATTAAAGTTTTCCTTTTCATAATATTTAAGATTTTATATATTATACACCAAGATTATATGACATTATAGCCTAAAATTTAATTACTATTTCATTAAAGCATTAATTAATTGTGTTCTTAAATGTTTTTGCAACTTTATAAAAAGTTAAAGCTAGTTTAATAAACTAGCTTTAACTTATAATTATTTAATTACTCTTCTTCTTTTTCTTCTTTTTCCTCTTCTTCAACTACATCTTCTTTATCTTCAACATTCTCAGGCTCTGGTTCTACATCCTTTTCATGTATATACTTCATATATTCTCCTTTTAGTCCATTATATTCATTAGTTAACCTTTTTGCCTTTTCTACTTTTTTAAGAGCTTTGTCACTTGCATCTAATGAACGTTCTTCTGCCCTTTCTATAGATCTTTGTATATCTTTAACTTGTTTTTCTATTTCTACACACTTCTCCCCTTTATAGTTTAAATTATATCCTTCTCCATATTCTTTTAGCCATGATTGTACTTGAGATACTAATTCTTTAGCCTCTTTACGTAATACTTCCCCTTTTTCATGTACAGCAATAGCTTGCTTTTCTAAAGCTGCTATTTGTTCATGATTTTGAGATATTTCAATTTCTTTATTTGAAAGTTTTTGAACTAATTTATTAAGATACTCTAAGCTATTATTTTCTTGTTTTTTATTTTTTATTTTACTCAATTTAATACCTCCAAAATTATTAATTATATTAATGTATTGCTTAAAAATTGCATTAATAATTTACAATTCTTAATTTATAGTATTAAAATTTATATAATTAGTGATAATTTTAGAGTAAAAAAATATATATAAATATGATATTTTATATTTTTTTGTAAATATTAACTAAATATTATATATACCTAAATTTCTAAGATATATTAATGAATTATATAAAATCTAATCTTTAAGAATTAATATAGATTTAGCTGTGTCTCTATAAAATATTTAAAAATATCATTTTTAAGACTCTAAAGTTCTTTATACTAAAAAATAAGTAAATTTATAAAAGAGTATCACTTTAGAAATTGTAATTATAAAAACTGTATAACAATCAAATAATCCAGCTAAAATTTCTAAGTATTAAAATAAACCCTAAGTATAATAAATTTTACTTAATTTATCATACTTAGGGTTTTATATTAATTATTTTATTATATTTAATTCTTTATTGTATTTGTTTAATAATTCATGCCCATCTTCTGTAACTAAAACTAAATCCTCTATTCTAACTCCAAATTCACCTGGTAAATATATTCCTGGCTCTACTGAGAATATCATACCTGGCTTTAATATATCCGTATTTATAGATGATACATCTCCCATATCATGAGTCTCTATACCTATAGAATGTCCTGTTCTATGAGTGAAATATTTTCCATATCCTTTTTCAGTTATATATTCTCTAGCTGCATTATCTATATCACAGAATCTAACACCTGGCTTTACCATAGCTATAGCTCTTTTATTAGCTTCAAGTACTATATTAAATACTTCTTTTGCTTTTTCAGACGCGCTTTTATAAAATACTGTTCTTGTCATATCTGAACAATAGTTATCTTTAATACACCCTATATCAAGTATTACACAGTCGCCTTCTTTTAATTTAGCTGAACCACAATGAGCATGAGGATCTACTCCATTTGCTCCATATGCTATAATTGGAGGGAATGAAAATCCATCAGCTCCTAATTCTTCGTATATACTTGCTAATCTTTGTGCCATTTCCTTTTCTGTTAAATCTTGTGTTAGCAGATTTTGAAGCTTCTCCATTGCCATGTCATTTATATTAGATGCATTTCTCATAAGATCTTTTTCTTCTTCATCTTTACACATTCTTAATGTATCTATTATAAATGATGCATTTACATATTTATTTTCCGTATTTAATTCCATAAGATGTAATAAGAATCTAGCTGGCCAATTTTTATCTATTCCTATAGTTTTTTCTTTTTCTATGTATTCAGATATTATCAAAACTCCATCCTTAGTATCATCAAACCAAACTTTTTCTACACCTAAATCTTCATATACTGGGAATAACTCATTTATAAATAATTTATGATTCCCATTTGTGTTAAGGTATAAAGCTATTAGTCTTTCTCCTGGATGTATCATTTTACCTGTTAGATAAAATATAGCCTTTGGGTCTGTAACTAACATTTGAGGTATGTTATTTTCTTGCATTTTTGATAAAATTTTATTTAATCTATTTAATTTCATAAAAAATCACCCTTTACTAGTAAATTTAATCTAATTATACCATATTTTCCAATATATTAATCATTTTATTATAATTAACTCGTTGTGCTATTTAAATATTATTGAAAGTACTATAATCTAACAAGTTGTGTTCTAATAATAAAAAAATTTATATAGTAGTTTCAATATCTTTAGTAAAATAACTACTAGCACAACAAGTTAATAAATAAATTGATAGGAAATTGTGATTCTATAACTAAAATAAAAAGTCTATCATTTGTTTAAATTTTACTAGTACTAGATTTACGGGATATTGTTTTTTTGTTAAAATTAATTAGCTTTATTTAAAAAATATTTTAATCTAGTACAATAGATTAATATTGTATAAAGATACAAGAAGCCTAAATAATTAGATTCTTGTATCTTTATATATTCTAATTTTCAGAGTTTTTATTTTCATTTAAATATGGTTCTACATGTACAGTTATACCTTTTATAAAGTCCATATTTTTAAGTATTATATCTTCTAAGTTACTAGCTATATCATGTCCCTTATATACTGTCAAATTTTTATCTACACATATTACTAAGTCAACATAAGCCATGGAACCATATTTTCTAGTTCTTAAGTCTAATATATCTTCAACATCTTGTGTATTTTTTGCTATAGATATTATCTTATCCTCATATTCCTTTCCAATAGATAAATCCATAAGCTCATTTGCAGATTTTAATAGTATATCAGCTCCTACCTTAGAAACAAATAATGCAACAACAATAGATGCTAAAGGATCTAAAATCTTAAATCCAATTATTGCTCCACCTATCCCTATAAATGCTGCAATAGATGATAAAGCATCAGATCTATGATGCCAAGCATCTGCTTTTAATGCTGGAGAATTTATCTTATTTGCCACTTTAATAGTTATCCTATACTGATATTCTTTTATAAGTATTGATATAACAGAAACTATTAATGGAAGTATTGTTGGAACTTTAATTTTATCTACATTAATTAATGATAAAATACCTCCATATCCTATTTTTAAAGCAACAAATATTAATACTATTGATAATAAAAGTGCTACTAAAGTTTCTGCCTTTTCATGACCATAATTATGTTCCTTATCATTTGGACTCTTTGATATCTTATTTCCAATTAATACTCCTATTGACGTTAAAATATCAGATGCTGAATGTAGACCATCTGCTATTATAGCGTTTGAATTTCCAAGTACCCCTGCACCGATTTTTATAAAAGTTAAAACTATATTCCATATAATTGATAATATTGTTATTTTGTTTGATTCATCATATCTTGATTCCATTTTTATGCCTCCAATTTATGCAATATAATTTTCAATTGATAATTAAATAATATAAAATTATTTTTAAATTTAGTAATATCATTATCATTTATCTATATTAATTGATAATGATATTATGTATCAAAATCTATAATAATAGAAAAAGGATTGTATCAAATATGATAAATCCTTTTTCATAAATATTTATATAAATTTTAGTTTACTTAACATTTTCCATAGCTTTATTTGCAAATTCAGTATTTACTATATCATTATAAACAGGTGCTTTATCTAATTCACCAGCTTCTTCCATTATTTCAACTAAAGCATTTAAACTTTCTTCTGTAAATAAAGGATTATCACACCAAGCATCTACTTCTTTATATCTATCAACAACACTTATTAAATCATTTAGTGATAAGTCATTAAAGAAAGGTTGCATAGCTTGTGCGATTTCTTCACTTGAAGCTGTTTTACACCATTGTTGACCTTTGTATAATGCATTAGTAAATCTTTGTATTAAATCTTCATTGTCAGCCATAAATTCTTTAGTTGTAGAATATGCAGTATAAGGAACATCTCCTGCTACTTCTCTTGATAATTCTCCTACTGACGCAACTATATATCCTGTTTTTTCTTCTTCCATTTGAGTTCCTGTAGGTTCAAATGCTGTAGTAAAGTCTCCTTCTCCACCTGCAAATGCTCCAGCCATTACTCCAAATTGTACATCTGTTCTTACATTAACTTCTCCTGCTTCTTTATTTGTACCTATAGTTAAACCATTTTTCTTTAATACATATTCTAATGTCATTAAAGGTACTCCACCTTTTCTTCCACCTAATATATCTTTACCTTTTAAATCTTCAAGAGTAAAGTTTGGCATTTCTTCTCTAGCAACTATAAAACTTCCGTCTGTTTTAGTAAGTTGTGCAAAGTTTACTGCATAGTTTTCATTACCTTGATTGTATACATATATAGAAGCCTCTGGTCCCATAAGTCCTACTTGAGCTTCACCTGAAATTAATGCAGCCATAGTTTTATCTGCACCTGAAGTGTTTATTATATCAACTTCAATACCTTCTTCTTCAAAGAATCCTTTAGTAACAGCAGCATACTGTGGTGCATAAAAAACTGAATGAGTAACTTCTGCTATAGTTACCTTATCTAAAGTTTTTTTAGCTTCCTTATCTGTAGTTGTTTGGTTACATCCAGTAAGACACATTGCACTTAATGCTAAGGAGCTTGCTACTGTAATAAATTTCCTAAACATGAGAAAATCCCCCTTGAAATTTAATAAGATAGTATATATTATTGTTCTTTTTCTAAAATTGTTACTAGAATTTATTTGATAATAGTACCTTAAAAGTATTTTTCTACTAACAAAAAATTCGCTTCGCTCATTTCGCCAACGATATATCCTTGCTACCGCTACGGATACATCCGTTGCTCAAAAAGGTCATTTTACATTTATAAAGTTATTGATATTACTTATATTCATAGGTTATCCATAAATATATTTATGATATAATTTCCTTATACGCAAAAAGATGATATCATTTGATACCACCTTTTTTTATTTATGCTACTTCATTTGATTTTATATTTTTTAATAGTACATTAGAGAATGTAATTGATAGTATTCCACATATAAACATTAATCCTGGATAATAAAGGAATGGTATAATTTCTACTGGCGATATAGCTGCTACACCGGCTGCAGTTAATAACTGAGCTCCATATGGTATTATACCTTGCCAACAAGATGAGAATATATCAAGTATACTTGCAGTCTTTCTCTTATCTATATCATACTTATCTGCAATATCTTTAGCTAATGGTCCTGCTGCAACTATTGCTATAGTATTGTTTGCTGTACATAAATCTATAACACTAACTAATGCCGCTATTCCAAATTCAGCACCTTTTTTACTATTTATTTTACTAGTTATAAAGTATAATACATAGTCTATTCCACCATTGAATTTTATAAGTGAAACAACTCCACCAATTGTTATAGCTAGTAAACTTAATTCATACATACCAGAAATACCACCTGATATAGCTTCTATAAGTCCAAATATATCAAAAGAATTAGTTAAAAGACCTACTATACTTGCAAATATTATCCCACTTCCAAGTAAAGCAAATACATTTACTCCACATAAAGCTCCTACTAATACTAAAAGATATGGTAAAACTTTTATTAATTCATAATTATAATTATCATTTAATGTAGTAGAATATCCTGATGTTACTACTGTTAATAATATTGCTGTAATTATTGCTGCTGGTAAAACTATTAAGAAATTAACTTTAAATTTATCTTTAAGTTCACAACCTTGAGTTCTAACTGCCGCTATTGTTGTATCTGATATCATAGATAAGTTATCTCCAAACATTGCACCACCTACAACAGCTCCCATTACTAATGCTACTGGTATTCCTGTTTTTTCTGATATTCCTAGTCCTATAGGAGCAAGTGCTGCTATTGTCCCTACTGAAGTTCCCATTGATACAGATATAAAGCATCCTATTATAAATAACCCAGTTACTAAAAGATTTGATGGAAGTATAGATAAACTTAAGTTTACAGTTGAGTCTACTCCTCCCATTGCTTTAGCTACACTTGAAAATGCTCCTGCAAGTAAAAATATTATAACCATTAAAATTATATTAGAGTCTCCTGCTCCTTTGCAGAATATATTCATTTTTTCTTCTAAACTTACTTTCCTATTAAATAATAATGCTACTCCTCCTGCGATTAAAAATGCTACTAATGATGGCATTTTATAAAAATCACCTGTTATTAATCCACTTCCTACGAATAATACTAAAAATACTCCTAATGGTAATAAGGCTAGTGGATTTCCTTTTTTTATTTCTGTTTTCATATTAATTCCCCTTTCATCTTATTTTTTATTAAATTAATTTATAATTTCATTTTTAATTTTAAAATTTTATAAAGTCTAATCTAACCAATATTTATATACTCTTTTGTACTGTTTCTAGTTTTAAATATCACTTTTTAATCCTATTAAAGTGTAAAGCCGCGCGCATCTTATTACTTTAACAGATATAGCTTTTTGATGTTATTAAGATTAATAAGTTTAATCATAAAAAAACTCCCGACCCTAAGAACTAAGTCTTAGGAACGAGAGTATTAACTTCGTGTTACCATCCTAATTTATTTGTATCTCACAATACAAACCTCATCAAGTACGCCAAATTTTGGTTATACTTTATCACTGTAACGGGTGAACCCGTTGTAGCCTAAATCAAAAGATCTCGGTACACCGCTCCAAGGCCATTTTCACTTTAATATCCTTTGCTCCTTCTCACCAATAGAAGCTCTCTGTAAAAGTATTCTTAAAGTTACTTTCCTTTTCATAGCATTTCAATTAACTTGTTGTTTATACTTATATAATATACTTTTTAGTATATCCTGTCAATATATTTTTTTCAGAAAATTTATAAATTTCATTATAGTTTAAATAATAATATTAATCTTATTTATCACTTAATATTGATTCAAGATTAGGAGACTTTAATAAGTTATCAAAATAACTATGTGCAGATATATATCCAACTCCATGCCTACCATTTTCAATATCAACTATTTTATATTCATAACAAGCTTTTTTTACCTTATTATATTCGGACATATCATTTACTTGGTATATTACTCTATTTTTTTCCGGTATAAATTTTACATATTGAGGTTTCATAAAATAAAGTACATCTTTTACCTTTCCTTCGTCTTTAAGATTTTTTAAAACTTGTCCATTTTTTATATGCATAGGATGATCATCATACTCATAGTGGTGTGATATATGTGTTACATTTTTAAGATTATTTTCAAATTCTAGTATGATTTTTTTCATTAATTCAAACCTATTCTTACTGTCTTTATCTATATCTGATAGTAGTATTATATTTTTTTCTTTTACACCTAACTGTCTAAGAGCTGCCTTAAATTCTTTATCCCTTATTTCTTTTTTTTGTTCTTTAGTCATATTTTTATATGCTTCATCTTTAAATACATTAACTCCTAAACCATCCGATACTAACACTACATATACATTATCTTTACCACATGTTTCAATTGCTCTTAATATGGCACTTCCACCCCATAAAACTTCATCATCTTGGTGTTGAGGATAAAATACAACATTTTGATTAAATTCTCTATTGTAAATTTCACCAGTTAAATTTGTTTTTTTGTGAGTATATACTTGTGCTAATAATACAATTGAAAAAATTATGATTATACTCTTTATAATTACACTTTTTTGTTTCATAATACATTCACCTTACTGTCCAACCCTATTTGTCATAGTATTATTATTAATAAAATATTTTATCTATTATTATATGTAATTTAAATTTAAAATATTATATATAATTTAAATTTAAAAATAAAAATAAAAATAAAAACTTTCTATAAAAAACATTCTTAAAATTCATTTTATGACGTTTTAACTAACTTATTGTCGATATTTACATAATATATTCTTTAGTATATACTGTCAATATATTTTTCAGAAAATTTATAAATTTCATTATGATTTAAATTAATGCATTTACTCCTAAGCCGTCTGAGATTAAGACATTATTACTAATAAAATATTTTTATCTATTCATATGTAATTTATCTTTTAAATATGTAATATTAAAATTATGGATACTTCATATATTTTTTATTTTGATAGCTAAAAATTTATTTTCGCGTATGATATTATTATAGTAAGTAAATTAATTTTTAATAGGAGATAAAATGGAAGATTACAATTATACAAAATTAAAAGAGCTAGAAATATGGAAAGAAAAAATGAGAAAAAAGCCTTCTCTTTTAAATAAAGCTTCAAAAGGAGTTCAAAATAAATTCAATTCTATACTACCTGATAATTATCATAATATAATTACTTCTGCTATAAAAAATATGACTAAAGTTGTTTTATTCGGATCTAAGTATACTACTAAAAAGCCATTAATAGGACTTACTTTAAAGGAAAGAGATGATTTAGCATTAGATAAAATAAAAACTTATAAAAATACTGCTATGATTGAAGGAGCAGGTACTGGAGCTGGAGGTATATTAATTGGTCTTACTGATTTGCCACTTTTACTTGGTATAAAAATTAAGCTTCTTTATGAGCTTGCTAGCATTTATGGATTTGATGTTAAAGACTATAGAGAAAGGATGTATATATTAAGTATTTTTCAATTAGCTTTTTCTAGCCAAAATCATGTTAATAAGGTTTTTGCTAAAATAGAAAATTGGGATGAATATAAAAATACTTTATCTGATGATATAAATGATTTAGATTGGCGAAGTTTTCAACAAGAATACCGAGATTATATAGATTTAGCTAAACTTTTACAGCTTGTTCCTGGTATTGGTGCTTTTGTTGGGGCTTATGTTAATAATAAGTTAGTTGATAAACTTGGTGAATATGCTATGTATGCTTATAGAATGAGGATTTTATCTGATGAGGTTTGTGTTACTAAAAAAACTAGATGGTTTAGCAAGATATTTATAAAGTAAAATATATTGCTATAACTTATGAGTATTATAAAAAGCTATCCAAAATGTAGCATAATTTAAACCTTTTTGCATACATTTTAGATAGCTTATTAATTTATTATATAGCTTTATTATTTAAAGAATTAACTTTGCCTTTTTCACTTCCAAGTATATAAACCCCAATACCCATAACTATAGCTCCTCCTACCATATTTCCAAGTGTTACTATAGCTAAGTTGTATATAGCTCCTCCTAAAGTAGCTCCAGCTATAGCTTTTGAAAATAACACAACTCCAAATATAGTCATATTAGCTATACTATGTTCAAATCCACTAGTTATAAATGTAAATAAACATAAGAATATCATTATCAACTTGGCACTATCATCACTAGTTCTAAAGGAACAAAGCACTGCAACACAAACTAATATATTACATAAAACTCCTCTAAAGAAAAGATGCATTGCTGGTGCTGAAGCTTTTGCTATTGATGTTGTAGCAAAAAACTCCATTACAGGACCTTTATCAACTAATCCACTTCCTACGAAAAATGCTGCAACTAAAAGTGAACCTAATAAATTTCCTATATAACTATACATCCAAACCTTAGCTACACTCTTACTACTTACACCTTTATTTAACATTCCAGCACTCATTACCATATTATTACCTGTGAATAATTCACTCCCTGTCATAACAACTAAACATAGTGCTACTGCAAAAGATAGTCCCATCATTATTTTAGTCATAGGAGAATCAACTGCACTTAAAAGTCCTCCAACTGTAAATATTAATATTATTCCAAGTCCTACGTATAATCCTGCAAAAGCAGATGATACTAAATATTTTAATTTACTATTATTTAGCATGTTAATCTTATTTTTCGCAGCATTAGTTAATTTTTCTAAAGTTTCGTTATGCATAATATACCCCCTAATTTATATTAATATCTTATACCACTCCAATATATATTTTCACTAACCTTAACTATATCACCTAACTTAATACCTTCAAGTGCCCACTTTTTAAATTCCATAAATCCAGTTCTATCAACAATATAACCTATGTGTTCTTTTCCTCCTGGGGCATTTTTATCTATATATTCATTAACATATTTATAAGTATTAAGTATTATCTTAATTATAGATTCTTCATCTGCCCAAATTAAAAAATCTTCTGCTAGTCTTGGATTTTTCTTACCAGTTCTACCCATTATAGCAAGTCTATAATATTTTTTATCATCTCTAGTCCATGCACTAGTTGGACAGTTAAGAACACATTCCCCACATCCTATACACTTATCATGATCTCTTACTATTTTGTAGTTTTCCATTTTAAGTGCTCCTGTTGATAACCTTTTACACTTTTTAACACACGCTCCACAAGATACACATCTATCTCTTTCATATAAAGGAAGTGTCATACCTATTATTCCAAAGTCATGAGTTCTTGCCTTTATACAGTCATTTGGACATCCCGTTAATGCTATTTTAAAATGTAGATCATTTGGGAATACTGCTTTTTCTATTTTCTTTGCAAATTCTGTTGTATTATATTGAGCCTTTGGACAGACTTTATTACCTATACAAGCACATATATTTCTAGTTCCTGCCGCTGGATATCCAGAGTTTTTTTCACCTTGATTTATATCCATTTTTTCTATAATTGGTTGTATTAATTTATTAACCTCACCCATATCTTCCATTTTTATACCAAGTATTTCAAATCCTTGTCTAGTTGTTATGTGTATATCTCCATTACCATATTCACTAGCAATTTTAGATACTATCATTAAACTTTCAGGATCTACACATCCTCCTGGTATTCTAACTCTAAGAGAAGTTTGATATTTATTTTTAGTAATTCTATAAGCATTTTTCATAGTTTTTTTAGTATTTAAATCTCTTATCATAACATGTATCCTCCTAATCTATGAGATTTTTAGCATAAGAATAATCAAACACAGGTCCATCAATACATATATAAGTGTCATCCATCTTACAGTGTCCACATTTTCCAATACCACAGCACATTTTTCTTTCATATGAAACCCATATATTATTTTCAGCTATATCTCTTTTTAAGAATTCTTCAACTGTAAACTTCATCATCATAGGAGGTCCTACAACTATTGCAGACATATTATCAAGATTTTCTATATTAAGATTTGGTATATACTTTGTAACTAATCCAACATTACCATTATAATCTTCATCAGCTTTATCCACTGTAACTAGTACATCTAGCTTTTCACTCCATCTTTTTATATCAGGTTTAAATAATATATCTTCAAGAGATCTAAATCCTGCTATTAACTTAAAACTCTTGCATCTATTAGGGTTATTATAAAAATATTCAATTATTCCTCTAACAGGAGCTAATCCACTCCCCCCTGCTACAACTACTATATCTCTTTCTTCATACAAGCTAACATCAAAACCATTTCCATAAGGTCCTCTTATAAAGAAATTATCTCCTATATTATATTTAAACAACTCACTAGTTACCTTCCCTACATTTCTTATTGTGAAATCTATATAGTCATTACCGTATCCTGAAACTGATATAGGGCTTTCTCCAAATTTAGGTATTGATATTTCATAAAACTTTCCAGGAAGCACTCCATCAGTTTTACAACTTACTTTAAATGTCCATTCTATATCTGTATGTTTAACTATATCTGTTATTTTTGCTACAACTGGTATATATTGATTCATTTATTTTGCCTCCTCTTTAACTAACACTACATCCGCTACTTTTTCTATACATTCTGAAAGTGATATATATTGAGGACATGCATCATCACATCTTCCACAACCTACACACATTTGATATCCAAATCTCTTATTAAAATCATGAATTTTATGCATGACCTTATATCTCATTCTTTCCCCTTGTTTTTTTCTGAAGGAATGTCCTCCTGCCATATCTGTATATCCATCAACTTGACATGATGCCCATACTCTTCTTCTTTCTCCAACGTTTTCATTTTCTTTGTAGTATATATCTTGCATAGTAAAGCATGTACATGTTGGACAGACAAAGTTACATTTTCCACATGCTATACATCTAGCATCATACTCATCCCACATAGGATGTTTTGAAAGTTCTACTGGGTTGATATTTTCAGGAACTTCTAAATTAATTATATTTTCTTTAACATAATCAACTTCAAAGTCACAAGCTTCTCCTTCAAATATATCTAAAAAACTATCCTTTATATCTAAATATATTTCATCATCTCTTAAGTTTATTGCCATTGAGTAATTATCACTTTTATTTGAATCCATACTTACACAAAAGCAATTTCTAAAGCTTTCCTTACATCCTATAAGTACAAATTTAACTTTTTCTCTTAATCTTTCATAGTAATAGTCTCTTTCTATTCCATTTCTAAGGTATATCTCATCTATTCTTTTTACTCCATTTAAATCACATGCTCTTAAAAATACTAAAAGCTTTTTATCATCTATATCACTTGTTTTATATTCTTTTTCCGTAAAGTAAAACAACACTTGAGTTATTGGCAGGATTGTTTCTTTTGCCGAGAAATTTGATTTTTTATTAAATTCTATTTCTTCTATAGTTCTTATTTCTTCATACTTTGTTATATCTGTATCAGAAAACGTTCCTTTGAACGGTGTAGTTTTAGGTGCTAATATTTTATACTCTGACTTTAACTTCTCTAAACCCTGGTTAAAGCTTGATTTATCTAACTTAATCTTCATATTGTCTCCCTCCTAGAATTTGTTAAATAAATATTAACATCTGATTAACTTTTTAGTCTGTGATAAATATCACACTTTGTTAATTTTTTATCCTTCATTATAACAAAAAAAGTACCTTATTTTAGGTACTTAGTTTTAGTTTATTATTAAGTTGATTTAAAATAACTTGAAAGTTCACCCTTCTTTATATATACTTTTTTACCTTCTATTTTTACTAAGTTCTCATCTTGAAGTATTTTCATTGCTCTTGATAAACTTTCTCTTTTACAACCTAACATATCTGCTATATATGTAATTGTTAAATTAACATTTAATAGTGTCCATTCGCCCTTACATACACCAAACTCTTTTCCAATTCTATAAAGCTTTGATGCTAACTTTTTGTCAATCCTTATTGATATTGAGTTTTTAAGCTGTCTATATAACCTTCTATTTGTATTTTGAGTATGAACTAATATGTTCTTAGTTAAAGCAAAATCATCTTCCATAACTTTAATAAAGTCTTTTGCTCTACATTCAAGTATTATAGACTTTTCAAAAGCTTCACAAGAAACTGTAGTAGTTTTTGATTTATCAAAACTTACTTCATTTATCATTTCACCATTTCTAAGTATGAATATTACTTTTCTTTCTCCATTTTCATTCATCTTAAAAATTGATATCTTTCCAGTTTTTAAAAAATATACTTTATCAACTATATCTCTTTCATTAAATAGTATTTCTTTTCTAGCAAGCTGTCTTTCTTTAAGGATTTTTTTTAGCTCTATTTTACTACTTTCTTTTATATCCTTAAATACCTCTATATTGTTCATATGCACACCTTTACTTTTTATATAAATTTCTATGTATTTTAGATTTATCAAATCTATCTATAAATACATTTTCTTCTTCACTATATCCTATAGGTACTATTGCATATGGCACTAATTTTTCAGGTAAATTTAAAGTTTCTCTTACTTTGTTAACTACTTTATTCTTTGGAAATACTCCTACCCAGCAAGATGCTAAACCTTGATTAGTTGCTTCTAACATTAAATTTTGAGTACTTGCACCTAAATCTTGTATCCACTTACCAGGTTTTATAAATTTATCTTTGTTTCCTAATACTACTATACAAATATTTGCATATTTTATATGTCTTGCTCTATGTTGACACTTTGATAATTTTTCTAAAACTTCATTATCATCTACAACTACAAATTCCCATGGACATGCACCTTTAGATGATGGTGCTTGCATTGCTGCTCTTAGAATTTCTTCTATTTTTTCTTCTTCCACTTTTTTATTTATATAAGTTCTTATTGATCTTCTTATTTTTATAGCTTCTAACATAACATCCTCCAAATTATATACATTTGCATAGCTAATACCATATTCAATTTTCATTTTATCAAATTTTGTATTTTTTTGCCAATATATGTTTAGCTAATTTTTATAAGTGTAATATATATCACATTTAAAGTATTTTTATTTATAATTTTATTCTTAATATAAAAAAACTCTTATACCAAAAGATATAAGAGTTATATGCTTGTAATTGGTTGCGGAGGCAGGACTCGAACCTGCGACCTTTGGGTTATGAGCCCAACGAGCTGCCAACTGCTCCACTCCGCGATGTAATATATAATATATTTAATACTATCTTTAATATATTATATATCAACTACATTAAAAATATTCATATTTTTTATATTCTTTTTAATAATTTTAACTACTCATATTAATTTAGTTTTATTTTCAGAATACATTAATTATAATATCTTATCTAAAAACTGTTTGGTACTTAAAATTATATTAAATATAGTTTAATATATAAAAAATTCGCTACGCTCATGTCGCCAACGATATGACACTCGCTACCGCTTCGGTCACATCCGTTGCTCAAAATGTCCCTTGGTTATAAAAACCAAGAGACGAAATTTTCAGTAATGGCCTATTTTGATTCTGATCTTGTTGATTGTGCTAATTCATATTTTGCTAACCAAGCTTTTCTTTCAGCTTTTAATCTAGATGCTAAAACCTTGTATTCCTCTTCTGTATAGTAATTTCTTGGGTTATATTTTTCTATATCTATACCATTAACTTGTACTGGCACTTCATATCCCCATTCTTCATCTTCTACCCAATTAATAGTATCTCTTGCTATTTCTTTCATTATAGTTGTTGATACTTTTATACTTAATTTTTCACCTTTAAAGTCACCTTTAGCGCCAACACTACCTGTATTTAATATATAACATTCCATATCAGGATTGTTTTGTAGTATTTCTTTAAGTCTTAATCCCTCTTCTATTTCAGGTCCCATTATAAATGGATTAGTTCCGACACATCTTTTTGATTGACCAGCTTTTGTTGGATCTCCTGCTGAAGTTTCTATAGATTCACCTAACATAAATGCTTCTAAAGCTTGATCTGGATTTAATTTAACTACTGGAGGTACTATATCATTTCTTCTAGTTATAAATATTATTTTATTTGCTTTTTCTAAGTCTATAGTATCATCAGTATTTGGTACTTCACTTCTTAATATTATACCTCTACCATTCGAAGTTAAGCTTACATCATCAAAATCAACTTTTCCATCATCATAAACTTTTACATTCTCAAGGATCGCTCTATCTGTTGTAGCTGCTTTATATAATACACCTTGTTGTTCTGGATTTAGTCCTTCAGTTTTTATAAAGAATCCAGTTTCTGTTCCTACACAATATCCATTTTCGTCCATAAATATAACATCATCTTGTCTAACGATAGATTTTTCTTCACCAGTTAAACCATGGTCATGTATAGTTAAAGTTGTTTTTCCTGTTCCACTAAGGCCAAACATTATAAATCCAACGTCTTTTAATTCATGATTTTTATCATAAACTCTTAGTAATTTACTTCCTGCATGGAATCCAAGTCCTCCTTCTTCTTTAACTTTATACATAGCCATTCTTAAGAAAGATTTCTTAGCTTCACCAAAATAGTCACTTCCTAATATTAAAGTTAATCCTGTTTCAGGATAAGCTATCATTATTCTTTCTGGCCATTCAGGGATATATATACTTAAAAGATCTGGATTTTCAGGATTTGATGATGGTTGTAATGTGTTATTCCACATATATGCTATTCTAGCGTATTCTTTAGATATATATAATCTACAATTATATGAAAACTTATCTCCCATACCCATTTGACGATCTACTCTTATTACATCTTTATCTTTTACATATTCAAGAACTTTTTGTAATATTTTATCTGCATCTTCTTGACTTATTTCCTTTTGGTCAACACCAACTTCTATCTCATCAACTATATAAGTATTTTTAGCACTTCTATTTCTAACTTCAGTTACATAACTTGCACTGTTAAATTCAGTTGTTTTTTCCATTGGTTTTGCTAAGTTTCTTAATTCTTGTTCTGTAGGATTTGATATTACATTTTTAAATAATTGATCGTTAAAATTTTTTAATTCATGCATTGTATATTCCCCTCTCTATTTTAGATATCGTATTTATGAATAAGTAAGTACGTATTAAATATATGTGCATTTAAATCTATGTCGTGTTTTAATATAGTATACGTATGAATTTAATATTTGAGCCTGTAATATTTTTATTTTTTTAATTTTGAGTTGTCCATATATTTTAGTGTATTAAAAAAACTTGTGGGTAAAATAAGTTTAATCATTTTGAAAGGGTGTGACACAATGATTTTTAACATTCACGAAAGTGGTAAAATAGCTATTGATAAAATGTTTGAAAAGTCTAATTCTAAGGATAAAAGCTTTAGGATTTATATTCGTAGAATAAGTGCTTGACTAGGCCCTGTATTTGATGTGGTTCTGGATGAACCATCTAATAAAGATGAGATTTTTGAAGCTGATGGATATAAAATTATAATTCATAAGGAATTAGCTGAAAAGATTAATTCAGTTGAAATATTTTTTAAAGAAGGTATTAGTAAAAGTGGCTTTAGAGTTTTAACTGATATAGTTTGGAAGTTTGAATATAGATTTATGGATTGGGCTAAGATAAGGTATGTTTATGAAAATAAATTACAAAATAAGTAGTCAACTTTACTGTTAAAAATAAATTTGATATAAAAGGTTATGTTAATCTATTTGGCTATTAAATAAAGTGTCAAAATAAAAACACCTCCCTCATCAATTCGAGGATAGGTGTTTTTATCAAGTCTCGTCATAATAAACTCTATGAAAAGTTACTTGATTTTTAAATTATCTAGTAATCATCATCTACAAGATTTTATGGTACAATTGCATTTGTTATATTTCAGCATAATTAATATTAGATCAAATTAAATAATACGTTTTAAATTGCATTAGTTTGTAATATATTAAAATTAAAAATCATTTATGTAGTTTCACTTTTATGACAATTCTATTATAGCATTTATGTTATCTTGGCTTTTTGCTGTAATAATATGCTTATTATTTTGCTCTTCATAATAACATTCAACATTTTCACCATACAATATTTCTTTTTTATACACTATTCTTATATTATTAAAAACTTTATTATTGTAAATATTATCTGGTAGAATTTCATAGGCCATTTCTAGATAGCTTAAATTATGCATATGTTGATTTATATCAATATCTCTTCTTTGAATACAATAGTCCTTCTTAAAAAGGTAATCTCCACACTTAATATCTTCCATTTCTTCTAAAAATACGTTTTTATCTGTTTCTGATTCATATAAATCAGCAATATCTGCTGTAAGTCTTACTGGTCTTCTCCTATCTGTATCAACAAAAATCCATCTCGATGTTCCAATTACAATTATATTTCCTTCTTTATCCTTAATCTGAAAATCACGGTATGCATATAGTCTTTCTACTTTTCTTGACCATGTTTCTACCTTTATATCATCATTATATTTAGGCCTTTTTATGACCTCCATTTTCCAATCCAAAAGCATCCATGCTCTCTTTTTAGTTTCTATTTCTAAAACCCCATACCCTACAGATGCACTGTGAAGACATGCTATATCTTGCATTATTGCAAGAAGTGCTTTATTAGTTGCTTCATTATTTCTTCCTATATCTTCTAAACCAATTTTATAGTTACTAAAGTATATCATAAATATTTCCCTTTCTATTTAATATATCTACTTTTTGCTTAATATCTTATATGATATCAAAAATATTTTCATTTCGCATTATATAACATTTACGCCCTTTACTATATTGTAGTTCTCATTAAATAATATTTATACAATAATACTTAAAATCTATGTAATTTCTTTTATTTCTTTAAGTATCTAATTTTTTAAACAAGACTCGCATTATTTACGCTACATTTGGAATTATAATCATATACTTGTAAATTTTTAGATAAAGGAGACAAACTATGGATAAAAGTAAAAATAATTATAAATATATCATAGCAGTATCTAGTTTTATACTTATGGCTGTTGCATTTAGTATAGTAAATAGCGTAAATACAATACTTACAGCACCAGTAATAAATGCAAGAAACTTTAGTATTGGAGAATTTTCTCTACTATTTACAATAACAGCAATAACAGTAGCAATATGCTCACCTTTAGTAGGAAGTCTTCTAAATAAAGTAAACATAAAAATAATAATGTCATTATCATCCATCCTTGCTGGAGGCGGATACATGCTATACGGACTTGCAAATAATATACTATCTTTTTATCTAATAGGAGTAATTGTTGCAATAGGAATGTGTGGACTTACAACAATACCAATATCAACAATGATATCTGACTGGTTTGAACCAGAAAAAAAGGGTTCTATAATGGGAATAGTTTTTGCAGGAATAGGTACGGGAACATTCTTTTGGATGCAAATAGTATCTAGATTTTTAGAAAGATATAATTATAGACTTGCTTATTTCTTTTTAGGAGCTATTGTTGTTATAGTTTCACTTCCTATAAGCTTGTTTATAGCAAAAAGACCAGATGATGTAATGAATAAATTAAAAGATTCTAACAATAAAAGTGATAAGTCAAAAGATAAGTCCTATACATTTAAGGATATATCTAAAGCACCTTCATTTTGGACTTTTTCAATAGGTCTTTTACTTATGGGTATAAGCTTTGCTGGAATCAAGCAACATATACAGCCATATTTATCAGTTTTAGGGTATTCAATTTCTTTTAATGCAAATATAGGGTCTACCCTTGCTGTTACAGGATTAGTTGCAAATATTGTAGGTGGTATTTTATTTGATAAGTTTAAAACTAAAATAGTTTTATATTTTATGGGAACTGTTAGTTGTATTAGTGTAATTTTTTTAATACTTGCAGGTAATCCAATATTTGCATACTTATTTACAATATTTTATGGTCTTACTATGTGTATGTCTTCTATTTGGCCATCTTATGGAGTTAGTAGACTGTTTAGCAATGAGAACTACTCTGTAATTTTTGGTTTTGTGAATATGTTTTTTATCCTAGGTACTTCAATTGGACCGTTTTTATCAGGTGTTATAGCTGATACTTCTTTTGGGTATCAGGCTTCTTGGGTAATATATTTTTTCACAACTATAATTGCATATTTCCTATTTATTAGATCTGTTAATAATCATTAGATTAATTAAGTTAAAATATATATAGTAAATTAAAGTATAAGTAAATATAAAAAAGGACTATAGTTTTATAATAATAGTCCTTTTTATCATTATGATAAATTAGTTATTCTATTCTGTTGTATTATCTTACTTTTTAATATAATTTTTTCACTTTATCTATTTTATATTTATACACAGAAGTATTAGTTTATATATACTATTTTGAAAAGCCCACTCCGTTACTGGTGATACAGTTCTCTATACTGTAGTCTAGGGAGCACTGATTTATCATATTTATTGTTCTATATCGTCTTTCTAAATACAAGTTATAATATTATATTTATAATTTAATATACAATCTAAAATTCTTTCATCTGAACTTATTACTATAACAAGATTAATATAACTAATATTAAATAGTATTTATCCAAGTTTATTATACAAAGTTCTATACATAGTTACATAATAATTTTGTATAATTTACATATAAAGAAATAATTTATAGATAGGAGAATTATAAATGTTAACTTTTTATGATCTATTTAGAGAAAGATTTAGAAATTTAGATGAAAGCGAAAAAATACTTAAACAAATAAATGAACGACTTGATAAATCAACAGAAACCGTAAATCCAGAGATACTGTATCCCATTTATTATATTTTGAATACTGATCCTTGTTATTATTGGAATGATTCTATAAGAAAAAATACTTTATCAAATCTAGAAAATCTAAATATAAATAATTCTAATACAATAGTTATAAATAATGATATTCTAAACCACTTTTTTATAGGATATAATTCATATATAGAACTTTCAAAGGTCATACAAGATTTATCACCTATAAATTACAGTAATGTTATAAAAAATAGAATGTATCGAATACCTACATATGTATCTATCGTAGAAGGATGTCTAACAAATTTATTAAGAGTTATAATATTAATATTAGATCAAACAACAGAAAAAGATTTGTCCGCTCAAAAAAAGCTAAAACCCATATGTGATGCATTGGTAAGTAAAGGATTTGAAGAGATCATAAAATACATTGATGTAGATATAAGAAATGCTATCAATCATGGAGGTATTTTATTTAAAGAAGATGGTAAACGAATTGAATTTAATTATACTAAAGGAGGAAAAGTTCTCTCAAAAGAATTATTAGATTATGAATTTGATAAACTCATTGATAATGTATTTGATACAGCAAGTGGATTATTGTTAGCCCTATGTCAATTTATAAATAATAATATAAATCTAATAAATATAGATAAATATGAAAATAATTATGTCTCTTCAAATTTGTTATGTATGGAACTCAGCATTCCTTCTATTATATGCAAATGTATTAATGAATCTATAGATAGTAGTCAATTAAATGTACACATACATATAAAAAATACAGATAGAGATTTTATATTACAATCTTCACTTTTAATAGCTGTACAGGTATTTAAAAGATACCCCAATTATGAAAGATACATGATTTCATTTGACAATGAAAGAATGCTAACTAGTTGGGCTAGATATAAACGTAGTGATTTAGATGACATCTTGACTCAAAAAGTAAATATAGAAGATGTTGCAGATAAATTAATTAAATCTAACGAAATTATGATATGGAATTCTTCTGAGGAGGATTTGGATTTAGAAGAGATAAAATATTATAGGTATCCCACGTATAAGTGTGAAACTTTTTTTATTAAAGACATTAAAGATGCTAGTCTAGAAGACAGAAAAAGATTGAAAGCTCACTTATTTATAGGAGATGCTGATAAAAGAGAAGATATACTAAATATAATTTATCAATCTATAGAATGGCTAAAAGAAGTTAAGAATATAGCTTCTCCAAAATTTAAAATTAAACACGGTGATATGGAGGCTGAATCTCTATATATTAATGTATATAGACACGATAGTAGGAAAAATAAAGAGTTATTTAATAATAATGAAAATTTTGTGTGCTTCATAGACTATAATAAAAATAACAAAACAACATTAGATAACGGTGGACTACCAGTAAAAATTTGGAATAAATATTACCATGAAAAAATAAAAAATATTCGAATTGCATGGAGAACTAATGATTATCTCTTAACAAATATAGGCAGAAATGATACTTGCCCTTGTGGCAGTGGAAAAAAGTATAAAAAGTGTTGTTTATTATAAGACCATAAAAAATATCTTAAATATATTTTAAAAATGAATTAATAATTTTAATATATTTTTTTATTTTATAGTAAGAAAGCTCTCCTATACATTGAGCTTTCTTACTTAATTTTTAAAATATGCTCCTTTACTTGTGATACAGTTCGTAATTATTTATTCCAAAACTCCTCACATAAAGTTTTAACATCATCACTTTTTCTTACTCTAAAATTAGGATACCATTCATAAGGGAACAAGCTTTGATATCTTCTTTGAGAATATCTGTTATCAAGAAGTAATATAACTCCTTTATCATCATCTGTTCTTATACATCTACCAGCAGCTTGTAACACCTTAATCATACCAGGATATACATAAGCATAATCAAAGCCTTTATTACTATCTTTCATATGGTCCTTTATAATATCTCTTTCAATTCCAATTTGAGGCATTCCAACTCCTACTATTATAACCCCTATAAGTTTATCATTGGTTAAATCTATACCTTCAGAGAAATGTCCACCTAGTACACAAAATCCAACATGAGTTTCTTTATTATCTTCATCAAACATAGATAAAAACTCTTCTTTTTCTTCTTCACTCATATTACTTTCTTGTATTGATGTATTTATATCTGGGTAGTTTTCCTTCATTTTTTCAAATACTAGTTCCATATACTTATATGATGGGAAAAATACCATATAATTTCCTTTTTTAGCTTGTACACAGTTTGCAATATATGATGCTATATCACAACTTGTTTCAAATCTTTTGTTATAAGTTGTAGCTACATTATCCCCTATAATAAGTAGTCTGTTTTTTACATCAAATGGACTTTTCAAGTTTATAATAAAGTCTTCTTCATCATAACTATACATTTTCATAAAGTAATCCATAGGAATAAGTGTTGCTGAAAATATTATATTTGATTTAGCTTTTTTCATTTTTTCTTCAATTACTTTTTGAGGGTTAACACAGTATATTTTTATAGTCATTCCATTAAAGGTTTTTGTATATATGGTTGTATAGTTTTTATCATAAAAATCTGATATTGATAAAAAGCTATATACATCAAAGTATAAATCCATCAACTCTTCATTTTCTTCATTAGTTCTTGCTAAATATTCATCTACAAACTTTATAAATGAACTAAGTATTTCACAGAGTTCTAGTGGTGCTTCACTTTCTACTAAATCATTTTCATCTAATGTGGTTAAGTCCTCTAGTTTATCTTCAAAGTAAGACTGTATTTCTTTTATAACTCTTGTTATACGTTTGTCTTTTTTACTTATTAGCTTTTTGACTTTAACAAATTTTTCTTCATTTAAGGTTGCTGAATACATTTCTCTAGCTCTGTCTACTAGGTTATGAGCTTCATCTATTAAAAATGTGTAATCTGTAGTTTTTGTATCGAAAAATCTTTTTAAGTATACTCTTGGATCAAATACATAGTTGTAATCACATATTATTACGTCACTTAAATTTGTTAAATCTAAAGATAATTCAAATGGACAAAGCATATATTCTTCACTTATTTTTTCTATATTGTCTTTTGAGTAATCATTATATTTTGCTAAGATATCTTTTAATGAATTATTTATTCTGTCAAAATATCCATTTGCATAAGGACAGTATTCTGGATTACAGTTTACTTCGTCCATTTTGCATATTTTTTCTTTTGCTGTTATTGTTACTGCTTTTAAATTTAAGTCCTTTTTTCTCATTAAAGAAATAGTATTTTGTGCTACTTCTCTAGTTATAGTTTTTGCTGTAAGATAAAATATTTTAGAAGTTTTATCTTCTCCCATAGCCTTTATAGCTGGGAAAATGGTTGATATAGTTTTTCCTGTTCCTGTAGGGGCTTGTGCAAAGCATTTTTTACTATCTGTTATGCTTTTATATACTCTTACAGCTAGTTCTCTTTGACCTGGTCTATAGTTTTCAAATGGGAATTTTAACTTTTTTATTGATTCATTCCTTTTATTTACCCAATCACTTTCTAATTGTGCCCAACTCTTATATTCATCTATTAACCAAAAGAAAAATTCTTCAAGCTCTTTTAGTGTATAGCTTTGTCTTAGTATTCTTGTAGATTTTGTATCTATGTTGTAATAGGTTATTTGTATATCTATGTTATCTAATTCATTTTGCATAGAGTATATATATCCATAACACTTTGCTTGTGCCCAGTGTAGTGGATTTGTATTTTCATCTATTAATAGTAAGTCTTTGGTTGTTGTTTTTATTTCATCTATTATTGTTTTTTCATCTTCTATTAGTATTCCATCTGCTCTACCTTCTACCATTATTTCTAAATCTTCATAAGTTAAGGTATATTTTAAAGGTACTTCGGCAGTATAATTATCACCATAGGATTTTTGTACTCTTTGATGACCTCTTATTCCTTCTATAGCTTTTATAGAACTTGTATATCTATTGTCTATACTTCCATGTCTCATTATAAATTCCACTAGATTTCTAATGGATATTTTTATTATTTTATTCATTGTTATATCCTTATATTTTTTTATTTTACCTTTATAAGTATATCCTATTTTTGAATATAAAAATATACAAATTAAAAGGAGATTAGTTTAATCTCCTTATTATGCTTCTTTTATACTATACTTTTCTATAAACTTACATGGATGGTAGGATAACTTCGCTTCCCTAAGACCATCTAATCCTAAATCTTCTTCTCTATTTACATATTTAACATTTGGAAATTCGTTTAGTAAAAATTGTTGGTTTATATATTGATATAGCCCCTTTATATTTTGATTTGCTTTTTCTATATGAATTAAGGCTATATTTTCATTAATCTTTTCACCTATTGTAAAAGCTTCAAGCTTATTATCTATATAAACTCCAGCAATTTTCACATTGTCTTTTAACTTTTCATAGTTTTCAAATACTTCTTTTATGCTTAATATTTCTTCATCAAGTTCTTTATGTCCACTACTTTCTATATTTTCTTTATTTTGTTCCCATCTATCAATTAGCTCTAGGCATTCTTCAAAGTTTTCTTTCTCTAATAGTTTGTATTCATACCTATTTTTATATAAATTTAAGAATGTGTTTACATGATTTCTTTTTTTCTTATTTTTTCTTCCACTTAAAGTTCTCAAACTTTCTGCATCATATATATATTCAAACAAATCTCTTTCTTTTTCATATATAAATTTTTCTTTATAATTGATTTTAATTATATCTGCTATTTCTTGATTTATACCTTTTAATTGTATTCTTTTATACTCATTTTTTATATAATTTAGTGCAAAGTCTATAACATATAATAATTTGTCCTTTTTACATAAAGGTATCATTGAAAATACATTCTTTTCGTATTCTAAAAGTATTATTGCAAAATCATTTTCTATATAACATTTTGTGTTAAATAAATGCCTCCACATATATATAGTACTAAAGCAATACTCGCTAGCTTTATAATCTACTAATTTAAAATATGGCTCTAATTCTGATTTTGAATTTATGTCAATATCTTTAAACATAATAAGTCTCCTATTTTTTGAATGTTTAAAATTATAGTTAATACTCTTTATAGTATGCAAAAAATATAAAGGGGTCACATTTTTACAATAAAATATGACCCCTCTTGACGATTTTTATATTTAGACTTCTTTCTTGGTTCTAAAGCATAAAGAATAAGCTAATACTACTATTGAATGTATAAAGCCTTGTTGTTATTTTAGATTTAATTTAACTCGTTGTGCTAGTTAATTTTTTCAATAATAAAACTCCAACAAATATAGCAAC
>OODN01000171.1_pt1 | contig 52696 bp, 47 predicted proteins | sample 1671651 | NCBI WGS metagenome assembly OODN01 (sample SAMN06348178, study PRJEB24527) | human gut metagenome | biome: human gut; feature: ankylosing spondylitis patient; material: feces | host: Homo sapiens | place: China | collected 2015-10 | reverse complement strand
TATTTTTAAAATATTTATTCATAAATATTAAATAATCCTTTAACTCTTTTATAGTTTTCCAAAACCTTATTATTCCAATATTTTTATTAATTTATTTTTAGTTTATATAAGTTATATATTTTTTAAATTTAAAATATTTCTTTGGTAATATATCATCTTTATGAACCTAGCTAAATATAAAGTTTTGTATAGTATAACTAATTACAGTTAAATAAATATATAAAACTTGTTGCAAACTAAAATAAAATCTACTACTATCTAATAATATATAAATTAAATATTAATGTAATAGAGGCGCAATTAAAAAGAGTAGTATTTTGGAGATAGACAAATCTGTGAAAACTTATGAAAGGGTTAATTGCCGAAGCAAATACATGTCAAAGTATTTAGCTGGTACTTAATTTAATAAATTAAGTACTCTCACTTTTTTAAGTGGTGGAGCTATTATAATTTAAACCTAGGATTTTAAAGGCCTTTCAGGTCTTTTTATTAAACCTCTATTTACATTATAAAAAAAATAGGGGGTATTTTCATGTCGCAATTTATTAATGCTTTAAATGATTTTATCTGGGGTCCTCCTCTGATAATATTAATGTTAGGCACAGGTTTATATTTTACAATTGGTTCAAAGTTTTTTCAAATTAGGTATTTTAACTATATTATGAAGCAAACTTTAGGTAAAATATTTAAAAAACAAGATGAAAATAATGCAGAAGGTGTACTTAGTCCACTTGAAGCAGTATCTACTGCAATAGGTGGTTCTGTTGGTTTTGGTAATATTGCTGGTGTTGCAACAGCTATAGCAATGGGAGGTCCTGGTGCTACTTTATGGATGTGGATTACTGCTTTTTTAGGTATGATTTTAAAACAAGTTGAAGTAACTTTAGCTGTTTACTATAGAAAAAAAGATGAAAATGGAGATCCTTATGGTGGTCCTACTTATTATATGGAAAGAGGTTTAGGAGAAGAAAGAAATTTTAAATATTGGAAAGTACTTGCAACAGTATTTGGTTTTGGAATATTCTCTACTTTCTTTATAACTGCAAGTAACTATACTATTTCTGAAGTTGTAGCTTCTACATTTAACATTAATCAAATGGTGGCTAGTTTATTAATTGTTATATGTACATACCTAATGATTTGTAAAGGTATGAAATACTTAGGAAAAATATTTACTAAACTTATTCCAATAATGAGCATAAGTTATCTAGTTTTTGGATTAGTAATAATATTTATAAATTATAAAAATATACCACAAAGCTTTATGCTAATATTTAAAGGAGCTTTTACTGGAACTGCTGCTGTTGGTGGATTTGTTGGTGCAACTATTTCCAAGGTAATATCTACAGGTATGGCAAGAAGTGTATACTCTAATGAAGCTGGTTGGGGAACTTCTCCAATGGTTCATGCTTCAAGTCAAACAGTTCATCCTGTTGAGCAAGGTCTATGGGGTTCTTTTGAAGTATTTGTTGATACTTTTATAGTATGTACTATCACTTCTTTAGTTGTAATTGTTACTGGTGAATGGTCTAGTGGTGTTGAAAGTGCTACTTTAACACTTAATGCATTTTCTACAGGCTTAGGTGTATTTGGTACTTACTTCTTAACTATAACTATGTTAGTATTTGGTCTTACAACTTCATCTGGATGGTATGTATATTATGAAGTTGTATTAAGACATTTATGTAATAAAAATATAAAATTAAAAAATACAGTACTTAAAATATTTAAATACTTCTATCCTCTACCTGGGCTTTTAATGACTTCATATATCCTTTATGTTGGAGATATAAGTATATGGACATTTGTTGATATAACAAGTGGTATACCTACTTTTGTAAACGTATTGGTTTTATTAGTATTATCTAAGCAATATTTTGTACTGTTAAAAGATTACAAAGCAAGATATTTAGGTGTAGGTAAAGTAGATAAAAATACAAAGTTATTTTATGAGGATATAAAAGGAGAGAAAGATGACGCATATTTATTATAATGGAAAAGTATTCACAGGAGATGAAAATCTTCAACAAGCATTTGTAGTTGAAAATAAGAAATTTATATATGTAGGAAATAATGAAGAAGCTCTTAAATATAAAGATGAAAACTCTAAATTAATAGACTTAGATGAAAAGTTTGTATGCCCTGGATTTAATGATTCTCACATGCATGTTTTAGGTTATGGATATTCTTTAAAAATGATAAATTTATCTAGAAAAACTTCTTCTTTAGAAGAAATGAAAAATGCAATAAAAGAATATATAAACTCTAATAAATTAAGAGAAAATGAGTGGATCTGTGGTAGAGGTTGGAACCACGACTACTTTAATGATGTCAATAGATTTCCAACTAAAGATGACTTAGATGAAATTTCAACTGAATATCCAATATGTATAATAAGAGCTTGCGGTCATGTTTGTGTTGTAAACTCAAAAGCACTAGAATTAGCTGGTATAAATAAAAATACCTTACAAATTGAAGGTGGCCAATTTGATATAGATGAAAATAATGAGCCTAATGGTATATTTAGAGAAAATGCTCTTAATTTAATCTATAATAAAATACCAACTCCAGATAAAGAAGATATAAAAAATATGATATTAAAAGCATGTGAAAGCCTAAACTCTTACGGGGTTACTTCAGCTCAAACTGATGACTTTATAGTATTTCCTGGTGTTGACTATGAAGTAATAATAAATGCATACAAAGAACTTGCAAACGAAGGAAAACTTACTGTAAAAATATATGAACAAGCACAACTTGCACAAAAAGAGGAATTAGAAAGCTTTTTATCTAAAGGATACACTACAGGTGTTGGTGATGATTATTTTAAAATAGGACCACTTAAATTATTAGGTGATGGATCATTAGGAGCTAGAACTGCTTATTTAAATGAACCTTATTCTGATGATAATAGTACTTTGGGAATATGTACTTATACTCAAGACCAATTTGATGAAATGGTTGAGCTTGCTCACAAAAACAATATGCAAGTAGCTATACATGCCATAGGAGATAAGGCTATGGATATGGTTGTTAACTCTATAGAAAAAGCTTTAGATAAATCTCCAAGAGATAATCATAGACATGGTGTTGTTCATTGTCAGTTAACAACTAGTGATTTACTAAATAGATTTAGAGATTTAAATCTTCATGCTTATGTTCAATCTATATTTTTAGATTATGATATTAATATAGTTGAGGATAGAATTGGAGTTGATAGAACTAAAACTAGCTATAACTTTAATACTTTATTTAATGAAACTACTATGAGTAATGGGTCTGACTGCCCTGTTGAGTTACCTAATGTACTTAATGGAATTTACTGTGCTGTTACTAGAAAAACTTTAAATGGTAAAGGTCCATTTTTACCTAATCAAGCACTTAGTGTTAAAGATGCAATACTTTCTTTCACAAGAAATGGTGCTTATGCTTCTTTTGAGGAGAATGTAAAAGGTGATATAGCTGTTGGTAAGGCTGCTGATTTTGTATTGTTAAGTGATAATCTTTTAGATATCGATGTTGATAAAATAAAAGATGTTAAGGTTTTAAATACTTTCTTAGATGGTAAGTGTGTATATAGTTTAAGTTAACAAAAATTCGCTTTGCTTGAGCGACGTGTCGGCGAATCACTTCATTTCGCCAACGATATATCCTCGTGGCTACTTCGAGCAACGTGTTGGCGAAGCATTTTGGATACATCTGTTGCTCAAAATACCCTGTTTAAGTTTTGACAGGGTATTTTTGATTTTATTTAATAGCACTTTTTGCAATCTTTCAGTTACTTTTAACCATTTATTTGTTATTTAATGTTCTCTATAATTAAATTATAGTAATTGATAATTAATAAAAGTAGTTGAAAGGTGATATATATGATTAAAGAGATAAATGATACTATAGATTTTATTATGAAAAATGATCCAGCTTCAAAAAGTAAACTTGAGGTACTTCTTTTATATCCTGGATTACATGCAGTGATTGGTCATAAAATTTCTAATTTTTTATATAAGAAAGATCTATTTTTTAGTGCTAGATTAATATCTCAGATGTTTAGATTTTTCACTAATATAGAAATCCATCCTGGTGCTCAAATAAATGGAACTTTATTTATAGACCATGGTGCAGGTATAGTTATTGGTGAAACTGCTATTATAGGAAATGAGGTTACTATTTATCATGGAGTTACTTTGGGTGGTACTGGTAAAGAAACTGGTAAGAGACATCCTACTATTGGAAATGGTGTAGTAATTGGTGCTGGTGCTAAGCTTCTCGGATCTATAGAAATTGGAAATAATGTTAAAATCGGTGCTAATTCCGTAGTTTTAAAAAGTATTCCTGATGGATGCACTGTTGTTGGTACTGAAGGTAGAATAGTTAAGAGACCTAATAGCAAAAGTATATTATCTGATTGTTAGATAGTATTAAAAGTATTTAAGGTTAATAAATAGGTAAATAGTGTTATTTAATATTACTGGAATTTTTAGGTTCCAGTAATATTTTTGTATATTCATTATTTTTGTATAGTCTATCATTTATGTCCTCCATATTAAGTGTTATGTTTTCATCTAAATATTATAACATTTAATATTTTATTTTCTAAGATAAATTTTATAAGTTATAAATAAGTATATTAACATTATAATGTAAAAATAAATTTACTTATTACAAAAAAGGTTGCCTTTACTAGCAACCTTTTTAATGTAATTCTAATTTTATTTCAATTATTTCTTCTTCTGTAAGTTCTGTTAATTCAACTATCATCTGTACTGAAAAGTTATTTTGTAATAATTTTCTAGCCATTTCTATTTTTTCTTGTTTTATTCCTTGTCTAATCCCTGTATTAATCAAATTGGCTTTTTCATGTAGGGCTCTTTCTCTCTCAAAATATAATTCTTGAGTTACTGGGTCACTACTTAAATATTCTAGCTTTTCTTCTGCCTTTTTTATATCTTTATCCATATTTATAAGCACCTCCAATTCCTCTTGTGATATATCGTTTCTTAAAAACATCATCCATCTCTGTAATTTATCTTCTTCTAGATTTTTATTTTCAATCTTTTTGAACTTAGGCATTTCTATAAAATGAAGTTCTAATATATCTGTTAATTTATATTCTGTATTATCATTTTCTCTTAGTGTAAATGTTGTATGATATTTTTCTAGCTCTATATAATTAAAATCTAATATATTTATAGTGATTACTTTATTTAAATTACTATAATCCTCGCCTTTAACAATACTTCTACTATAAATTCTAGACCAATAAAATAAAGTTCTCTTATCCATGTTATCTTGATTTGTTAGCTGTACTTCTATATTTATATTAGTTCCATCTGAAGTTTTTGCTAGTACATCTATTATTCCTTTTTTATCTTGTATATTATCTGTAGTTAGCTCTTTTTCATTTATTATTTCTAATTCTACTAATTCTTGAGTTTTATCTTTATTTAAAACTGCATTTAAGAAAGATTTTAAGTTATCTATATTTTCAGTTTCTCCAAATAATTTTTTGAAAATAAAGTCATTCAGCGGTCTCAATCTTTGCATTATATTCCCTCTCTTTGAGTTTATTTATTATGATATAAATAATTATATCCTATCTTAAATTTATTAACAATTCACTATTTAAATATAATTACAATACCTTGTAGAACTAATTTATATATAGTATATCTTTAATACTAACTTTATTTTTATTTAACTTTATATCACCATTATCTAATACTTTAACAAAATCACTACCTATATAAAATCCATCATTTTCTTTTCTAAGATTTATATTTTTATCCTTACTAATCTTTTTAAGTATCTTATAAACATCTATTTCTCTTCTACTACTTAAATAAAGCTCATGCATTGTAGTAGCTGTTTTTAACAAATATAAGGTTGTATAATTTAAAGTTCTTATACCATACTCAACTCTATGAATAGGTCCTACCTTTTTTAATTCATCAAGTTCAAATCTTAAATAAATGTCATTTTCTTTACCATTATCACACTTAAGTTCTTTACAACTTCCTCTTTCATACTCATAATAATCTTTAATTTTTGCATAATACTCTATGCCAAAGTCATTATTAAACTTATTACTTGAATTTGACTTATCAATTGGTTGATAAAAGGCCAAATACTCAACTCCAATATTTAGCTTCGATAATGATTTTTTAGGTATATGATAAAATCTATTTTCTTTATAAACATCAAAGTGATTTTTATCTTTTGTATTAACTATCATTACATTTTTATTCTTAAACTTATAATAATCATCTTCTTCATCAAATACAGGGTTGTTATTTATAGCTTCCATATATGATTCATTTATGATATCACATAAATGCTTTTTCATAAGTGAAGTTGATCCTGGAAGCATAGGAAGTGCTCCTATGTTAACTTTCTCTATACTTTTGTAATATTTGTTTTCCTCAAATGTTTTTTCATCACTACAAGGAAACATTACATAAGCTCCAACTGATTCATATTTAAAACTATTATTTATGCTACTTTTGCTTACTATAGAGTCTCTATATCTATGCATAATATTTATGTCATCTTCCATAGGACATATATTTCCGTTGTTATCTACATAGATTCTATACTTAGCATCAAATATATATACCCTGTCGGTTTTCCCGACACCCCTTAAACAAAGTACTGTATCTGGTCTTTGGTTTGTTGTAGGTAGTTTATTGTATTGTTTATTATAAAATAGTTCTATTTTTTTACCTTCTTTATTTTCGTATATACATTTAGCTTCTTTATTTTGCATAAGTGATAGTGTTAATCCATTCGATGTTGATTGTATTATAGAGTTTTCTTTTGCTTCATATCCTAATTCTTTTATAATGCTATGTATTTTTATATAGCACCATATTTCATATAGGTTCCATAATTTTTTATTACTAATTTCATAAAGTCCACTACTTATATCTAAACTTTTTGATAAAAGTAAATAGTAATAGTAACATTCTTTGTATCCACTCGCCATTTTAAATGCTAAGGATATAGATTTATTATTGTTTATATCACTTATATTTTTAAAAAATGTATTAATATGATAAGTTAGTCTTTTTTCATATTCATTTAGTTTATTATAATAATTAGTATCAACTTTATTTTCTTTTTCAAGTGTTAATTTAACAATCTTTATTTTGTTTAATATTCTTTTTATAATGTATTTTACATATTGATTTTCAAATATATCTAAAGTTGTATTTTTTCTAACCTCAACTACATTTAGTGATGAATGATTTTTTCTTAAATGCTTTATACTTTCTTTTATTCCTACTACTTTACACTTATTTTTATTTTTTAGGTTGTATTCATTTATAACACTATGCTTTGGAAATCTTTCAATTCTCTTTATTGCTTTTTCTAGCTTTTCATATATGTTATTAAGTATAACTATAAACTCAAGTCCCGTTTGATTTTTATTATCACATATATTTACACTTGAAAAAGTCTTGTTTAAAAAATCGAATACCAATGAAGTTATCTCTTCATTTATATCTTTTAAGATTTCATTATAGTCATCCATATAATCAAGTTTTGATGGAAATACTTGTATTGTTAAATCTAATACTTTACTATTATTTTTAATAATTTTAAAAGTAGAATAACCTATATCTCCATTAAACTTAAAAGATCCAAAGGTATTTCTACCTCTAGTTATTATGTTATCTCTTATTTCTTTATGGTCATGGTAAATTTCAAACTTGTCATTAGTGTTATTTTCTAAATACAAATTATAGATTCCATCTTCAAAAAAGCTTGGATACATAGTATTAGTGTTGTTTATTTCTAATTCTTTAAAGCTATTTATAGTTTCTGTAGTGTAGTTATAAGTTGTATCTACTCCCAAATGTGCCATTATATTTTTATTATTATTGGTAGCTTTAAATTTCTTATTTTCACTGCTTCCAGATATGTATAATGTAAAATCATCTGTAGACAATTTTAATATATCACTACTAGTACCAGTAACTAACATACCCATCATTTTGATACCCTTTTAGCATATATATAATTTTCTTTGCACTGTTTTCATATTTTACAGTTGTAGTTTCTAAGTGATTTTCTGCTTCTTCTACAGTTTCTATATCATTAGTTTCAAGTATAAAGTTAAGTAAGTCTATTAAAACTTGATATACACTTTGCTCACTTCCATTTATAGCAGGAAGTATTTTTTGCATTATTTGATAGTCAAAAGCAGTGTCTTCATCTAGTAAGTCAGCTTTCTTATTTTCTATCATGTAAAATAATATTTCATCTCTTACTCTGTAGGCAAATTGTTTTTGTGATTTTTTAAGTATTTCATTTATTTCTATTATTTTTTTATTTACTTCTTTTGCATATTCTCTATACTCTGGTTCTATATCCATAGTTTTTAAGTATGTTGTTTTTAAAAAGTCATTAGATACATTTAAGCTTTCTACTTTTTCATTAGTTTCAAAGAATAGGTTGTCTAAATCTACATCTGAAAACTCTATTGTATTTGCTCTATCTAATACTTTTCTACTAAATTGGAATGTTGTATCATCCATGTTTACTGTTCCTATTAAATATAGGTTATCTGGTATATGTAGACTTATGTTTTCGTTATTTTCTTGGTACTGTACTATGTTGTCAGTTATTATGTCTTTTCCTACTTTTTTACGGCTTTCAATTATGCTTAGATAGTCACTTAGGTAGTATTCTACTCTTGCTAGGTTCATTTCATCTAGGCATATTAAGTGTGGTTTATTTTTGTTTTGTTGTGCTTTTAGTATTGTTTTTGTTAGTTGACCTTTTATAAATTTGTCATCTAGGTTTTTATAGCCTAAAATCTCTGTTGCATCGTTCCAGTCAGGCCTTACACTTATTAATGTATAGTCTGCATTTATACTATCTGCTAGTAGTCTTATTATTTTTGATTTACCTGTTCCACTTATTCCTGCTAGTATTGTAAATGGTTTTGTTTTTAAGGATAGGTACAGGTTTGATAGTTGGTTGTATGTATAGTTATACCCTTGATTTTTTATGTAGTTTTCAACTTTATTTATAATGTCTGCTGGTATTATTTCTTCTATTAGTTCCATATACTTATTATCATCTTCATTTATACTATTATTTCTTTTAAAGTATCTATTTTCTAGGCTTTGTATTGCATCTTTGAATTCTTGTATGAATTCTTTTTTATGTATATAAGGTTCTAATATTCCCGATATACAGAATAAATCATTTTCTTTATAGAAGTATTTTGATGTTTTATCTGCTAGGTATTTTATAGGGTTATCTTTTGCTAGCTTTATATATTCTTTTTTGCCCCAATTTTCATAGCCTAATGTATTCTTTTGATTTTGTAGATCTTTTGAATTTTCATTTTTACTATAAAATTCTTTGAATGAGTTATATATATCATCTTCATTTATTTTTAGTTTTATATTTCCATTGTTGTAAAATGCCCATAGCAAAGGTATTTTATAGCTTTTACTCATACTAGTTGATTTTATTGTATTTATAAAGTCTATTACGTTTTTATGCAGTTCTAAGTTTTTATGAGTGTTTTCTTTTATATAAAATGTATTTAACTCATTTGCTTTGTATATGTCTATGTATTCATCTGTATCTATTTCTTCTTCATTTTCAATTAAGTTATATGTATATGAAAATTTATTTTTAAGATATTCTTTAAGTTCTGATTTTCCATCATATCTTATTTGTATTGTTTGACTTGTTACACCTTTTCTATCTACATTTCTTATACTACATTCACATTCATAGTCATCAAATATTAATTTGATTTCTTTACTTTTTCCTAATTCTACTGTATTTCCATGTATGTTATTTAAAAATTTAGGTATGTATTCTGTTGGAATATGTATTCCATATTTGAATAATGATTTATCTATATATTTTCTACCAATAAAATTTGGTTTTTCTATAGTTTCCCAACTTTTTCCCATTATGACTCTCCTTAAAGTTTGTTTTATATGTTTAATTATATATCTTTAGCTAAGTTAAGTTTTATAGCGTTTTCTATTTCTTCTATTATTTCTTCTCTAATTCTTGCACAGCTTCCTTGAACTTGGTACATTCCTTGTTTAAATTTTACAACTGTTTTGTCAAATATTTTTTCTATTTGTAAATCTGCTACTAAGTAATCTTCTTCTATGTCTATGTATGATTCACTTACTACTGTTCCCTTATCTATTATTCCTTTTTCTTCTATGCTATTTCCTCCTAGGTGTATATAAAATTTATCTCCTAGTTTTACACTTTTAGTACATTTCCATGGTTCTATATGCCCCTCACTTTTTACATTGTCAAAGAAGTTCCATTTATCGTTGTTGCATATGAATATGTATGTGTTATCTTTCATTTAATATCTTTCCCTTATTTTTTAGTTTACAATTATTAAAATATCTAACTTAGATATATCATTCCTTTTTAGCAAGTAGTTTATTTTATCCTAAGTCTAATTCTAATCCTTTTTCGCTTAGACACCAATCTTTTACTTCATATTCATCGTATAGGCTACTTGCATCAGTTTTAGCATATAATCTTACTTTATAGTGTTTATTTTTATTATAAAACTTCTTACTATACTCTAAGTCTGCCATACATAAATATGCTTTATCATTTTTGTAATCTATTGTATTAGCTATTTCTCCCTTATCTGTTACAAGTCCTAAATTTACAAATAGTCTCATTTCATTATCTATTACTCTATACCATCTCATATATCTTTTTGCTTGTGCTATTTCTTCTTTTTTTAATCCTCTTTGTAATATATTCATATTTCTCTCCCTAATATTTATTATTTACTACTATTGCCTATCGCTTTAAATCCAGTTTCTATTTCTATAATATTATCATATATAAATTCACTCCATATAGGCTTTTTATTATTTCTATAAAAAATTCTTACATTAGTATCACTTATATCTTTTAATAGCTTTTTTACCCACTCCCCTCCACAATCTCTACACATATATAGTACATTATTTTCTCTATCTAAGTGATTACTGTATATGTAATTTGACTCTGGTTTATTATTCATTCCTTCATTTACAAATAATAACGTTTCATTATTTACTTTTACTTTCCATTGTATATTTCCACGTTTTACTCCTAATTCTGATCTTGTATATTTACCTTTTAACATTTCTTCCCTCCTGATTTCTGCTATATCTATATACATGATTAAAGTCTTATTTCTATTTTTATTTACTCATTTATATATCCCGGTCCATAAAATCCTAAATCAATCTTTCTAATTAATTCTTTATTAACTCCAAAATGTTGTGCAATCTTTTGGTAACTTTCCCCACTTTTCTTTCTTTGTTGTACAGTTAACCTTGATATAACTTTTTTGCCATTATTATTTTTTACATTCTTTACTTTTATTACCTTAACAGAATTTCCTCTACTCTTTCTTTTTTTGTCCTGTTTATTTTTATCTATCTTATAAGTTTTTTCTATTCTTTTTCTTGTTCTTTCTGCTAATGCTCTATTTTCTTCTGTATCAAATTCATTACTTAATTCAAATTGATTACATTGTTTCCAATAATCATACCCTATTTCGCTCATTAAAACATGCTTTACATCACATGATTTATCAACATTATAATTAATACAATTGCTACATGATATTCTTTTAAGACCTGGTATTTTTTCTATTATAAATGATGTTCCTAAACTTCCTTTTTTAGGTTTCCGTCCTCTTATTGACATTAATAACTCTCCCTATCTATATAACTTAATCATATCTTCTAAACTCTTTCTTACATCATCTCTAAGTTCAGGAGGACTTATAACATTAGCATCTGCTCCTAGCTGTAAAACCCACTTAGTAAGACCTGTCCCGTACTGTGCATTAAAACTTGCTTGGAAAGTGTCATCATCTATCTTATGTAACTTAACATCATCACCTAGTTCATCTATAACTAAATTAAGTAAGTTCTTATTAATTCTTAAAACTACTTCACAGTCCTCTCCTGAAAACATTTTAAAGTTTTTCTTAGCATATATAGCTGCATTAAACTTTCCATCTTCATATCCTTTAATTTCTTTTAATGATCTTCCATCTTCGTCTAGTACTATTACATCTTTCATTCTATCAACTCGGTAATTTGTTAAGTCATTATATTTATTGTGAGTTGTAACTAAATAGTAATGGTCTTCTTTTAATATAAGTCCTATTGGTGTTACTGTGTATTGTTTTTTATCTTGGCTATCTTTATATGTTCTATATACTAATTCTTTTTTATAATTATAATCACAATAGTTAAATGTAATTTTTTTTCCTCTACTTATAGCTGCCTCTATACTATTTATATTATTTAGAATTCCTTCATTTATAGATTTAGCTCTATCAGGTATAGATACTTGCTTGTAGAAATCATATCCTGCATATTCATTTTGAAACTTACATAGTTTTCCAATTAATTCTGCAGTTTTTTTCTTAGTCATAAATCTATTTGCTGATAGAGAATCAACTAGTATTCTTAATTCATAACGCTCTATGTCTTTAGTTACTAGTGCGTATCCAATTTTATTATCTTTATATGTAGTAATTTCAAATCCCAATTCTTTTAAATCATCAACATATTGATATATAGTTCTTCTGTCAAGATCTTGTTGTAGTTCTATATTCATTCTTTCATATATTTCAGTTTTCATTTTTTCATTTATTTCTTTTACAGATAATATCATATGATTTAACTTTGTTTTTTTTACTTCTTTTGATATTTCTTCGTGTGGATTTATATTTGAATATTTCTTTAGAACCTCTAAAAATATATAAAATTTAATATTATTATTAACTTCGTTGCTTTTCATCTCTTGTTGTCGCTCCTTAAATATTTACGTTACTATTTTAATAATTTTCTGAATTTTTCACAATATGTAGTCTGTACATATTTATGTATACGTAGATTTTTGGGTAAACTTTACATAAAAATTAATTTTAATAAAATAAAAGCCGTTAGTTTAATAACCAACGGTTTTTATTACTATATTTCGTCTAAATATACACTGTCGATTTTCTCGACACCTATTTTAATCTAAGCTTCATCTTCAATATCTTGTAATCTGTCGTATATTTCTATACATCTATATTTTGCATAGTATAAATGTCCAACATAATTTAAAAATTCTTCTTTACTTTTATTTTTATAATCATCCTCTATATCATCTATTCTAAAGTCAATTTCTTCTTCAAATATTCCTCCACATGGACCACATCCATCAATAATACTTCTGTATACTGTTGCTACTTCATATAATTCAAGCTCTAAATCATTATCATTTGGGTCAATTGCTTTTATTGTAAGTTTCTCTTCATTAATAGATACTTCTCTCATTATACTGAATCCAATTTTTCCTACTATTTCTTCAAATTCATGTATAAGTTCTACTGCTTCATTGGCTAGTTTTAGTCTACGTTCTATATACTCAAGTTCTTGTGTAGAGTCCTTAATTTGATTATTCATTATATTTTCTCCTTTATTAATCTTTATATATTATCGCTTATTACATCTTTACTAGATACAATAAATCCTTTTTCTACTAATATATTTCTATCAGTGTCTGATGCTGGTAAGAATCCTTTCATTAACAATTCTTTTATATAAAGTTTATTGTATACAAACGGAAATACTAGTGTAGATATTCCAGATGTTATAATTGCACATACTAGCATTATACCTGCATATTTCCAGTCTCCTCTTAGTGCTGGCACAAATGCTCCAAAGAAAAATGTTGTGAAGCTAAAACCGATTTTTGCTTCTTTTACCATACCGATGTCGTTTTTTAATCTTATTATCATTTTTTCACTCCTTATGTTTTTCTTATGAGATTATTATATAAAAATTTTAAATATTAAAAATATAGTACCTATGCATAAATATGTATAGGCACTAAAAAAGACCTTTAAGTATTTCTTAAAGATCTTTTAATCCGTTCCATATGAATTTATAAATAAAGTCCTCTAGTAATTTAACTTACTAAAATTCTTTATTATACTTTTGATTTTCAATTTCTCTATATTCTTGCATTTTATGTTTAAATAATTGTGAGTTTGTTGGTGGTGTATAAGTAATAGCATTCGCACCAGCTTCAATTGTTTCTAAAATTGATTCCTCCGTTGGTCCTCCTGTTGCAATTATAGGAATAAGGGGAAACTTTTCTCTAATTTTACGAACAATCTTTGCTGTATTAGCTCCTCCACTTACATTTAATATATCTGCACCTGCATCAATCTTACTTTGTACATCTGTTAACTCTGATACTATTGTTACAACTACTGGAATATCTATTGATTCTTTTACATATCTAATAGTTTCATCAGGTGCCGGTGAGTTTAGTATTGCACCTATTGCCCCTTGAAACTCTGCATGTAAAGCTATGTTTGCAGATCTTGTCCCATGTGTTAATCCTCCACCAACACCACATAAAACAGGTATATCTGAAACTGATAATATAGCTTGAGTAATTGTTGGCTGAGGTGTAAATGGATATACTGCTATTACAGCATCAGCGTTAGTGTTTTTTATTATTGCAACGTCAGTAGTAAAAATGAATGATTTAAGTCTTTTTCCAAAAATTCTTATTCCTGATGCTTTAGATATTATACTTGGAATTGATACATAATTATTTCTTAAGTTTGATGTTAGTTCAGGTACATACTTAGATTTATTATTTTCAATCATCTTGTCTTCTGTCTCCTTTTCATAAGTCTATAATAAAATCCTTAATAAGTTCTTTATTTATTATACCCTAAAATAAATATACGCGTATGACTTATAATGCCTTTTCTGCTTTTATGGCTATACTTGCAGGTAGCTTATTTCTTAATTTCCATACTATACTTATTGGTTTGCTTCCACTATGACTTACAATATCAGCAGGTCCTAAATAAATATATGGACTTGTTACACCATCTTCACTTTTATTTTCCCTAACAAACAACAATATATTATTACCACTATCTCTATGATTTATATACCTTTTACCTGTTGGTGAATCTATACTTGTTCTACTTTGACTTTGCCAGTTAAATAATTCATCATTTATAGCATAATCTTCATACATAGTTGAAGGAGAAAAATGCTTCTCAACCTTATTTAATGTTATTAAAAATACATCTGTTTTCTTATCTTCAATATATAGTACACCTTCTCTTAGAGGATATTGCTTTTGTATAGTATTTTTTCCAAGTGATGCTAAAATCTGCTCCTTAGTATAAGTTGCATGTACTTCTAAATTAGTATCAAAGCTTAAATTATCATTAAAAGTTTTTACTTTTATATGACTTAAATTATATTTAAGTATTTCTAGAATTTCTTCGTAAATAACTTTATTACTATAAAGCCTTTGTAAAAATTCATTTATACTATTTATGCCTAAGTCTTTAGGTGATTTTGTATATAAAGTGTAATGTAGCATAAGTAGCATTTTTTCTTCACTATCATTAAAGCTTATTGTTTTATCTTCTTTATAATTTTCTAATGTATTTATCCAAAATTTAAGAAGTCTTATTGAATCTGTATTTATAAGCCTTAACATACCACCTGCTAAACTTTGTTCATCTATATCATTAAAATCTTCTTTTACTTTTGCATTAACACAAAGTCTATAAAAGCTATTTTTAGTTTTATAAATTTCTTTTAATGTTATATTATAAAATTCTATAAAGTTTGCAAGGCTTAGTTTTTTACCACTTTCTATTTCAAAGGTTTTAATTTTATTTGTTATAGTTGTTTTATTATTTATAAATGAATTTATATTTCTTAGTATATATTCCTTAGCTTGTTTTTCCATATGTAAATGGCAACCTTTTGGAAGTGTTATAAATCCACTTTCTATTTCTTCTTTTAGTGCTTTTCCTTTTTTCTTTGATATTGCTGAGAACTTTTCATAAAAGTTATAGTTTTTGTGTGCTTGTCCTACATAGTCAAGTACTGTTAAACACTCTTTGTTATCGCTAAGTCTTAATCCTCTTCCTAATTGCTGTAAAAATACTGTTAAACTATCTGTTGGTCTTAAAAATAGTATTGTATTTATTTCTGGTATATCTACTCCTTCATTATATAAATCAACTACAAATGCAAATTTATATTTACCATTTACAAGTCCATATTTTGCTTCATCTCTTTCATCTATACTGCATTTAGAACTTATAGCTACGGATGGTATACCTTTTTCATTAAAGTAATTTGCCATAAAGTTTGCATGATCTATACTTACACAAAATCCAAGTCCAACTACTTCATCTATATCTGCTATATAGTCATCTATACTTTTTAAAATTAAATCTGCTCTTTTCTTTGCATTTAATTTGTCTACTGTAAGTATATTTGTAAGTTCTTTATTGTCATACCCACCTTTTGACCATTTTATTTTACTTAAATCTAGTTCATCAGTTACACAGAAGTATTGAAAAGGTGTAAGTAATTTTTTATCTATTGCTTCTCCTAATCTCATTTCACTACTTATTCTGCCATCAAAGTATTCTAATACATCTTTTCCATCCATTCTTTCTGGTGTTGCTGTAAGTCCTAAAAGTACTTTAGGTGTAAAATATGAAAGTAATTTTTGATAGCTTGGAGCACTAGCATGATGAAACTCATCAACTATTATAAAATCATAAAAATCTTTGCTTATATTTTCATCAAATTTTTTAGAGTTGAATGTTTGTATTGTCATAAATACATGGTCTATATTATCTGGAGTAAAGTTTCCTGTATATAATCCACCAAAGTTTCTATCTCTAAGTATAGTTCTAAAAGTTTTCATACTTTGTACTAATATATCTTCCCTATGAGCAATGAATAATAATCTATTTACTTTTCCTTTATTATTATTTTTAAAGTTTTTATAGTCAAATGCTGATATTACAGTTTTTCCTACTCCTGTAGCTGCTACTACTAAGTTTTTATTGTGTCCTAGTACTTCTCTTTCAACATTTAGTGTATCTAATATTTCTTGTTGATAGTGATATGGTCTAACATCTATATTAGCTATTTCATCCTTATCAGATTTATAGTCTTTTCCTCTAGCTTTTTTTAATTCTATTTTTAGTTTTTCTTCATCAGCTTCTGTAAAGGTTTTAAATTCTTCATCGTTAAAGTAACTTTCAAAGGTTGCTTTAAATTTGTCTACTATATTTTTTGAATCTTTTTCACTTACTTTCATATTCCATTCAAGTCCTGTGGTCATTGCATCTTTTGATATATTTGATGATCCTATGTATGCTGTTGTAAATCCTGTATTTCTATTAAACATATAGCTTTTAGCATGTAATCGTGTTCTTTGTGTGTCATAAGATATTTTTATTTCCGTATTAGGAAGTTGTGATAAAAACTTTATAGCTCTAAATTCACTTGCTCCCATATATGAGGTTGTTATTATTCTAAGTTTTTTTGTTTTTGTATGTTCTATTAGCTCATCTTTTATTAGTCTTAGTCCGCTCCACCTTATGAATGATACTAATATATCTATACTGTCACTACTTGCTATTTCTCTTTTTAATTCATTTATTAGGTCTGGTTCATTGTTTGAATTCGTGAATAAATAACTTTGTGATATAGGTGTTATAGGTCTTATATTGTTGTTTTTTATTTTTGATTTATTAAGTTTCTCTTCTATTGATAGTAGTATTTCTCCATTTTTATGTATGTTATTTTCTTTTATTTCTTCGTCTTCTACTTGTGTTGATAGGTAATTTATTATTTGATTGCAAAGTTCTATTTGTTTGTTTAAGTCTTTGTTTTTCAATAGACTTAAACTTTTTTTAGTTACTTCTTGTAGGTATTTTGATAGTACTATTTTTGCTTCTTCTTTTTCTATTTCTTCTTTTTGTATGTTTATTTCATTTTCTCTATTTTTTATTTCTTCATGTATTTTGTTAGATATTACTTGTTCGTATATACCTTCTTTTAATTTCATATTTATACCCCTTACTTTGAATGTTATTTGTTCTATTTTACGTCTTATAGTAATCTAACTTAATAATGAATGTATTAAATATTTTTTAATATAAGTTGATAGATTTTAATTATAAATTGTTTAAATATTATAGCTATAACTGAAACGTACAAACTTTTATAAGTTCCATTACTATAATTTTATTATACGATAATTACACTATAAATTTTAAAACTTCTTTAGTCTCAGATATTTTCTTTTTATTATTTTTTGTACTTAATTAACTCGTTGTGCTATTTAATTATTATAAGTATATTAGAAGAACATCTAAAAAACACTGATTTATCTATAATTTTTCTAAAAACAAGCTTTCTCGCCATCTAATTTACTTCTTTTATTTTTGGGTTAGTATATTATCTATATAATCATATATTAATTTTAATGCCTGACTATTATTTATAGTTTCTTTACTTATCCAATGGCTATCTCTTATATGTACACCATTAGCTACTCCTGGATTTAAAACACTACCTACACAAGCAATCTTAGTTTTTTCATATTTTGAATTTTCTACTGACCATTCTTGTTTGTATTCATTAGGTATATTCTTTAAAAATTCCTCTACATTATATAAAAGTTCACTATCTACTTGATTTATAGTTTCTAATAATATATTTTCTAATCTTCCTGAATCTTTATTATTAGGAAAAACATAAAATTCAAATGGTATAGTAAAATCTTCTACTTCTATTATTTTTAATGTTTGATTTAAGATTTCTTCTCTAGAAAATCGATCAATCTTGTTTTTTTTACCTTCAAATCCTCGTTCTACTATATCTACTATTTTTTCTTCTTTATCTTTTAGATCTCCATCACAAAATACAACTACTTTATCTATTAATTCCATTTCATTAAATTCTAATTTTTTTAATACTGAATTTAATACTTTCAGTAACTTTGTTTCACCTGCTGCATTTATTATACAAACTTGTGTATCCTCTTTTTTATAAAAAGTAGGTATTTTATTAAATACATTTAAACTATTTTTATAAAATGGAAAATTTCTAATTATTAACTTATCCATTGGTTTTAATATTTGATCATCTCTGTCTACTTCTTTAAATTCCATCAACATTAATATTTTAGATATAATTGCTACGTCATGAATTCCTTCAACTACAAAAAGATAATGACTCATTATCTTAAGTCACCACCTTCTTCAATAATTATTTCATATGCATCTTGTCCTGAAAACCTTCTAGCATACATTTTACCTCTAAAGTTCTCAAGTCTATATAGTGCTATATCATCTAAATTATGTTCTAAATTTTCAAGTATTGCTTCTAGTGCTTCTCTACTATGAGTAGTTGCTACTATTTGAGTATTATATTCCTTACTATTTCTAATTACTTCATTAAATATTTTACCTAGTACATCTTTATGTATTCCATTCTCTATTTCGTCAATAAGTAGCACTCCATTATAAGCATCCATTACTTTTGAAATTAGTACTATTGCTTTTTTAAGTCCATCACCAAAGCTAGATAAACTTAGTATACTTTTATCTTGAGTTGTTATGTATATTTCTTGATCTGATGTATAATTTATATCAATTATACTGTTATCAAATATTTTTAATAACTCTATAAGTTTCCATTTATCACCTTTTTTTATAACTGTATCAATTGCATTAAGTGTGCTTTTTTCTAAATATGTATCTATAGGCATTGCATATCCCATATTTATAAGTTTTAAATTATTTTTTGATAAACTTATTCTACTTTTTTTTCTATTTTCTAATATAAATTCTCGTTTCTCTGAGTTAAATGTATACTCTAAAATTGTTCTTTCATTACTCTCATCTTCTCCAAGTAATTCATAGTCTTCAAAGTATATTTCTTCTTCTTCAAAACCTTTTATATGTAAATTATAATTTTCACCATTTGATTCTAAATTTATATTTATCTCATTTTCTAATTTACATTCATTAAAAATTTCTTTTATTTTACTATATTTGATACTTCTTGGGTTATATTTTCTGCTCATTAACCTTAGGTGAGATAAATAATCAAATGGCTTTTCAAAGAATTTTATTGCCTCTAATATTGTTGTTTTTCCTGAGTTATTATCACCAACAAATATATTTATTGATTTCATATCATAAATGTTTATATCTTTTATTCCTTTGAATTTATGTATATCTATGTATTTTATATGATTAGCCATTTTTCCACCTCCTATTGACATTTTACTTATTTTAATTATATCATATTTTTAGGTCTTCTAATCATTATAAAATGCTCTGTTTTCCTATCCTTTTATATTAATTTAAACTCGCAATTTTATTTAAGATTTTTTCTAATCTTTGTCTCATACTTTATAACAATTTTTCTATGCATTCACTTGTACTTATTAATACTTGATATGGTACTATTGATGATTTAATTAAATTTCTAGTTTGTTTAGGCTTTGGTATATCTAGTGTATTTACTCTTACTCCAGTATAGTTTGTATATAAACCATAGTTACTACTTCCAATTTGTTATGGATTTTCTAAATATATTTCTGTATATATCTATACTTTTCATACAGTCAGATATTGATGGTATTACTAGTACATCACTAAATCTTATTACCTTATTTAATTCATCTATAAGACTATAAATTTATTAAATAGTAAGCTTTTTTAACTGAGTATCTAAATTTGTTTTTTTGTGTATATTTCAGCAAATACGATTTCTTCTACTTTATTTTTTTATTTATTTTACTATTTTTTTAAATTATTTTAAATAGTTATGATAAAATTACTTATATTTAAATTAATAACTTAACTATCCTTGAATTTTTAGAGCAAATCTAAAATATAAATAAAACCGTTGGCAATAACCAACGGTTTAACTCTTTTCACCAACAATCTTTCTAACCCTAACCTCACTAATACCAAACCTTCTTGCCATCTCCTTATAATCACCACAAAAACTCTCCCTAATAACTCTATCCCTAACAGGCTTAGTTATACACCTTTCACTAGGAAGATAAACACTAGTCCCTCCAGCACACTTAATAAGACTTCTAAAAGCATCAATGCCAATAGCACAAGCCACACTCTTTAAATTCTCAGGCACATCATCAATAGTCAACTTATTAATCATAAAACCACCTCCATACCTTAGTATTTCAATATCTTTACTATCGTTCCCTTTGTCAAAAACTTGTAAACTTCTTTACTATATTTTAATAACACTCATCAAATATACTTAACTTAAGATTTAGCTAATAAGTCTAAAAATTTAAAAGGAGGTGGGTTAAATGGCAGTTAATGAGTCTAAAAACCCTTCAAGTTTAAAAATCAAATTAGATTTAGGTATGGTTGATGGTAAAACCAAAGTTAGAAGCAAAACTTTCTCAAACCTAAAACACGATGCGACTTCTCAAAATGTATATGACGTTGCTGAAAGCTTAATGGCTCTACAAGAGTATGATGTTTTAGAGACAATAAAAATAGATAACACTACACTTTTATAAAATTTAATTTATTAGGAGGAATATATTATGGATAATAACCTTAACAAAAGATTAGTTATGACTTTTAAAACTACTGATGATAAATCAGTTTCTTTATCAATAGATGATCCAAGAGAGGATATAACTGAAACTGAAATAAAAACTGCTATGGACTTAGTAGTTTCTAAAAACATATTCGCCCCAGGTGGTTCTGATATTGCTAAAGCTGTTAGTGCAAAGGTCGTTGTTACAGACACTACTGACTACGATTTAGTTTTATAAAATTCGCTTCGCTTGAGCGACGTGTCGGCGAAACACTTCATTTCGCCAACGATATATCTTCGTTCTCACTTTGAGCAACGTGTTGGCGAAGTATTTCAGATATATCCGTTGCTCAAAAACTACTTCAATAAAATATTTAAAAGGTCAAGTTTATACTTGGCCTTTTGTTATAAAGGAGGAAATTTATGAATTCAGATATACAAAGTATTATAGCTTCTGTTGGTTTTCCAATTGCTCTTAGTATGTATTTACTAGTTCGCATTGAGGGAAAGCTTCAGACTTTAACTGATAGTATTAATGAATTATCTAAAAATATTATAAGTATGAGGTGATAGTTGATGAAATTTTACTTAGATTTTGGTCATGGTGGTAAGGATAGTGGTGCTGTTGGTTTTAATGGTACTTTTGAAAGTAATGTTGTTTTAAAAATTGGTTTGATTTTAAAGTCTATGCTAGAAAGTCATGGTCATACGGTTATAACTACAAGAATTGATGATACTTATTATTCTTTAAGTTATAGAACTAACAAAGCTAATAAATATAACTGTGATTATTTTATTAGTTTACATATGAATTCTTTTTCTAATAGAAATGCTCGTGGTTGTGAGGTTTGGGTTTATAATAAGTCTAGTAGGCTTTATAGTACTTCTCAAAGTATTTGTAATAATTTATCTAAAGCTTTAAATACTCCTAATCGAGGTGTTAAGATTTCTAAAAGCTTTACTGTTTTGAAAAAAAGCAAGATGCCAGCTCTTTTAGTAGAGATTGATTTTATATCTAATTCTATTGTTGAGGATGTTTGTACTAGTTATGATTATTGTTATGTTGTTGCTAAAAGTATTTGTGATAAACTTTTAAAGCTGTAATATACACTGTCGGTTTTTGTGACACCCAAAAAGCTAGTCAGTTTGTGACTAGCTTTTTTTATGATTATTAATTATATATCCTTATTTTAATGGATCTAGTACTTCTACAATATAGACTATGAGTAATGTAGTAGACCAATTATGTTTCAATCCTTATTTTAATGGATCTAGTATACTTCTACTATGTAAGACCATATGCAATGTTTATTGATAAGGTAGAGTTTCAATCCTTATTTTAATGGATCTAGTACTTCTACCCGAAGGTATTTCCTCCCAACTTATATTTTCCTCTACGTTTCAATCCTTATTTTAATGGATCTAGTACTTCTACAATATAAATTTTGCTATAAAGAGTTGTAATGATTTATTGTTTCAATCCTTATTTTAATGGATCTAATACTTCTACTTTATCTTCAAATCAATAAAAATAAACTTAAATCAAGTTTCAATCCTTATTTTAATGGATCTAATACTTCTACAAAAAATGGGAGATAATATATCTCCCTTTGGATTAGGTTTCAATCCTTATTTTAATGGATCTAATACTTCTACTTGGCTCGAAGTAACTTGGATCTTTTGCTCCTTAGATGTTTCAATCCTTATTTTAATGGATCTAATACTTCTACCTGACGAAGAATTAAGAAATAGATTTAGAAAAGTTGGTTTCAATCCTTATTTTAATGGATCTAATACTTCTACTCGCAAGACCGATTTTCAGAATAAGACACCACAATATGTTTCAATCCTTATTTTAATGGATCTAATACTTCTACTCTATACTGTCATAATTATCATAATCATAACTTATCTTGTTTCAATCCTTATTTTAATGGATCTAATACTTCTACAGTATTTTGCAGATAGCATTAAGCAAACTTCTACATCGTTTCAATCCTTATTTTAATGGATCTAATACTTCTACCGTAATATATTAGTATGAGTATTTTCAATAGTTAATAAGTTTTACATAAATTCTAAATCTTTTAATGAGTATCTAAAATTAATATAAAATACGTAAATTTAATGTATTAACATATGTTCAAAAACTAGAAATTTCAATACTTACAGTCTATTAAAATTATTTTTTAAAATAAATATGTAATAACACATATTTATTATTATTACATATTTATTATATCAGATTAATAAAATTTTTTAAACATATATTACTTTATACAAATATTTCTATAGCAACAATCTAAGCATCTTGCTTTAGATTTACTTCCTTTAGGATAATACCCTTCTATTACCTTAGTATACTCACTTATATCTTTTTTTAGTTTATCTAAATCCTTTTTATTTATTTCTATCTCCTTAACCATATTCCTACTTCTTGTATAAACTAAGTATGCTTTATTTACTTTACAGTTATATAATTCCTCTATCATCAATGAATACATTAACATTTGTGTTTTATAGGTAGAGTATAATATATCATTAAATTCAGCAAATTTATAATCTAACGGTGCCATTGTATTATCATCAAATATTAATACCTCATCTACTTTACCTTTTATTTTATATTTATCTGAATACAAATCAATATTTATTTTTTTATCAACTACCCCTAGCTTTTTTCTTAAATAATCTTTATTTTCATTTTCTTTTTTTCTATGTAACTCTCTTCCTTTTTCAACTTTATATCTTTTATCTTCATACTGTTTTATACCTAAGCACTTCATATAATAGATAAATCTTTTGCAATATAAAAATTCTATCATATCTGAAGGTGTTATATAGTATTGAAATTCATTAAAAGAATTTTGATATGATTTCATCAGTTACTAGCTCCTTATCAAAGGCTTGTCCTATAAGACCAGCCTTATTTAATTCTTTTTTACTCATTGTAAATACATATACAGAATCATTTTTTAGGTCTACTGTATCCTCTAGTCTAAGCTTAACTTCATCAAAATCATTCTCTTCAATATCACCTAAAAATATACTTTTTTGTACTCTATATAGACCTACATTTTTACAAATCTTTATGGCTTTTCTTCTTATTTTATCATCAGCTATATCGTACATTACCCATACTAGCAATTTATTCTGCCCCCTTTAGTATTCTATTCGCTATATTATGGCAATCAAATTGTATTATATTTTGAAGTTCTATATTTCTTCCCTTATACTTAGTTTTACTTTCCATATATTTGTTATACTCACCTATCAAAATTTCTTTTCCACTTTTATTTAAATAAAATCCACCTTCAACTTCATCAAAATGTTCACTTTTAACTTGTTTTGTTGAAAATAGCTTAAATACTATCTTATCAATATATACTCTATACATTTCTATAAGGTCAAATACTAATGCTTGTCTATTGTAATTATCAACATGCATAATACCTATATATGGGTCTAACCCTGCTATTATACATGCCATTTCTACATTAGAGTACATTATTCCATATCCATAATTTAGCATACAGTTAAATTCATCTTTTGCTGGATTTTTACTTCTTCCATTAAATTTATATTTTTCTGGCATAAGCTCTGATAACATTTTAAAATATACTCTACTTGCAGTTCCTTCATATCCCTGTATAGAGCTTCTTATATCTTTAATCTTTGTAGTATTTTCAATAGATTCTATATTATTTACTTGATTTTTTATTTTTTCTACAGCTTCTTTTATAATTAACTTTCTTTCATCTCTTCTATTTGATGCTAATACATTTAAGTGGTCTATTTGATTATTCATTTTTTGAGTTAAAAATTCTTTTATCAAAGTTGTTCCCATTATATTTTCTTCAAGTTCTAATTGTTTTTTTCTTATTGTACTTATGCTTCCCATCTTAGAGTGCCACACTCTAGCAAATGGTTGTCCATATTTTTTAAGAAATACTATATCTATATTATTTTCAACTGCTAGTTCTATTGCATCTGTTGTTAAAGCTGTAGATGTTGTTATTAATATTTGCTCCACTTTTTTAGCTGATATTTCTTGTTTTTGTCCGTCTTTTTTAAACAAAAACATTCACCTACTTTACTTAAATATACCCCTTCTGAATTAACAATTAATTTCAAATTTATCCCACCTTTTTTATAGTTCCAAACCCTTTTGATACACTCTTTCCTAGACCTAAATAATCAGGTATATCAAAATTAACCTTGAATTCACCTACAAATCCTATGTGTTTTATTCCCTTTATAATAACTTCTTTTTCTTTTAAATTTATCCAACAATGTATCTTTTCTTTTACTGTATAATCTAATCCTTTAGACATAGATATTATATTTCCAACTAATATCTTTTTTAATATTTCTTCTTTATCAACGTTATTTGAGTTTTTATATTTTGATATATTATTTTGATTTAATGCTATCCATGGAGTTATAAATTTATATTCTATATAATCATCTTTACATCCATAGTTTTGGTTTAATCTTAATATACTTTTTTCATAAATATTAATTAGTTTATCATCTATTAAAATTTCATCTTCAATTATACCTATATTAGCAACTAAGTTACTTGCTTTACCTATACCAATTATCATCGCAGTTTTATCTATAATTTTATATTGTACCATTGGATATCTATATATAAATTTGTCTTGATTATGGTTGTGCAGTATATCATTTTCTATATATTTATTTCCTAAATATCCTCTTATTTTTTCACTATCTCTAGGTTTTAAATCTATATTTTGTAATTCTAGTTTACATATATCTATATTCATATTTTCTCCTTATAATATGTTTTTTTAGAATATGATACATTCCTCTTCTTTTGATTTATATCCAAATTCTTCATCATATGTATTAGATAATTGATATTTTGATACATATCCAATTCCATATTCAATATTTTCTTTACATTTATTTCTAAATACAGTTATAACATATTTATAAAAATCGCCTTTTATAGAATCTAATTTATCCCTTCGTGTAAATGGGTCTTCAATTTTTAAGTATTCCTTATATTTGTTCCATACTTTACAAGCTTCATCATCCGCTTCTATAAATAATTGTACTTTATCTTGTTCTTCTATTAATTTAAATTTTTTACATATATCTTCAAATTCTAAATTATAAATTAATTCTTTTAATTTATTTGATTCATTATTACTTAAATTTTTCTTTAGTTCTCTAAAATACATATCACTTAAACTTTTATAGTCTTCTTCAAGTATAATAGTTTTTTCTTTTAATACATTTTCTGTTGCTTGAAGTAATATATCATCTCTATATACATACTTAGCTAGGTATTGATTATTATTTTTAACTTTAACTATATGTACTTCTCCTAAGTACTGTCCTCTATTTTCTCTATTGGATCTACCTGCACTTTGGTTTATAGAATCTAATGGTGCTATATCTCTTATTACTATATCCATATCAATATCAACACCTGCTTCTACCATTTGTGTACTTATAACTATATTTTTATATTTAGAATGTTTTATATTGTATATTCTATTTTTTCTTTCTTTTGGTATTATGCTTGTAGATAAATATATAAATTCTCTTTCATCTTTGTATTTATATAATTCTTTATATAATTCTTGTGATAATTTTATTGTATTAACGATTATTAATATATTTTTATTAGGATTATTTTCTATTATATTTTTAACATATTCAAAAAATTCTTCTTTATCTAATGGATTTTCATTTATTATTAATTTTGTTCTTTTGCATTGTTTAAAGTAATCTTCACATTTAGATGCTAATTCATATATTTCATTATTTTCAAATATTAATGGTTGAGTTGCTGTAATAAGTACAAAATATATATTTAATATATCTCCTATTTCCTTTAATAAAAGATTAATCACTTTCCAATATTTATATGGAATTGACTGAACTTCGTCTAATAATACTATAGAATCAGACAATGTATTAAACTTTATCAAGTTGCTATTTTTATTAGAAAATAAAGTGTCAAATATTTGTATAAATGTTGTGACTACTATTTGAGAATTCCAATTTTCTGTTAAAAATCTACCTTCATTTCCTTGGTAATAAAGATCTTCACTTCTATAGTCTTTAGGTGATAAATAATGATGCTTTAATATATCTTTTGATGATACAGTATTTACTTTCTTTACCTCTTTGATAGCATTTTGATAATCATCATAGTTTTGGTCTATAACTGATGTAAATGGTAAACAATATATAATTTTCATATCTTTATTTATTTTTTCTTTTAACTTTAATGCCATTGACATACAAGTATATGTTTTTCCACTTCCAGTAGGTAGTGTTATAGACATTATTCTGTTATTAGATTTTTTCATATTCTCTATAACATCTGTATAAACTATATCTCTAATATTATTAGGTTTTTGATTACCAAATTTTTTTATTTTATATTCATCAATTAATGTTGATGGTATATCATAAGTTATATCATTTTTTTCTCTAAATATAGCATGCTCTTTATCTGAATATATCAAAATAGAAAACAAAAACTTAATAAGAATATATTTTTCAAAATCATTATTATCTTCTAATTTATCATTATATTCATCTAAAATATCTTCTAATTTTTCTATTAAATCATCTATCTCTTCTAATGAAGGTAATTTTAATTCTAATTCATTACATATAGTATTTACTTCATCTTCCAATGCTTTATACTGCTCTTTTACAAACTTTTTATCTGAATCTTCAATATACATATCATCAACAAAATTTTTCAAATTTCCGTGGTGATGCTTTACGCATAAGTAACTTATTGTAGCTAATTCTTCATTTATTTCTTTTACATTATAAAAGCATATTAATGATGATAAAAATGCATGTGCTTTTAGTTTATCCTTTACGCTATTTTTTCCTAATAAATAATCTTGAAAATACTTTGTTCCTTTGCCAAGGTCATGGCAGTATCCAATCACCTTGGCTGTATGTTGTAATTGACCTTTACTATATTTAAAATTAATTGATTTATTTTCTATTAAAATTGCTCCTCTATCACCTACAAACTTTAAATGGTCTACTAAAAGACTATCTTGATGTGATTTTAATTTATAAAAATACAATCTTTTCTCCTCCACTTCCTAAGTAGTAATGTGTATTACACTTAATAGGTTTTCCATTTGTTTCAAATAAAACTTTTGCATATTCTGTTACTACTCGATTTACATCCATTTCATTTGGCATAGTATCTTTGAAGTATTCTTTTTCAGATTCAAAATCTATTTTTAAATTTTCATTAAAATTAATTGCTGTATCTATATAATCAAATTCATTATTATTAATTTCTTTTAAATCAATTTCAGATATATAGTCAAACTCAGATATAAATTCACTTAATCCCATTGATAAAGTATAATAGTTTTTGCCTTCTTCTAAGAAAGTTTTTACTTTATTGTATAAATTAATATCACTATGCGAAAAATATATTCTAAAGCTAGGATTTTTCAATAATTCGAAGGTTACTTGAGTCCTATCTTTTATTTTGCTATACATTTTAGCAGTTTTTGTATTTATAAGATTGTACGATATTCTAGTTTTATTTATAGGACTGTTTATTTGTATAGCTATTTTTGCATCTTCTTTGCTAAAATATTTTAAATATTCTTCTTTATCTAGACCTATTAATGCTCCTATCATACCACTTACTGTTGTTCTTGGTGGTATTGAAAATGTAAGAGGTGATGATGTTGTATAATACTTTTTAAAATGTCCATAATCTCCTTTTATGTCAAAAACTAAACATTTCACTATTTACCACCTCTAGTCTAAATTTCTAATTCTTTTATATCAATATTTTTTATAGCATCTTTTATATCTATTTCTTTTCCATCTAATTCTAATGCTATTTCTTCATCTATTTTATATTCTATATTTAATATTTTATCTTTATTTTTATCTAAAACTTTAACTAAATCATTTATGTTTACTGTATAATTTTTAGGACTTCTTATAGCTTCATCATCTACATTTTTATTTAATGATATTTTCTTCAGTAAACCACCTATATGATAATTTTCTTCTTTATAATTAACTTTTATAAGTAATCTTGGAAGTTGTCCTACTTTACTTCTTGATATAAGGTTTTTTGTTCCATTCCACATACCTTCAATAAGTAAATTTATATCACCTTGTGTTAAATTAGTTATTTTTGCTGCATTTTCATTTATAATTCCATAAAATCCTACTAAACTATATGAAAGTATATATTCTTCTCTAAATGTTTTATTTGCCTTTCCTTCTCCTGATGCAAATGCCCCTGTACCTTTAATTCTTTTTAAGTCAACTTTATGAAGAGACCTTCCTAAGTTAAACTGTACTGGTCCAGTAAATGTTACTGAATCTTTATTTAATGGTATAGTTCCTCCAAATAATCTTACATCTATACAGTTTTCTAGTACATTTTTACTTACTTCTTCTTTAGTTTTTCCAAAATCACTAGCTCTTTTTTTAGCATCTTGTACTTTTCCCTCTTTATCTCTTATTTCTCTTACAAAGATTTCTTCACCTTTATAATCATGTAAATAATCTCTTATAGTCCTCTTTAATCTTGCATCTGTTACTATATTTTCCCCTGTTTCCTCATCTATTCTTGGCTTGTTTGAATCTAATGGATCTCCATTTGGATTGTTATCAGCTATATCATATAAAAATATTATCTCACTTCTATTCATTATCATTATCAACTTCCTCCTCTTTAGTATTTAAATCAAACTTCTTTACCATATTCATACCTAATGAAAAATATAACGGTATATCTAAATTAGATAGATCATTAAGATTATTACTATTTATTAAATATTGTGATGTATATAATAATTCTTCATTGTAATATTCTTTTTTATATTCCATAAATTTTCCTTGTATCTTTGGAAGTAATCTTACTAAATCTTTCTTAGTTAAATTAAGTCCATTTAAGTTACTCATAAATGGCTTACGTCCACCTTCTTGCGTTGCTTGTAAGTTTATAAGTTTTTTACTTAAATATCCAATCATAAATACTGCCTTTTTAGAATCAGTATCAAAGAATGCCTTATTTTTATTAAAATAATCTTCAAATACTTCTTCTTTACTATTGAAATCTTCTAATTTCCACATTTCAAAAGTCATATCCTCAACTCCTTCTATACCTTTATTTTTAAATTTATCCAATTTATATAAGTAATATATAAAGGTATATGCTCTTAATGTAGCTGTAAAATAATTATCTTCTCCTTTTACAAATTCATCTTTTTCTTCTTTTATAAATGCTTCTTTTAGTTTTGAGTTTATAAAAGGAATTAAAAATTTATACTCTATCTTACCTTTTCCAATTATCTTGTCTACAATATCTAGGAAGTATTTATTGTACTCTTTACTATTAAATAATATATTCAAATACCCTAGATTAACTAGATAGTCCATATGTGAGAAAAAGTTCATATTTTTTATGTCTTCTAGTGTTTCATATATCTTTTTAAAAGTTGATGGATATACATCTTTTATATTTAAAAGTATATTTAATGCTGCATTATTTTCTTCTATGAACATCAAATCAAAAGTTATATTATTTTCTTCTTTAGATAAAATTTCAATTATTTTATCCTCACGCTTTGCCATATTCTCAGCTTTTTTATCTTTATCTTTTCTAAATGTGGATTTATACTTCTTTAAAATTTTATTTAAATCATTTGAATAAATTACATTTGGAATTAAATAAAACTTTCTTCCATAAAAAGATAGAGTAAGATGTTCATCTAAATATGCTTTTCCTAACTCTAATTCTATTGCACATTGTTTACAAACAGGATAGTTTTTCCATGCATTTTCATAATTAAATCCACCACATATATAACCAGGTTTGTCTATTGTATAAAATGCAAATGGACTAGCTAAACCAAAAACTTCTCCTTTATTATTACATATACTGCAATGGCTATCTTTAGAAAGTACTTCTTTGTTGTTTGTTGCACTATAGTAAAACTTTTTTATTGGTATTTCTTTTATTCTATTTTTAAATACTTCAAAATCTCCAATATATATTTCTTTATCTTCATTTTCAATTACTACAGTTAAAACGTAGTATCTTTCTTTTTTAGGTGTACTATCAAAAATTGATTTTAACTGATTTGAAATATTTTCTTTTTCTTCTTTTAAAATATTGTATATTTTTTCTAATAATTCTTTTTCTTCTTTTAAATCATCTTTATTTATATACTCTATTCCCTCTTTTATAGCAGGTATTATCTTATTAGAATATGTTTTATCTATATCTGTTATTTTTGCAGTAGGAGTTATATCTGTTCCTCTAGAAGATCCTGCTCTATATAAATATTTAAATTTTAAACTGTCATCATATTCTCTTATATTTATACATTTAAAATTTACCTCTTCTTTATTATCTAATATTCTTATTTCTAGTACTTTATTATAGTTAGTACCTTTTGAAAAATCTTCTGTGAATATTTCTAGGGTTTTATCTTCTGATTCTATGCTATTATATTTAAACTTTCCTATACTTCTTACAGATTCCATTTTCTCACCTCCTAAGTTTTAATGTATTAATAGTGTTAACTTTAATTTTAATTTTATTCTTTAATATTATCTATTTATATAAGATTATGTATATTGTCTATATTTTATGGATATATTCTATATTACAATATATTCCATATAAAATAAGTATTGAAATATATTATCTATTTATTAAGATCCATTAAAACAAGGTTAAAAGTGTATTATATAATTATTAAGGCATTATGTAATATACCTTTTAGATTCTAAAAATTACACATTTATTATAAATTCTTAATATAAATATACCCCGTCGGTTTTCCCGACACCTAAAAAAGCTAGTCAAACTGACTAGCTTTTCCCATACATCCTATAATTTAACCTCCTCCCACTAAGACTTGCCACATAACCACAACTCATCTCATAAAGCCTGCTACCAATAGCCTCATCAATATTCATAATCTCATCTATACTCTTCTCACAACTAACAATAACAGGTAGGCCATTTAAATACCTATAATTAATAATCTCAAACATAATATTAACATCACTACCACTAATACTGCCCTTAAACAAATCATCAATCAAAAGCACCTTAGCCCTTTTAAACTTATTCATAACCTTCCTATAATACTCCTCATCCATCATATTTTGTTTAAGACTTATAATATTATCTCTGTAAGGCATATACAATACTCCAACTCCCTTTTCCATAAGAGAGTTGGCTATTGCCATAGACAAATGTGTTTTACCACTTCCAACTTGTCCAACAAATATTATAGACTTATTTTTACAAGACTTATCAAAGTTTTTCACATATTCCTTGGCTTTACTAAATGCTTCACATACCTCCATATTGTATGCATAATTAAAGTTATCGAAATTCTTTTTTCTAAATTCTTCGCTTATACCACTGTTTAATAGTATTTCCTCAGCTTCACGAAGTGCCTTACAAGTACATGGAATTGCTTCATTGTCTTTCAATATAAATCTTAAATCTCTACACTTAGAACATTTATATTCTACTATTTCATCTTCCTCTGATTTTAATATATTCTTACTATCTATCCCTGTATTTTTAGTTGCTTTCAAGTAGCTCTCTGACCCTTCTAAGTTGTTCTTCGGTAGGCTTTTGATAAACTGACTCATCCTCATTTTCATATTCTCTGGCATATTTAGATTTTCTATCATTTAATTGTCCCCCTTGGTTTAATTCATATGCTTTTAAATCATCATAAGTTTTTATATTGTTATTTAGCCATTGTCTTATAATTCCACCAATGTAGCCTTTGTTGCATTTTCCTTTGTCTGTTGCTATTTCTATGGCTTTTTTAAAAAGCTTTAAATCTATTTCTTCACTTATATTGATTATCCACTCATAAGCTACTCCATTTATAAGTCCAATGTTTTGTTCATATAATTTTGCATACTTACCTACATTAAATGATTTTAAGTCTTTTTCTTTATCTATATCTTTTTCTTTATATTCTTCTTTATCTTTTTCTTCTTCTTGTCCTAAATCTTTAAACGTATCGTGATACGACTCGTTATACGTATCGTCATTTAATTTTTTACTTTTACATAAATCCTCTATATCATCAGCATTATCCTTATTTAGATAGCTTTTAAATATATCTTTTATCTCTTCTTTTTTAATACCTTTACTAACATATTCTATAAGTGATATATCTGAGACTTCCTCTAATTCTTTTTTCACACAATCAAGCATTGGCTTACCACTTCTATCTAAGTTGTATTTTCCCCAGTTTTTTAGAGCAATCTCACGTGTATATGGATTGTACTTTATAAGTTTGTGGTGATTTTCAAATCTATCCATCAAAGAGTTTATACTTTCTATTGAATATCCAAGTTCAAAACTCATTTGCTTTTTAGTTATTTGATATATTCCAATTTGAGTTGTTGCTGGATTAGTTAATAAATATATGAAGAAAAATTTATCTTCTGGTGTTAATTCTTCTATAACCTTTGCATCTTGCCAAAAGGCAGTGTGCAGTTTTCTAAATATAGCCATAATGTCCCCCTTAATTTAACTTAAATAATATCAATCTAAATATTTTAATTCACTTTAAATACCCTAGTTTCTGTAGTTTTCATATAGTCTTTAACTATATCTGGATAGTCTTTTTTTAGTCTTTTAGAATCTAAAGTAGTTCTACTTTGCCACTTCCAAGTTATTTTTCTATCCCCAATGAAAGCTACTTCATGATCTTTCATTTCCTGTTGTATTTCTTGTTCTATTTTACTTTTTTCTAATTTTATTTCCTTTAGCATATCATTTAAGGTATCTAGTTTTGAAAGTTTATTACTTTCTATAAATAAATTTAATGGCTTTTCATCTATATTTTTATATCTATTTTTAAGAAATTTAGAATAATCCTCGCTTCCATCAGGAAGTGGTATATCATCTCCTAATATATATTTTTTCCAAAACTCTTCTTCCTTTTCCATAATGTAATCAATAAGTTCTTGATCTCTATCTAGTTTGTATATTTTTATTTCTTCATTCCCAATTAATGCACATACATAACAATGACTTGCTCCTGTTACAGCCATATAGTGATAACACTGTATTTGATAATGTATTGGAACTTCTTCGCTCCACTCTTTTTTTAAGTAGCTATTAGTTACAACACATTCTAAAAATGCATTTTCTGAAACTACTACTTTATCTAAATTTGCTATGGCATAAGGATATTTGTGATTCCTAAGTATTCCATTTAAATTTCTTACCTTTTTACCAGTTTGGTTACAAAATTCTTTAGCTACAAATTCTTCTAGCTTTTCACCTAAAATCATTTTCATATTACTCTTTATTTCTATATTTTCATCTATTTTATCCATATATACATTTACACTACTTCTATATGGATTTAAATTTAATATACTGCTTGCATCGCTACCACCAATTCCCTTTTTTCTTAGTTTTAACCAAGTTTCCTTTGGCATATTTAATGTGTTATGTTCTATATTTGCTTCTAAATATTTTCTCATATAATCCCCCTATTTTATATAACATCATATATTTTTAATAAATTTAATCTAGCGAAGATGATAATGTATAAACTAAACCAACATTTAAGCAACGGATTTATCGTTGGCGCTATGAGCAAAGCGAATTTTAAGCAACGGATATATCCAAAATACTTCGCCAACACGTTGCTCAAAGTGAAAACAAGGATATATCGTTGGCGATAATTTTTTAGTTTGGAGGGAAGCTTATACATTATCATCGAGCGTATTTAAATAAAATTAACTAGTACAAAATATTAATTTAAATATTTACTTTCAAGTATTTTATTTATAAAATATTTTTGACCTTTGCCTGTAATCAGAGGTTTTATAGAAAGAATTTCTCCATTTTCAGTTTGAATTACTTTTTCATGTATTTTAAATAATCCACTTTCAATATAAATTTGCTTAGGCGTATTTTTATCATCACCCTTACTTATAAAATATCCATTATCCCTAAACCATTTATATAATCTATTTCTTCCCATGTTAGTTTTATTGCTTATTATTTTTGCATATTGACCTATTGTTATAGCTCCCTCTGTATCTTCTATTGTTTTACCTAAATTTATATATTCCTCATTTTCAATTATTACTTTATTTAAAGCTTTTACTTTTAATCTTTCATTCTTTAATCTTTGTGCTAAAGATATTATTAAATCTGGATTTTCTAACATCTCATCTATAAGGTTTTTGTCTATATATGCACCATGCTTTCTAATTGAAGGAATAACTTCATCACATACCCATCTTTCAAACTTACATGCACTTTTTAGCTTTGATTTCATTATTAGCCTGTATAAATTTCCTTCATCAATGAATTTCTTTTTATACATTTGAGTTTTTAAACTTACTCCGTTTCTAGTTTTAGAGGTAACTCCTACTTCATGTATTATTATTCCTTCTTCTTTACAGTGTCTGATTATTGCATCCCTAGGATTTGAGTATCCTAATACATTAGCTACACTATTTGCGTCAAAGTATTCTTTGTTATTTTTAACTATTACTAAAATATCACCAAAAAAATCATTTCTAAATAACTTTAAACTTTCCATTTTATCCCTCTATATGGTTATTTTTTAATCTTGTTTATTACTTTTGGTTACTTAAATTTACAACTTATCGCTTAAATAAGTAATTTACATCACTTTGTAGTATGTTAGCAACTTCTATTGCTTCATATACCCTAAAGTAATCTAAGTTCTTTTCTTTTTTTATATACGTTGATGTTGACATATGAAGTAAATGTGCTAATTCTTTTTGAGTTAGTCTTCTACTTTTTCTTGTAAATTTTAAATTATTCATACTACTTCTCCCCCTTTTATTAAACTTTTGGTTACTTATCTTGATTTAAGTATATCCATTTTTTGGTTACAATGCAAGAACTTTTTATAACTTTCGGTTATTTTTTATAAATTTTGGTTATTTAATAAATAAAAAATAACCATTTTAATACATTTTATATACTATTTATCCTAATTTTAAGCTATAATTAAGTTATGATATGTTAGTTTTATATAAGAAAACTAACATTTGATATTAATATTTATGATACTTTTTCAATTTAATTTAAATTTAAAGTATCTAGGTATTAAATTTACTAATATTACTACAACAAAGGTTAGATGATATAGAATTAATTTAAAAATTTAAATTAATCTAAAATGTATAAATAATATTAAATTTTAAATATAATAAAGGCGGTGAATATATGAAAACTTTAGGTGAGAGATTAAAAGATTTAAGAAAAGAAAAGGGATACACTCTTGAGCAAGTTGCAGAAAAATTAAATACAACCAAAATAACTATATCTAGATATGAAAATAATTTAAGAGAGCCAAAAAGAGAAACTATAAGTCAATTAGCTAAATTATTTAATGTATCTACTGATTATTTACATGGTCATACAAATGATAAATTTACTTTAACTAAAGAAGATAAAATTGATATAAAAAATTCATTAGAAAAGATTAAATGTGATTTATCTACTGATGAAACTATTTTGTTTGATGGTGAACCAATGTGTAAAGAAGCCATTGAAAGCTTACTTACAGCTATGGAGGTTGGCTTATCATTAGTTAAACAAAAACAAAAAAGGGACAATAATATATAGTTTAGCAAACTTAGGGGGATATATTTTTTATGTTTATAAGGAATAAAGTTAAAGAAGTAATATCAAAATATAATACTAACAATCCTTTTGAAATAATTGATATTTTAGATATTACTTTAGTTATTTATCCGCTACATAATAGTATTAATGGATTTTTTCAAGTAAAGGATAATTATCCAATAATCTATATAAATAGTAACTTATGCTATGAGGAGAAAATGATGACTGCTGCTCATGAACTTGCTCATTATTTTCTTCATAAGGGTATTAATGCTTTTGCATGTCGTGGTTTGAGTGGTTCTTATATTAAGAATAAATATGAGCGTCAGGCTTATATTTTTGCGGCTGAACTTTTGATTGATGATAATATTCATAAACTTTATCCTGGTGAAAGTGAGGCACAGATTGCATCTCGTATCGGAGTTCATCCTTGGTTATTTGATCTTAAATTTAGAGAAAAGCTTCGTTAAAAATATATTTTTAATTTTTATAATTTAAGTTAATAAAATACCCTGTCGAGTTTTTTGACAGGGTATTTTTTACGTATAAGGAAATTATATCATAAAAAAAATTATGGATAACCTATGAATATGAGCAATATCAATAACTTTATAAAAGTAAAAAATGATATTTTTGAGCAACGGATGTATCCGTAGCGTAAGCAAGGATATATCGTTGGCGAAATGAAGTGTTTCGCCGACACGTCGCTCGAGCGAAGCGAATTTTTTATAAATATTAAATCTATTATTAAAGTTTTTATAATATAAAAAGATTATTTTATAAATTTAAATACAAAAAATCTTTTTATATCTACAGCTTTTTTAGGACACAGTTCATGACAACAAAAACACCTTATACAATTATCTAAATTTATACTTGGAAACCCACACTCCATAGATATAACCCCTGGAGGACATACTTTACTACACTTTCCACATTTTACACATTTTTTATAATTTATAACTGGCTTACCTGCTAATTTTTTATTTATATAAACCTCTAAATTTTTAGGTATCATACCTCTTAAAAAGCTTATACTCTTGTTTTTAGGTATCTTAAAATCCTTAATTACCATATCATCTATATTATCGCCTAGTATACATATATCAGAAAAATCCTCTTTTATAAGATTTCTTTCTATACACCTTTGTACTGTTGGAACTTTATTTGGGTTTAAATTTATAACTTTACAAGCAACTACATCTATAGCATAAGGACTTGGTGAAGCTAAAAGTACTCCTACTTTTCTAGGATTTCCAGCAGTTGGTCCTTCTCCTTCCATACCAATTATTCCATCCATTATGGTAAGGCTTGGATTTACATAGGAACATATATCTACTAGTGCATCTGTAAAATCTACTACTTCAGGCATCTTAAAATGATACTGTGCTTTTTGTACTCCTGGTATTACTCCAAATAAGTTTTTCACTCCTCCTGTAAATGTTGCCATTGCATGGGTTTTTAGTTTGCATAAATTTATTACATGATCAACTTTTGTTATAGGCTCTATTACTGTAATGTATTTTAATAGTTTTCCATTTGGATTATTTACTTTTACTTCTGATATGTCATAGTTTAATTCAATATCAAGTTCTTCACATACGCTTTCTATACCACAAGTTTTGTAAATTGATTTTAGTGCTGATTTTGTATATGGACCTCCTGGACTATCTCCTACAATTACTTTACATCCATGATTTAGTAAATGTTTAGCTACCACTTTTAATACCATTGGATGTGTAGTTGCCATTTCATCAGGATGTTTTTTTATTACTAAGTTTAATTTTATAAATACTGTACTATTTTTGTTTATATATTTATGTAGTCCACCTATATCTTGTATTAGTTTTTCAAACTGTTGATTTACTTGGTTATATTCATAACTTTGACAGCTTCTTAATGCTACATTTTTCATTATTTGCCTCCTTTTTTGTTATATTTATAGTTTCATTATAAGAAGGCTTATTACCTTTTTTTACTTATATTTATAATAAATTAATGTAACCCAATTTATCTTTTAGATAAATATAAAAGGCTAGATTACTCTAACCTTTTATATTTTATATTAAATTAAACTTATCTTTTTATTCTAACCCTTAACTTGCTGTCTTATATATTGCTTATACTCATCTATCAACAACTCTTGATATGCAGCTTTCTTGTATTTTATCAAATAATTAGATATATCCTTTAAATCCTTATCTTTAATACTTTTTAGCTTACCTATTCTTTTTAAATCAAGCTCTTTATCCGAAATAATTTTTTCATAATATTTTTCATCATACAGCATAAACTCAACTTTATCTTTATATAAATCTTTTAACTTATCAGCAATTTGTAACCCTTCTGGATCAAAGTCCCCGGCATAATATATTTTATCTAGGTTTTTAATCTTATTTAATAACATATATGAAGATAAATTCAATTGTCCACTTGTACATATTATACTTTCATCTATATCAGTATCCTGTATAATACTTTGAAATACAGCTGGATTCTCAAATATAAATACCCTATTATTCTTACAAATTATATAGTCTAGTTTCTGAATATTTGATAATGAGATATTAAATGGTTCATTAATCATATTTAAAAAGTCTATCCTATTTCCTTCTAATTCCCCAGTTAGTTTATATATACAAGTTGAATTTGAGATTTCATCCTTTAACAACCCAAATCTATAATATAGTTTATTTAATTTATCTATGTTATTTATTTCATTTTTATTAACACCTTGACTATCCTTGTATACTAATGCATTTATTAAAAGTTTTCCATAGATGCTATCTTTATCAAAAAAGTGTGGGTCTTTAGTATGTCTTGCTGAAAATATAGCCAAACTTTCATATTTATTTTCTAAATACGGTAAATTATTTATTGCATTTATACATTTAATTAAGTCTTCCTTTAAATAATTTATATTACTTTCATCTAAAGCTTTTTTATATAACTTTTTAATACTTGGATATCCATATAACTTTTTTTGTAAAGCCGATATAATCCATTCTTTACCTATTCCATTTTCACAAAATTTAATTAAGGTACTAAAAAACTCTACTTCATTGTTAACTAAAATTTCTCTTACTTGTTTATTGGTAATAAGTTCTTCCTTTGTTACAACTGAAAGTAATTGTAAAAAATCAAAATTTTTAAGTTTCTTAGTAAATAATTTTTCTACATCCTTACTTTTTATCTTAGCTTTTTTATTGTTATATACATTTGTATCGAAGCTAGCTAGTATATCCATTTCTTCATTATTTTTAGGAGTAATATTAAAGTATCCTGTTATTTTTGAATACTGTTTATATTTTTTCATTACGTTTTTAAATATTTCTATATATATTTTATTTGAGTTTATAATTTCAAGTGCCTTTTCCATTTACTCACCTAAATCTACTATTTTTGAATGTCCATTCCAAGTATATTTTATAGGAATTACCATATCACTACCCTCTCTAATAAGTTCATATATTGCTAGATTTTTTACTCCTTCATAAGTGCCCCATAGTACCTGAGAATTTAATACATAATCTAAATCTAATCCTTCCATAAGGTTAAACATATGACTAATATTTTCTTCATCTACTCCTGCAAATGCTTCATCTAGTGATATCATTCTTGGACAATCTTTTTTATCAGCTCCATCATATCTTGCATTTACTGCTGCAAATAATGGTATATACATAGCTAGGGCTTTTTCTCCACCTGATAACCTATAAAATTCATTATCTGTTAATTCTTTTTTATTTTGCCTTGGTGTGGTATACATTAATTTAAATTCAAACCATCTTCTAAAATCAAGGACTTCTTTTATTATATATTGATAACTAGATATTTTATTTTCATCTTCCATTCTTCTTTTTTGTTGTTTTAGCTTTAACTTAAAGTGCTTTGATACTTTTTCTCTTTCTTCCTCAGTTAAAAATTTACTTGTACTTAAAAGTGTACTTAACTCTTTTATATCAATATCATCTTCACTTTGACCTTTTTTAGGTACCCATGTAATGTTTAATTTAAGTCCATTTGAAGTGTTTACTTTATCCATAAGCTTGTCTATTTCCTTAACCCAATTTTTAGCTCTGCTAATTCTTGCACTAATTTTTGTACTAAGGTTATTTATTAATATATCTTCAAATACTTTTCTTTCATTTTCATTTATTAATAAGTTGTGTTCTTCTATATTTAAGTTTAATTTTTTAATTAAATCATATAAACTTATTTCTTTTTTTTGTAGCTTTATTCTTATATCTACCCTTTTTGATATTTCTATTAATCCTTTTATATTTTCATCCTCATAGTTAGTGTATATATTATCTGTATCGTAAACTCCTATATTATAGTTATTTAATTCTAGTGAGCTTTCACGTATTATTTCATGTATATTTGATATGATATCATTTTGTTTGTAACTTTCACTTAATTTATATTTTTCTATTACATATTCAATAGCTTCACATTCCTCTAAAGCTTTTAATTCTTCAATATATCCTAAATTAAGTTCATATCTAAAGTTTTCTTTATAGAAATTAAGTTCTTTATTTTTTGTATTTAAATTTATCTCTAGTTCATTTAATCTATCTATATAATTTTTTATATTAGCTTCTCTTTTAGCTTTACTTTCTATTAACAAAGATATTGAATGTGGATATGTACTTATTATATTAGAAAGTCTATCTAATTCTTTTTCTATTTCATCTATTCCAAGACTTTTTAAAGCATTTTTTAAAGATTCTATATTTTTAGTTAAAGTTAATTTTTCATTTTTTAATGTACCTATTTCTTCATAAATAATTTCTAAATCATTTTTTACTGCTTCATTAATTGATATATGTATTTCAGTTTCTTTTAATATGCTATTTTTTTTATTATAAGCTTGTCTAATTTCATTTATTACTTCTTTATACTCTCTAATGCTATCTATTACACTTTGATAACTTTCTGTATTTTTAGGTATATTTATATGTTCTGTTTCTTCAAACAATAAGTTGCTTATTTCTTTTATATCCTTTTTTACTTTATAAATATTTTCATTTATAGATATAAGTTCTTTTTCTTTAGTTCTTAAATCTATTTCTATCTCTTCTATAAGCTTTATTTCTTCGTCAATGTCTTCTCCAGTTATAAATTCTTTATATTCTTTATTTAAAATTTCAATACTGTTATCTATTTTATTTATATTTTCATTTAAATTTTCTAATATAATATTTAACTCTTCTATTTTATTTTCTAATGTACTTATTTTTTCTAATCTATATTGTTCTCTCTTTTTAGAACCTATATATTTAAGTTCATATTCAGTATTTGTAATTCCTTTTATTATTCCTATTTTAAAATTATTATCTAAATCTATGTAAGTATTATTTTCATCTGTATTTATTGAAATTGATTCAATAATACTATAAATATCATTACTATACTCTTTAGTGAAATTATCTTCTTCTAAGGAAATATATTTACTTAAATTATCTTTATTAGTTTTTTCATTTTTACAAAGTATTTTATAGGTATTATTTTTTAGTAAGTTTTCAGCTTTTAATCTATACTCATTTGGGACTATTATTGAGTCTATAATCCCCATATCTAAAAGACTGCTTTCTATTATCTTTTTTTCTTCATCTAGTAAATTTTCCTTAAAGTCTATACATTCATAAAGTTTTTTATATGGTATTTTTTCTTTATCTAATATAGTTTTTGCTTCAGTAAACCAGTTATTTTCCTCAAATACTTCTTTATCATTGATTATTTTTTCTAGCTCAGTTTTAAGTTTATTTTTATCATTAGTAATTTCTTTCTTTTTAAGACTTAATTTATTTTTATCGTCTTTTAATTTCTCTTCTTTATTATTTTTACTTTCTTTTACTAAGTCTAATACTTTATTGTACTCATATCTATCTTTTATACTATTTATTATATTGTATATTTCTTCTAAAATATTTTTTTCAATAGTTAATGTATTTGTATTAGATAGATACTTATTTATTTTTTCTATAGTTTCCGTTTTTATAGTTGTTAAGTATTCTAAAGCTTCATTTAATTTATTTTTATGTACCTTTATATCCAGCTCTTTACTGTACTTTTTATCTTCTAGTTCTTCATTTTGTTTCTTTACTGAATCATATTTTACTATTAGTTGATATATTTCGCTTATTAATTTTTCATAGTTACTTATACTCTCTAATATTAAATTAAAGGAGTAACTGTTACTTGTTAATATTTCTTTTTCAAAGTCATCATGTTCTTTATAATAAGCATCTATTCTTAAATTATTTTCATCTATTAATAAATCTTTTATTTGTTTATCTATTTTGTATATATATGACTCAAGTTCCTCAATTTTTTTATTATTCTCTATTTCTTCTTTAATCTTATTTTCTTTCCGTACATCTATTTTTTCAAGTTTCTCTAAAATATTTTTAAATCTATTTTCTTCCTTTGTTATCTCTTCTTTTATAGCTTTAGCTTCACTTTTTTCAAGTTTATTATAGCTTTCTTTTGATGCTTCTAGTTCTGATTGTAATTCATTTAACTTATTTACTTCATCTTTTAATACTTGTTTATTTTCTAAAATTGTAAATTTTAAAGAGTCTATGTTTTTTTCTTCTTTCTTAACTTCATTTTCTTTGGTTTTAAGTTTTTGTGCTACTTTATATATACTTAAAGCATTGTACTTATCAAATTCTGCTTTTATTTTGTTACAAGCTCTTAGACTTTTTTCGTATTCTTCTACCTTATTATTTAACTCATCCATATTATCCATAGATTCTGCCATTGTTCTTAAATCATCATCTGAAAGTGTAGTTAAAGAGTCTTTTAATATCTCATAAATAACTGTTGGCTTAAAATCCTTTGATAATTTCGGACTTCTAAGTGATATAAGAAGATTTAATAGTTCTTTATAACTTTCTATATCAGAGTATCCAAATAAGTTTTCATTTACTTTTTTCATATATTCTTGTTGAGATGTTGTGTAAAAATTACCATTACCTAAAGCTGTTTCTAATTGTTTGAAAGTTATAGGTAACATATTCTCTTTATTTTTATAAAGCATTAAATCTTTATTTATTTGTCTACCATCCTTTAATATAAAGTAACATGACTCTACTTGCTGTCTTCCTTTTTTAGCTCTTAAGCCCATTCCTATAGTCATATATGTATTGCTATCTTCTTTTTTAAATTGCATATATAAATATGCTATTCTGTCTTCTATCTTATCATCAGTTAGTAAGTAGTTTTCTATTTTTCTTGATTTAGTACCAAATGGATCTATTCTATTTGGTCTTTTATCTCCATCAAGTAAAAGTGGTATAAAGCTTTGTGTAGTTACAGATTTTCCACTTCCGTTAGTACCTCTAAATAATATTTTTCCATCTGCTAAGTCAAATTCTTGATTTTCATAGTACCAAAAATTAAATAAACCAAATTTGCTAGCAATCCATCTATTGTTCATTGATTTTCTCCTTATAATCCTTTGGATAATCTCCTATAATTTTTCCCATTAATGGTAATATTAAAACTAAGTTGTCTTTTATATCTAACATAGAAAAACTTTTCATATATTCTTTGATTGTATGTATATAAAGTTCATCACTATATTCTCTTAAGGTTTTAGTGAATCCATGTCCATTTTCTTTTCTTAAATCTAAAAGTAATTTATTAAATTCTTCTTTTTCAAAATAAATAATATCGTCTTCTTTTAGATTTAAATTTGATATATTTTCTCTTATTATTTTACTTAACAATAAAACTACACTACTTTCACCTTTTTTATTTGGAAATACATCTTTTACTTCATTATTTGTAATAATAGGTATAATTGCATTTTTATATAAATGAATGTCCCATTCAAGATTTTCTTCGAATACATCTTTTATTTCATTTTTATTTCTAACTATATAATCATATTCATGTTCTACTCCAATTTTATTATATACAACTGGATTAAGAAGTAAATTTCTATATACATTGTACTTAGTATTTTCCTCATTTAATAAATCTTTATATGAATTTGCATTATCTAATTCATTATCAAAACTTCTAAGTATGTATCTAGAAATTCCTGTACTTTCATATAAAACATCTCTGGTCTCATCTTTTGAATATAATTCTTCATCACCATCATTTCGTTTTATAATTCCAATATCTATTGCAAACTTTATTACATTTATTAAGCATCTTCTATTTTTTTGCTTAGTCCAATCAATTTTTTCTTCACTATAATTTTGCTTTATATACTCAGTAAGATTTGATAATATAAATTGTTCTTCATTATTTTTGTCTTCTAAAAAAATAAGCAATATCATGAAAAATACATATTCTTTTATAGAATCAAATTCTTTTATTCCCATAAATCCTTGTGGATTTGCTGGAACTTTTTCAAGTTTAATAAAATTATCTTTTATTATTAACTTGTAAGATAAGTACTCTTTTATCATATTCATATAGTCATTTATGTTATCTTTTATGTCATAGTACAATTCTTTATCATTATCTTTTAAAATTATGTAATTTTCCAATAAATCTGTAAACCTCATTAATTTTTCTCCTTAAATATAAGTTCATATGCTGGCATTAAAAAATCTCCATCATTACATCTAAGATTTATTTTTTCACTTGGATTTCTATCTTTTAATTTGTATTCCATACCATACTCATTTTTTGTCCATTCTGTTTTAGAATTCATAGCTTTAGATAACCAAGTTAAATAAACTCTCCTCTCATTTGGATTAATATCTACTATATTTTTAAATATTAGTTTGTTATCAACTATTTTCCTAATCATTATTTCTTTTTCTTTTTCTCTTCTATTTATAAGCTCTATAGCCTTTTCTTGTCTTTCTTTACTTCTATCTTTTACTGTAATCTTACTTGCTGTTTTTTCTCTTCCTTGTCTATTTGATGGTTGTATATTTACAAATTCTGGTTCTTCATCATAAATACTACATGCTAACTCTGTTGTTTTTTCACTTAAAGTAGTTATATGTCTTGATGATATTGCACCAAATACTAGAGATGATAATTTATGTGCCTCTTCTATATCATCACATTTAAAAAATAAATCTATAACCTTCTTATATTCATTTTTTCTACTAGCTCCTAGTTCTCTAGCTTCTATTATTTGAAGTGCATATCTAGTAATTTTTCTTATTATTTCGTTTGTTGTTTCTAAGAGTTGTTCTGCCATAGACGTTTCTCCTCTTTCTCCTAAGAACCAACTAACAATGCTTTCAAACCTACCTTTATGTATATCATAAGCTTCTATTTCATCATAGTTTTTATCTATCGCTATGTTTATCTTTTCATATCTAACAATAGACTCTATTATAAATTCTATTGTTTCTTCATCTATCTCTTTACTTTGTAAAGTTTCTGCTATTTGCCCCACATGATTTTGTATACCTGTTATAAACTCTTTTAAATATTTTATAAAACCTTCTTTATAAGCTAGAAATTCTGTAGTTTTTAATAATTCTTCTGTTTTTGGTGAATAAAATTTACTTATATAATCTTGGTAACTTTCATTTAAGTATTTAAAGTCTCTATTTAATTGATTCCACCATGAGAAAATTTCTTTTTCATTTATGTTTTTTATATTGTATATTTTCTTTAAGGTTGCATTAAATCTTTCTATTAATGATAAATCTAATGAACCTCTAGTACCTTCCTGTATATTTTCTAATTTTATAAGCGTTCTTTCTAATTCTATAGTTATTGGTGTAATTTGATATTTAAATTTTCTATTTTTAAATTCTTCTATTGTTCTAGTTTTTTTAGTATCTTGCATTGCTGTGAAATTTTTAAATTCCACTAGCATATCTAAATCCTGTTTTAGATTTTCTATTGTATAATTTTCAAAATCCTCTAGCTTTTTTATTTCTTCATATATTTCATTTTGGTCTAGCCAGTATTTCATTTTTTCATATTTATAAAATGCTATTCTTAGTATATTTCTATATCTAAAGCTATTTTCTTGATTTAGGTATTTTGATTCTGTTATTTTTCTACCTACTTTTAAGCTATCAATCATCTTTATATCCTCTTATGTTTTTATTTTTTCTTTTAGTTTATTAACACTTAACTTTACATATATAACTATAATACAATAATTTATATTTAAAAAAATAATAAGTGTACAAATTTATGCACACCTATTTCATAGTTTCAAGTTCAACTTTACTATCTATTAACAACTTCTCAAAAAATGACTCTAAATACTTAAAATCAGGTCTTATATTCCTACTTACATCAGAATAATTAGAAAGTACTAATGCATTTCTAAAATAAAGTGAATTTTCTTTAAATAAATCATTATTAACATTGTATCCTAAACTTCTTAAATACTTTATAATAAATACTGCTGTAGTTCTTGTATTACCCTCACAAAATGGATGTACTTGCCATATAGAAGAAGTAAATCTTGCTAGTCTGCTTATAGATACCTTTGCACTTTTTTTGCTTTCCTCTTCAAAATCATATGTTAATATATCCATTAAGTCATTGTAATCACTGTATATCACACTATCTCCACCAAGTATAGGCTCTTTTTTACTTATATTATAATCTCTAAATTCTCCAACATACCTTTCAAGTTCACCCTTAAATAAATCTTTAAATAACGCTCTATGTATAGTTTTTAAAGTTATAGGACTAAACTTAAAACTTCCATTTTCTAATAATTGAACTATTCTTACTGAAACTAAATCACACTCCTCAGTTTGAAGAATTGCTTCATCATTAGGATCAAGTTCTTTATAGTATGAATAAAGAGCATTTTCTACTTCTTTATATGATTTCTTACCTTCTATAGAGTCTTGCATTAATTCTATAAGATATTTTGAAGGTTTTAAGCTATCTACTTCATTTAATCCAATTGCTACTTCCCAGTTACTTTTCTTTTCATTTTTATCTATTCTATCTTCAGTTAATTTTGTGTAGGATGATTTTGTGTACATCTTAATCTTCCTTTCTTTTGTTTATAGTCTACTTTATATATCTTATATTTTATTATAACATATTATATATACAACTAACCTTTTGTATTAACTTAAACTTTTTATTAATATAAGATATTAAAAAGCGTAGAAAAAAATCTACGCTCATTTAAGGTAATAAATAAAATTCATATCCAGATTTTCTTGCTTCATCTATAACCTTACCAAGTATATCAGCATTAGTCTTAGATATAGCATGTAAAAGTAATATAGAACCATCATGAAGATGATCTAATATATTTTTCTTACCTTCATATGGTGAAGGCTGATTGCTAGGTTCATAATCACCATAAGCAAAACTCCAAAACACAGTCTTATAACCTAAATCTTTAGTCATAGCTAAACTTTTTTCAGAATACTGTCCCATAGGAGGTCTAAAAAACTTAGGCATATCCTTTCCTGTCAATTCTTTAAATTTATCTTCAACATCAGTAAGTTCCTTATTAAAAACATCAGTAGAATAAGTAACACTCGGCATTGAATAGTGGTGATTAGTATGATTAGCTACAATATGTCCTTCATCTACCATTCTTTTTACAGTATCAGGAGAATAAGTAATATAATGAGAAGTAACAAAGAAAATAGCCTTTACATTCTTTTCTTTTAAAACATCTAAAATTTGTTCAGTATATCCATTTTCATATCCTTCATCAAAAGTTAAATACAATGACTTAACATTTGGTGATTTAGGACCATTATAAATTGCATCATAATCACTTAATTTAAAGTTTAATTTATCATTAATATCAGGTGTTCTAGATTCATTGTTAGGTATAAAAAACCAATTTATACAAGTATTATCCAAACCAGTAGATTTAGTTTCTAATCTTTTATTATTTAAACCATTATAAATATTTGTACCCATCCTAGAACAACCATACAAAGAAGTACATAAAGATAATACAAGTAAAATAGATGTAAGTTTCTTCAAAAGTAGCACCTTCTTTATTAAAAATTAAATCTTTATATTGATTATGATTCCATGCAACAGTTACATTATAAGTGGAAAATTTATTAAAATTATGAATTAAAATAAAAAAATAGCTAGACATATCTAGCTATTTTTATTTTAAATTTATCATATAATTACCTAATATAGCTTAAAAATAATTAAACTAATATTTCTTTTATTATTTAATCATTATTTACTGGAAGTATTATTATAAACTCACTACCTACGCCAACTTCACTTTCTACATATATATCTCCACCGTGAAGTGTTATAAGCTGCTTACTTATAGTAAGTCCTAAACCACTTCCTCCTTTTAATTCAGCACTTTTATCTACAACTTGATTAAATCTATCAAATATTAGCCTTTTATTTTCTTCACTAATACCTATTCCACTGTCCTTTACAGATATCTTCACTTTATCATCTAAGTCTTTTATAGTAACTTCAATTAATCCACCTTCAGAAGTAAATTTAACAGCATTACCAACTAGATTTATAATGCATCTTTCTATTTCTGTTTTATCACATCTAACAGTTTTTTCTTCTACATCTGTATCAAAGATTAATTCAATTCCTTTTTCCTCAATATAGTCTTTCATATCAAGTACAGTTTCTTCTACTAAATAAACTATATCCTCATCTTTTTTAGTTAATACATAGCTATTATTTTCAATTTTTGAATTATCAATTAGATTATTAATTAAATTTAATAACCTAGAAGTATTTCTATCCATTATATCCATATAATAAGATAGTTTTTCAGGCGTTATAAATACTTCTTTTTTGCAAAGATTTTTTATTAATTGATTGATGCTAGTTAAAACATTTAGAGGTGTTCTAAGCTCATGGGATAGATTAATAAAGTAATTATTTTTATTTTGTTCTAATGTTAGTACCTTTTTGAATAATTCCATATTTTTATCCATCTGATATCTTAAATCAACAGTTTTTTCATTAACCAATCTATCTAGTTTGTCTACCCTGTATTGATTTCTAATTAACCACACGACTATTAATAATAAATATAAACACATTGCAAGTTTACTTTTCCAAAAATGAGGTTTAATAGTAAACTTAACTATACTTTCTTCTCCTACAACTCCATGCTGTGTTTTAGCTTTTATTCTTAATGTATAATCACCTTCACTTAAATTTGCAAATTCAATAGAGTTATTTTCTGTTTCGTTCCAATCATTAGATAAACCATCTAATTTATAGTAGTATTTAGTTGTTTTGGTATAATCATCTGTAAAAAAACTTATTTTTATATTTTTTTCATTATACTTAAGTTTAGTATTAGATATATCTTTTTTGTTTACTCCATTTACTTCAACTCTATCAAGTATAACCTTTGGTTTAAATTTTGATACCTCTATATTATCAGGATTAAATACATTAAATCCATTTATCCCACCAAAGTACATATAACCGTTATTACTATCTTTAAAACAAGCTCTTCCGTTAAACTCATTAGATTGAAGGCCATCTATTATAGTAAAATTCTCAAATGTATTTTCTTTAGTGCAAAGTTTAGATATACCTCCATTTGTACTCATCCATATATTATTATTATCATCAACCAATATACCATATATAGTATTATCTATAAGTCCATCTTTTTCTGTATACCTTTTAAAAGTATCTTTTTTCACATCAAGAATATTTAATCCATAGCCTGTTCCAACTAGTACATTTCCATTTAAATCCTCATTTATAAAAATTATACAGTCATTGCTTATACTCGTTTCATTATTCTTAATATTTTTATATATTTTATATTCCTTAGTATTTGGATTAAATTTTATTAATCCTCCTCCTAAAAAACATCCTATATAATAATTTCCTTTTGAATCTTCATAAATAGATCCTATAAATTTATCCGTTACTTCCATATCATCAAGTATATATGTAATATCTATAAGTTTATTATTTGAATCTAATACTACTAGTCCATTATTAGTTCCTATAAATAAACAACCTTTAGAGTCTACAAACAAACATGTTATTAGGTTTGATGGTAAACCTTCTTTTGTTGTATAATTTGTTATATTATAATTTTCACCATTTTTGACTAAAATAGATAAACCATTATTAGTTCCTATAAATACCTTATCTTTATATCCAGTTATATCATGTATTTTATTACTAATTAAATTACTATTTTCTGTATTTAAATACTTAATTTCTTGACCATCCATGATATTTACGCCTTGTTCACTAGTTCCCATCCATAATAGATTGTCATCATCTTTATGTATACCATAAATTGAATCTCCACTTAGACTATTATAATCATATGGATCTGACTTAAAATGTAAAAAGTTAGTATTTGGATTAAATGTAGATATTCCTTTACTCGTACCTATCCATATAAGTCCACTTTTATCTTTAAACAAGCAAATTACTGAATTATCTATTAAGGTATTTCTCTCATATGCTTTTTTACTATATGATTTAAATTTTTCAGTTTCATAATCAAAAGCACAAATACCTTTATCTGTAGCAATCCAAAGCTTACCATTTGAATCATTTATTGCATCTCTTATATTATCACTTGATATTGAAAATTCACTTGTACTATTTTTATAGTTCTTTATGGTTTTATCATTTAAGTTAATTCTAAATAATCCATTACCTAGAGTACAAACCCATAGGCTCCCTTTTGAATCATCATATACATTATATACTGCAAAATTTCCTATAGTATCTTTATAATGTTTTACTAAGTTTAAATACTTATCTAATTCTATAAGACCTTTATTAGTACCTACCCATATATGACCATTAGAATCTTCTTTTACCGAATATATATATTGGCTTTGAAGCTGATTTTCTTTTGACATAATACTATTGAATGTATCTTTTTCTTCATCGTATAAATTGACTCCATTTATGCAAAAAACAATAAGCTTACCTTCTCTAGTATAAAGAATCCTCCATATATTACTATCCAATAAATTACCATTATCTTTTTCTGAGTAATAATTTTTTATCTCATCTTTATCAGTATCAATTCTACTTAATCCATTTGTAGTTGAAACCCATATATATCCATTTTTATCTTCTGCAATATCACAAATATAATCATTAGCTATTGAGTTTTTATTATATTCATCATGATTATAGTGTTTAAACTCATATCCATTATATCTATTAAGACCATCATCAGTTCCTATCCATATATAACCTTTACTATCTTGATATATAGTTTTTACAGTAGATTGAGATAATCCGTCTTCAATGGTGATATTTTTAAAATTAAAATTTTCAACTATATTTGCATAGCTTGTACTAATATTCATACAAGAAAGTATACAAATCATAGTTAATATAATAGTTAATATTTTTTTATTTTTTTTTATAATTCTCATTAAATATAAATATACCTTCCTATATTTTTCTTCATTTTTCTACAATATTCTATATTTTTATATTGATATTTTCAAGTGATTTTATACAAAATATATACATAAATCAGTGCTTATAGTATTATTTATACAGTCATAATCCCAATAACTTTGTTAGTTTAAAATAATAGTGTTAGATATATATATATAATTCACTTTGATAAATAAAATCCTAATAAACTCGTTGTGCTAGTTAATTTTTTCAATAATAAAACTCCAACAAATATAGCAAC
>OODN01000166.1_pt1 | contig 53467 bp, 47 predicted proteins | sample 1671651 | NCBI WGS metagenome assembly OODN01 (sample SAMN06348178, study PRJEB24527) | human gut metagenome | biome: human gut; feature: ankylosing spondylitis patient; material: feces | host: Homo sapiens | place: China | collected 2015-10 | reverse complement strand
CCTTTTCGTGCTTAGGCATGATAGAATGTAAAGAGTCCATTTGTGACCTCGTTTCTGAATGTTGTGTGATAATTACATTCTATCAAACAGGTCCAGATGGACTTTTTATTTTTCAAAAGTGTTCAACTTAATTTTACAATCGGCCAATTTAATTTTTAGGTGCATGGTAGGTAAATTCATATGGATCTGACCATTCACCTACTGGTGTTTTGTCTGCATCGATTGGACCACGATAAGTGTCACTATTTATGCCACGTACACGCACTAAATATGTTTGTCCATCAACTGGCTTAAAAGTCATGCCGTATGAAGGATTATGAAAAACTGGATCAGTTACTATTGTTGTGCTTGTACCTAATGCTTGACCTACAAGTCTTTCATTTTGGAATGGAATACCAATAGTGGCATTACCGTTAGTTGCCTTTGGGGTGAACATTAATTCATATTTCTTGGCATTATCCGCTTGAGCTACATTAACTCGTACAGCATCCTTTTCATCGGTAACTGATTCAATCTTAGATGCACTTGGGACAGTATCACTACCATCTTCAATCTTGAAATCAAAGTTATACCGACCACGTAGATTAGACAATCTTACTGTATAAGTACCTTGAGGCAAATTGTAAACAATTTTTTGGCTCTTTTCCTTAGTAAAGATGTTCAATGGATAGCCGTTACTATTAAGTTTCCAACGCAAACTGTAATATTGGTAATGGCCTGGGTAGATTGGCAAAGCATTAACATCAAAAGTTACTTTGGAAGGCTTATCCAATTTAAACGTATAAGCATCAGTTTTATCATAGTTGTAAAAGCCTAGCATCCCCTTGATATGATCACCACTCTTGGTTTCCATTGGATGATTTACATCATTAACGTTCTTCTTAGTCTCAACTACTGTTTCAAAATCTTTGCGAATCTTAGTTAAATTCGTAAAGTTAGAGTTAACGCTAGCCGTATTAGTTGGGGTTAAATAATAGTTACCCTTGCGCAAATAAAATACTTGGTTCTTGCTTGAACCATAGTTGGCAATTTTATTGCGTGAACTATTGGTCATCTTAAACTTAGCATTACCGTTAATTCGGACACGACCAGCTGCATTAATGTAAAAATGATATTTTTGGCCTTTTTGTAAAGTTTGTCGTTGGCCAATTACCATGTTTGGTTTGCTTGCAGCATTAACTGGAGTAGTCATAAAAGCTAAACCAGCAGCACTAGCAAGTGCCATTGCTAAAATTTTCTTCATTGGTTTCACCCTTTAATCTTTATACTCATATCTATTATTTTATCATTACATAAACAAAAAGGACTAAAGCAGTGCTCTAGTCCCTTTCTTATTTATTTTAATTGTTCATCTTGTAGAAGCCCTTAGCCTTCAAACCATAAGCTTGACCAGCGGTCATATCGTATTGAACCATTTCGTAATCTTTCAAAATAGCTTGTTGTTCTGAAGTCAACTTCTTAGGATCTACAAAGTGACCCTTTTGGTCAACCAATTGGAAGCCCTTGTCACCATTGAAGTTAATGGTAATTGCAGGAAGCTTCTCGTGAACTTCAGTCAAAAGTGCTTGGTAAGGAGTTACCTTACTGTTAGTTTGTTCAAGCATCATAGCAGTGAAGTCACTAGTGTTGACGAAGTTAGTGTTGTGGGTCAACTTGCTCTTAGCACCATGTTCTCTTGCGTACTTGTTTGAGTAAATGAAGTAGCGTGTTGAGTGCATTTGAACTGGATACTTACCAGTGTAGTTTTGTGACAAGATGCTTGGATAGTGGTCACCGTAGAAGACAATAGTAATTGGCTTCTTGATCTTATCGATTTGACCAATAAACTTCTTAACTGCCTTGTCGGTGTATTGCGTACCCTTGATGTAAGTTGCCATTTGTTCACGAACGGCAGCAGTGTTGAAGAGTTCACCAGATACCTTGCCCATGTATTCGTTGTTTGGATACCAGTTGTTGTAAGGCATGTGGTTTTGAATTGAGATCAAGTTAATGAATTGACCACCCTTCATGCTGTTGATTTGTTTCAAACCGTTAGCATAAGCAGTGAAGTCAGAGTTGTAAGTACTCTTACCAAGTTTCTTTTGATCAATGATCTTGTATTTAGAACCAAGGTAAACGAACTTGTTAAACTTAAATCTCTTGTAGTCTTCTACTCTTGAGTAGTAAGTACCAATGAATGGGTGAACAGCTGACTTGTAGTTGAAGTCCATACCAATGGTTGGGTAGAAGTCGTAGTTTGGTACGATTTGTACATATGGAGTCAAGGTTGACTTGAACATACCCATGTTGAATCCGGTCAAAGTTTCCCATTCCATGTTTGCAGTACCACCACCGTAACCGGCACTAAGCATGCTACCGTATGTGGCACGTTTCTTCATTGATTGGATAAACTTAACTGGATTTGGAGTTTTTGGATCAATCTTAATTGTTGGGAAAGTATATGGATCAACAAAACTTTCACTCAAGTTGTAGACAATAGTTTGATCCTTTAAAGTATTCTTTCTTGTCTTGTTAATTTTATCAGCAAGTTTGCTGTACTTTTGGTCCAAATGCTTGATTGTAGATTCTGAATAGTTGGCTGGCTTGTTCATAATTTGCAAGTCGAAGTAGTTCAAGAAGTTCAATAATGGACCGTTAATTTGAATATCACGTTCAGGGTTTCTGAATGATTGCTTGTTGTCAAAACCACGGTTGATGTGGTAGATCATACCGCCATCGTGGTTAAAGCGCATTGGTGTCATGAATAAGAGCAAGCTGAGTAATGCCCAAATACCACGACGTTTCCATGAACCCTTTTTCTTAATTGGAAACTTGATTTCAAGGAAGACACATAATGCAATGATAATGACCAATGCAACGGCAACCATAATGACTGTCTTTTGACCAACCATTGGAAGCAAGGTCTTCCAGTTTACGATTTCGTCAATTTCGGTTGGGTAAATTGGTTCACCACGAAGGTTCAATTTAATCTTGTTGGCAATAGCCCAACCAATAGTAATTACGCTGACTAAAACTGTTGAAGTCCAGTAACGCGTAGTAATGAAGTAGAAGATCGCAAACATTGCATCGAGGAAGATAGCCGTCAAAATGATGGCGAAGAATCTAGTCCCGAGCAAGAAGATAACTGCGTTGATGTCTGTAGCAGTAGTAATTTGAATACGTAAATTGTCTGATTCGATCAAGAATGAGACGAAACTCAAGATGTAGAACCAACCCCAAGTAAGAAGTCTTACTCTGTTTTCTACAACCCAAGCAGTAAACTTGCCCCAGAGATCTTCGACAATTTGCGCCAGATTATCATGTTTATTAAAGAATGTAATTGCATTTTTGACCGGCTTAAATTTGAACAGATATCGTTCATACAGATAGTCCAAAATAAAGGCCGCAATCGTCATGATGATAATCATCAAGAACTTGTTAAATCCGGCGCTGTTAGTGAAGCGGAATGATCTTACAAAGCCGCCGATAATTGGGGCATCCATAAAGATTACAACCGGAATAAAGAAGCGCATTTCCTTAGCAGAGAAACTAACGATTACTTTTCTAAAAATCAAAAATGCGGCAAGAACCATTAAGAATAGAAATGGTGATGTAACGCTGCTTAAGAATCTTGGATTCCAAGAATAAACACCACTACGACCAGATAAACGTTGGTACCAGTAAACACCGTTAAATCCGGGAACACCGATGAACATTACAAAGAATGATACGATGCCGGCACCAATCGTCCAGCCAAATACCTTCTTAGGGATTTTGACATTAGCTAAAAACATACCCCATGCGAAGTACAAGATTAGGTAAACACCATAGATGGAGTAGTTGAAAATCATTGTACCAGCGTTAGTGGCAAATCCTACCAAAGTCAATGCACTAAGCAAAAGCAAGTTTTGCTTAGTAGTAATGCGATGTTGCAGTTCATAGATGTATGGCTGAGCCAACATACTGAAGATTAATCCAGCAAGTAGTACTGATGTACTAGTTAGTACTGGGAAAAATACGCCCCACAACTTCCACATATTAAAGCTGCCTGGTCGCTTCATAAAGTTGACCAAATACAGCAATACTAGTGTGACAACTGCCATAATCCAGAATCTGAAGGCCTCAGTTGGATGGACCTTCTTCTTGCTGTAGACAGCCCCAAAGACCATTGGCACAAGCACCATCGTGCTGCAGTCTAGCAGTCCAGGGATGTATCTCATTAAAGTGCTGAGTGGAAGTCTACCAAACAGGCTACTCCATGAGAACATTTGCACTAGCATGAAAAATGCTGCCACAATTATACAGATAATTTGGACAACACCTAGTGATTTTTTTTTCTTAATCTCACTCATTTTCTTAGTCTATGTCCTTACTAAAAAATTCTTTTTTGCCATTACTTACTCTTGATCCCAAGCTTCTTCTTGATCGAGTATAAAATATCGACCTTCTTGCCGTGGCCGGTAAAGAAATCTACGATATCCTTCCAAAACTTGAAGACCATGATTAAAGTAATCACCATGAAGATGATTCCTGCCTCTTGGTTTTGCAGAAATTCATAAACACTGAATAAAAGCATAAACACTAAAGGCGGAATCGTCAAATTTTGCATGATTGCTGTCAGCACGAGGGCCACCAGCAATGTCGCAAAACCAGCCTTCCAATCATAGAACACTGTGATCTGAGCTGCAACCGCAACTCCCTTGCCGCCTTGGAAATGATTCCAGAATGGAAAGCAATGTCCTAAAATCAAGCCGAGTCCGGCAAAAGCAATGTTAATGTGACCTGGAAAAGCAAAGTAAACAATAAATAAGGCAATTAAGCTTTTAAGCAAATCACCGAGACATGTTAAGATGCCCCATTTTTTACCAAAAACAGCACCCATATTGGCTGTTCCAGGATTATGTGAACCATATTGAGTAGGATTTATTTTCAAAAAGATTTTTCCGACAACCATCGCAGTCAGAAAATTACCAAAGAGATAACCGATCAGCGTCGCATAAATAGGCGTCATCAATTATCATCATCTCCCGTGTAGTCATAAATATGATAGTCTTGCGTCTTACCGCTCTTGAAACTAAAGCCATGAGCAATATTGCGCTTATTTTGGTAAGTTTCGTTATTGCTGATGGTTTCTTTTTCAAGACCTAGTTCTGTGCGAACCTTATTAGAAATTCGTTGCAATTCACTGGTTGGCTGTACTTGATATGCGGCATCGTCGATCATCGCATTATAGCCGTGCAAGTAGTCACTAGTAGACGTCTTGGCACAGCCACGATAATTCGTCGCGATCTGTTGCAAAGCGCTGAATGGCAAGTTAGTCCGCACGTTACTTGAAACTGACGTTAAGATTGAATCCAAGTTTGAAAGCGAGCTGACAGAGATAGCCTTTTTAATCAAAGTCGTAATAACTTGACGCTGTCTTTCCTGTCTGCCGTAGTCGCCTCGTGGATCATCGTAACGCATTCTTGAATAGGCCAGTGCACCAGCACCACCCATGTGCGTTAACTTACCCTTCTTAAAGATATAACCGCCATATTCAAAACTGAGCGTTGGCCGAATGTTAATACCGCCAACATAACGGATCATCTTCATGATTCCGCCCATGTTAACCACGGCATAATACTTAATCGGCACATTAATCAATTTCGAAGCGCTGTCCATTGACATCTTGGCACCGCCGAGTTCATACGCGGCATTGATCTTTTCAGTTTGGAAAGAATCGGCACCAATCATCTGTGCCATCGTATCACGCGGAATAGAAATCAGCGTGTAGCGCTTCTTTTCAGGGTTAACTACAGCTAAAATCATGGTATCGGTTCTACCCCGCTTCTCCGTTCTATCCAAGGCGCCGGTATCCGTACCCATCAGTAAAACGGCAAAATGTTTCTTTCCATTAAATTCACCTGTAGTTTTCACTGCAGTATGGGGATCATAGGTCTTATCAACTGCATTCTTCGTTTTAAAGTAAACAGAAGTAAAGTACGCAATTGCTGCGCCAACTGCAGCTAGCACAACTAAACCAACAATCCACGGCCAAATGTGGTGTTTTCGATATTTATGATTTTGCACTCGCGTGCTTTTCGGATGATATTGTCTTTTTTTCTCCATAAGTCATACCTATATGTAAATTCACATTGAGTGTATTATAACAAAAAAAGCAAATCATCGCTGACCTGCTTCCTATATCTTATTAAAATCGTTACTTATTTTTACTTCAAAGTCAAGTTTAAAGCAAAAGTCTTGCTACTTTCTGCTTCAAGCTTGATCTCATCAATAAATGCGGTAACATGATCTTCTTCTACATTTAATTTAAAATCAGTTGAAGCAACATCAATTTCATGTTTTCCATTATTTAAACTAATTTTGTTAATCCCCTCTTCAGTAGGCCAATTATTTGGTAGAACAAAACCTAATGAAAATGGCATTTCTTTATGCGAAGAGTTCTTTAGAAAAAAGGTTATCTCGACTTGATTGCCCTCTAAGGCATATGTAGTCATCACTTCAAAGTGATACGGGAATTTCTTATAGCTTTCCGGTGTATCAATTAAAGTCAAACTCACCCGAGTATCGCCTTTATCAACGACAGTCCAAGGCATTTTGCTGGCCCAGTCATTATCATGATTGATCACTGGAAAAGCAATTGCCGTACCCTCTTTAGTCCCTTCTTCGCCGAGATAGTCATAATTATCGGTTACTGATATTAAGTGGGCCACCTTGGCCCCATTCTCATCGACAGAGACTTGAAAGAGAGAATCATCAATTGTTTGCATATTTTTCTCCCAACTTTAATTCCAAAGACAAAAATAGCACTTGAAGGGGGTACTGTCAATCTTTAGCCAGCTACTGCCGCTTTAATGGAAGCGGTTAACCCTTCTACCATATCACTTAAATTCATGGATGGACGACGACCATTTTTCGCTTGGCTAGGCAAAAATGGAATGTGAATGAAGCCGGCTTTTAGGTTAGGAAATTCGCGTGCGCGCATGTATTGCACCTCGTAGAAAAGATGATTGCAGACGTACGTGCCAGCAGAATTTGAGACTTCGGCAGGGATGCCTATTTTTCTCATGGCAGTGACCAGCTTTTTAACTGGCAATTGGGTGAAATAACCGTCGGCACCGTCTGCTTCAATTTTGCCTTCTTTTGGACCCTTGCCTGAATTATCGGGAGTTGAGCCCGCTTGAAAATTAATGGCAATTCTTTCAGGTGTAATGGCAGCTCGGCCACCTGCTTGGCCGACGTTGATGACCATGTCTGGTTGATATTTTGTTATTGCTTCTTTAACTACCTTGGCACTTTGATAAAAAATCGTCGGTACTTCTAGTTTAATGATTTGATTGCCGTCGATTTCATCTGGCAGCTTCTTTACGGCTTCGATAGCCGGATTAATTTTTTCACCGCCAAAAGGATCGAAACCAGTTACTAAGATTTTCATACTTTTTGTCTCTTTCTTAGAAAAAAATGGCAGTTTTTCTTTGTTTATAATATAATATACTTGTTTCAAAAAATATGAAATAGAATAATATATTAAAATTTTTGGAGCAAGTTGATGAAAATGGGCATCCCTTCCGGGGATGTCTTTTTTTACCCTAAAAAATAAAAGAACTCCGAAAATTCGAAGTCCTTTTTGTGTGAATAACCACTATTTAATTAGTCGTCCAACTTTTCCTTGTTAACAACATCAAGGTTTTCGTCGAATGTGTAAACAACTGGTTCACCAGTCTTCATTTCGAGGTTCATGATGTCGTCGTCAGAAATGTTTTCGATGTACTTAGTCAAAGCACGAAGTGAGTTACCGTGAGCTGCGATAATTACATTCTTGCCGTCAAGTAAGTCTGGAGCAATGTGATCTTCCCAGAATGGCATTACACGGTCAAGACATACGTGTAAGTTTTCTGCCTTAGGCACGATGTGTGGGTCCAAGTTTGCGTAACGACGGTCGTGAGCTTGGCTGTACTTGTTGTCGTCATCAATTGCTGGTGGCAAAACATCGTATGAACGACGCCAAATGTGAACTTGTTCGTCGCCGTACTTTTCAGCAGTAGCCTTCTTGTTCAAACCTTGAAGAGCACCGTAGTGACGTTCGTTAAGTCTCCAGGTCTTAGTTTCTGGAATCCAAAGTTGGCCACTTTCTTCAAGTGCGTAGTGCAAAGTCTTGATAGCACGAGTTAATAATGAAGTGTAAGCTTGGTCAAATTCAAGACCGTGTTCCTTGATTAAACGACCAGCCTTCTTAGCTTCTTCAACACCTTTTTCTGAAAGATTAACGTCAACCCAACCAGTAAATTGGTTTGAAAGGTTCCATTCACTTTGACCGTGACGGATTAAAACTAATTTTGACATGAAATATCTCCTTTTAAATTCAATGTTTCACCCATATTTTACACATTTCGCAGTTTTTTTCATAGAGATATGACAAAAAAACATTAATTTTTAGACATTGTTTCAAATATTTACCCTTTTGTGCTAACTTAGAACAGAAAATATTAATCAAAAAAGAAGTGCGGAATTATGGTATTCAAAAATAAAAAAATTATCATCGGCCTCATTGGCATTTTTGTCTTGTTGTTAGCAGGCTGTTCAAATAATAAATCTACTACTAAAAAAGAAAATACTTTGCCAAGTGCCAAAACGATTTTGACTAAGGCGCAAAAGACCAAGTTCGATTCGATGCATACTACTTGGAACGAAACTGAAAATGGGCAAACGATTCAAAAAGCAGAAGCTCAATACGTTAAGGATCCAACAGTCATCTACGCTAATGTGGCCACAGCTTCCAACCACTATAAGATGTGGATTGAAGGTAAAAACAACTACATCCAAATGAAAGGCACCAGTTCTAGTCACTGGTTTAAGACCAAACTAGGCAAAAGCAGTTCATATGCTGTATTAACAGACAGTTTAGACAACATGCTTGATCCATTCGTTGCTACCAGCAAGAGTTTTAAAGTTAAACCAAATGGCAACGATTATGTCCTCTCTTATAAAGGAAACAATAAGAAAATTTGGAATGCCATCGTCTCCGATTCTGCGATCACGGCTTTGATCGGCATCGATTTAGACAACGTGAAACCAATCAACAACGAAATTTTGATCGACGTTGATAAGAGCTACCACATCACTGATGTGAGGGTGGTTTCTACCTATAAAGATGAAGGCACAAAGAGAACCTTTACCATGAATGCTGATCAAATCGACCAAATTAAGCATCTGGAAGTTCCAGCCAATGTTAAAAAAGGTGCTGTCGATTTAGGAAAAATGAGCAAAAGCAACTAATACTAAGTCCGAATCCAAGTTGATTCGGGCTTTTTTAGTTATAATAAAGGTATAGATCAATAGGAGAAAGATTATGAATACGAAACTTAAAAAAGCATTTATTGGTATTTCGTTTGCCGCCCTCTTCTTACTAGGCGGCTGCAGTCAACAGAAAAAGGCCAATCCCAATCCTGTTTTAACTAAGAGTCAGGTCGTACAAAAAGCGAAGAAGAGCTTTAGAAGTGGTCAGGTCATCCAATCTGTTACCTTGGGCACTGACACTTCTAGCCAAGTAGCCTTGGCAAGCACTACCTTTGGTGGCGAATCAACTGTCTACCATATTACTAACCAAACAACCAGCAAGGGCAAGACTCGTTCAAGCGAAGAATGGGTCAACCTGAACAACGTCTACATCAATGGTCGTGATACTTGGTACAAGGCTGATCTTGAAAAATTAACGGGTCACTCATACGCAGATTTGACTGACGCGATTATGAATAATCGTTTGATCCATAATCCAAGCGACACTTTGGTTAACGCCTACAAGATGAAGCGTAATAAGAAGGAAAAGACTTACACTTTGACTGCTAATATCAAAGACAAGGACTTAATGAAAAAAGCAGCAGCGCCAGTCTTCAATACTGTGCCTCAAAGCACTAACCAAGCTAGAGTTTTCAAGCAAATTCAAAAGTATGGCAAGTACAAGGACATGACAGTTAAGGCTGTAGTAAGAGACAACAAATTGGCTGGCTTCAACGTCTTCGTGAACATGAAGCTGGGCAAGATGATGACGGTTAAGGTTGGTCAAAGTTACGGCAACTTTGGCAGCCACGACTTCTTAAAAGTATCAACTTCCGCAACTAATGCTAAGCCATTGCCAACAACTGATAATAATAGTAAGAAAAAGTAGAGGTTGAATTATGAAATTAGGAATTATCGGAAGTGGAATGATCGTCCACGATTTTTTGAAGACTGCTGATAAGATCAACAATCTAGAACTCACAGCAATTTCATCAACTGTCCGTAGCAAAGATATTGCCCTGGAATTAGCTAACAAATATGGCATTAAGAAAATCTACACTGATAACGAAAAAATGATGGTAGATCCAGATGTCGATACGGTTTACGTGGCTGTGCCAAACTTCTTGCACTATGAGATTGCCAAAGAAGCATTAGAGCATGGTAAAAACGTAATCTGCGAAAAGCCATTTGTCGAAAGCACGGTGCAAGCAAAAGAATTAAAGCAACTTGCCGACGAAAAAGATTTGATCATCCTTGAAGCAATCACCAACCTTTATGTAGAAAACTTCAAGGCAATTCAAAAAGAGATCAAGAATATTGCACCAATTCATATCGTGAACATGAACTACACGCAATACTCAAGCCGTTATGATGCCTTCCTTGAAGGCAAAATTGCACCAGTCTTTGATCCAAATAAAGATGGTGGTGCTTTGATGGACTTAAACATTTACAACATTCATCTTGTAACGGCCTTGTTCGGCTTGCCTGATAAGGTGCAATATTACGCTAATATGCAAAAAGGCGTTGATACATCAGGCATCTTGCACTTGTCCTACCCTGACAAGCAAGCATCCCTCACCGCATCAAAGGATAGTTACGTAACGCCACGTTCATTCATTGAAGGTGAAAAAGGCAGTATCTGTATCGATGGTTCAACTGGCGAACTTAACAACTTTACAGTACAAATGCGAGGCAAAGAACCTAAGCGTTACAACTTGAATAAATACGACCACCGTATGACGAGCGAGTTTAATGCGTTTAGTGAGATCATCGATAATCATGATACGGTGAAAGCTGATGAAGCATTTGTGAATACGCTTGAGTCAATGCAAATTTTGACTGCTGCAAGAAATTCTGAGGGATAAAAAATTAGACTAAAAAGATTGATTGTCTTCGTTACAAAAAAACGTTGATAATCAATCTTTTTATTTTTGTCTTACTTTTGTTTGGAATATACTCCACTAAAACCTGATTTTTAGTATTTATTTGGAATACTTTCCAAATAAATACCATTTTTGTCTCTCATTTGGAATACATTCCAAACAAAAAGGAACCATCTTATGATAGTTCCTTCTTATCTTAATCATGACTACTTAACAAATTCCGTACCTGATCGGCATCCTTGAATTCACCAGAGAAGACCAAAACATCCCCCGGCTCAATCACAGTCCAGCCGTGCGGAGCCAGCCACTGATCTCCACGCCAAATTCGACTGACCGTAATCTTGTCGATAAAGTCCAAATCGGCCAAAGGACGCCCAGTGTAATGCGTATTCGTAACTTTGACTGAGTAAAGCACATTCTTCGTATCAGTAAGAATCCGGTAAACAGTTGGTGACTCAATCAACGCACGCATCAAGGCAGAACGAATATTGGTAAAGTTGAAAATTTCAATATCTCTTTGGTTAAATTCATCAACAATATCGCTATTAACCTGACTGAGTCGTGCAATTACACGCTCTACTCCAGCTTCTCTAGCATCCCTTGCCAAATCGGCATTGTTCTCATCTTGGTGACTCGCAGCCACAAAGATATCACAATCATATGCGCCAGCCTTTTCCAGCGTCTTTGTATCCAAGTCAGGTAATAAAGTAATATTCTCAACTCGGCTGTCGTAAGTTTCATAGCCGACCTTATTAGCGGTATAAATCTTGACTGAGTACCAATTATCGTGCAAGTCGTGTGCAACCGGCACCGTGAAGGCGTTGGCCCCAATAAAGGTAACGGTCTTCTTGATTCTGTCTTCCGGTGACAAAACGAAGCTTGAGTTAAAGACAATCGGACTCAAAATACATACGATAACTGCGGCCAAAATAAAGGCATCGGATTGCGTTGAAGTAATGGCATGCAATCTTCTCGCAACTTGCAAGGTTGGCAAAACAATCGTAATGGTTGTAGCAGTTAAGAAGCCGCCGGCAAAAGCATTGCGCTTTTCAAAGAATCTCATGTAGGTTAAAACAACCGGCAACTTGGCGAGCAATAAGAAAATAACCAAGACTGGCAAAAGCATTAAGGCTGAGGGATGGGTCAAGAATGAACGCAAATTCAATCTTACCCCTGTCATAATGAAGAAAATAGGAATAAAGAAGCCATAACCAATTGAGGTCAACTTATCCTTAGTTGCTTCACTTGGTTCAAGCAGCTTCATAACCATTCCGGCTAAAAAGGCACCCAAGATGTTTTCGGCACCAACAGTTTCGGCAACAGTAACTAGTGCAAAAATTAAGAAAAATGCCAAACGAATATCTAGTTGCGTCGTTGCCTTAGTTACCTTGGCAAACCACAAATATGGTTGCTTAAATCTACGCAAAAGAAAAATTGCGGCCAAAAAAAGCAAGATAATCAACCATAATTGTCCTGCATTACCACCGTTGATTGATGCATAAATGGTAAGCAAAAGCAGTGGAATAACTTCACCAAGCACAGCCGTCAACAGGATCGTCTGGCCAATTGGCCGACCCAAAATGTCCTTTTCCTTCAAGGTGGCAATCACCACGCCGAGAGCAACGGTCATCAAGATAATCGCCGCCAGCATAACTTCGCTGAACAAACCGATCCATTTCAAAACAAAGGCCAAGGCCACAGCCATGACGACGATGCCACTAAAGGCAATCACGGCTGTCTTCAGCGGATCAACCATTTTTCCGGCTTGTGATCTACCCTTCGGATTATTCTTTCTTTGCAATAAATCGAAGTCGATTTCCATCCCTGATAAAAACATCAGTAAGATCACGCCCAGATTAGACAAAAAAGTCAGATCGTGCGTCGAAGAAATCAGGTTGAAACCACTCGATCCCATGATAATCCCCACGATAATTTCGGCTACCGCGGTTGGGACATTGCTAATTTGAAAACGAGCCATAAATATTGGAATAATTAATGCCAATAATACGACTAAGAATAGCGATAATTGTGCCATTTCTCTCCCCTTTTCTCATTCAATCAACAGCAATTATACAAAAAAACGCGCCCCATTCCCATAATTTTAGGAATAAGACGTGTTTTCTCTTAATTTACGTCACTTGCTAAAACATATTGTGTAGCATTAAGTGCATAGTACTTTTGACCTTTAATAGTAATCTTGCTGCCGTAGACTAATACTCGGCTACCCTTCTTGACCTTGTTTTGCTTTTCGATCTCACCAGTGCGAGTACGTAAGTATGTATCCTTGTTCACGGTCTTAGGCGTTGCGTCGATGTTTGAAGCAACTACGTATTGGTCCTTGCCAATCTGGTAGTACTTCTTGCCATTAATCATCTTGTAGCCCATGACCACAACTGGACTGCCGGCGTACTTGAGCTTCTTGGTGTTATTGCCCTTAGCATCATAGATGTAAGCATCGTGACCTAAAGTTACAGCACCTTGAACAACTGGGATTTCTTCCTTAGTCTTGTTTGGATCCTTATCCTTGTCCTTCAAGTTAGATTGAGATTGAGTATTCTTCTTTTGCAAGTCGTAGTAATACTTAATCAATGAATAAAATTGATCCATGCTGTAGCCCCATTTTTCAAAATAGCCATCGGGGTCAACGTGGTCAGTGCCACCAAGGAAGTTGCTGACGGCGTGGTGCGACCAAATCGTACCTTGACCATCATCGCAGGCATTGTCCGGCTGCAAATCGTAACGGTGTAAAAGCTTAGCAATGTAGATCGCATCATTATTAATTGACTTAATAAATGCATCCCTACTATCTTCTTCACACAATTCAACTTGAATAAATCGGTTGTTCGCCTGCTGACCTGCACCCCAGGTACCCATGTCGGGTGAGCGCATCTGAATTACTTGCTTACTGTCGACGAAAGCATGAACATAGGCCTGGATGTTCTGCCATTCACGGTTGAAGTAAATTGCTTCATCGTGGGCAGTGGCTCCAGGGTCATCGGTTTCGTGAACGACAATTCCCTCTGGTTTACCATTTTGGTATTCAACGCCAGGGAATTTGTTGTACTTGATACCCTCAAGTTTGAGCATCTTGTATAAATAAGTAACACCGCTGTACTTATATTTCTTAGCTTCAGTGTTAATCGATGCCGCTTGAGTTTCTTCATTATTAAAACTAAACGTACCGATTAAACTGATGGCCGCAATAAATGCGATCGTTAATTTCTTTAGCTTCACTAAACCATCCTTTATTACATGAAGTTAGATTTCTTGATGTATTGACGGATACCAACTCTGTAGTACTTGGCACCGTTAATAGTTACGGCGCTACCGTAGGTAGCAACTTGTTCGTTCTTCTTGCGCTTCAAGCTGTTGTCACGGTTGCCATATTGGTTGTAAACGTAAGAATTACGCTTCAAGAACTTAAGGGTACCGTCGATGTTGCCGGCTGCGATGTATTCATTTTCGCCAATACGGTAGTAGCTCTTGCCCTTGATGGTCTTGGTGCCGTAAGTGTTGATTAACTTAGCGCCTTCTTCGTCGCTCACCTTGAACATCTTGCCAGCGAGCTTCTTGCCGTTCTTGTCATAAACGTAGGCATTGTGCATCAAGTTCTTTTGGATCTTGGTTACACCCTTTGGAGCTTGAGTGATTGGTTCACTGCTACTGCTCTTCTTGCCCTTGCCAAGAGCACTGCCGTTGATCCAGCCCTTGCCGTCGATATACATTCTGGATGAGCCATCATTATAGGTAATGGTCTTGGTTACAGTAACCTTTTCGCCTTGCTTAACTGAGCCGACTGGACTAGCAACTGAGTGGTCGGTTGGCCAGTTGTAGACTGAGCCGCCCTTTTCGACGGTGTAAACCTTAGCAGTCTTAGTGACAACTGGATCATACTTGCTCAAATTGTGAGCGGTGATTCTTGAGTTAAGTGCGGAATCATATTGGGTATCGGTTGCGTAAGTACCGGTCAAAGCCTTGGTAGCTTGAGCATAGTTATCGGCGTTTTCGATCCAGGCACCCTTGTAGCGAAGTGGTTGCCATGAAACACCTTCACGCAACTTTTGTCCGTTGTCTTCGAATGATTCTTCCAATGTATTGTATTTTCTAAATTTAGCGGTGACGTAGTAACTCTTGCCGTTCTTATCTTCTTCACGCGTCTTAGAAGTATAAGTGGCACCAGTCCAACTATCATCAGCCTTCATGCCAAAAAGATTGTTCGCATTAACTGCCAATCCTGATTGGCCCCAACCAGATTCAACGATGGCTTGGGCGATCATTACTGATGGATAAGTACCGTACTTCTTAGCAGCTCTTACTGCTTGCTTGGCGGCCTTATTCAAAAAAGCTGCTTGTTCATCAGTCGTTGCTGCGGAAACTTTTTGGCTGTGAACGATATTTATAGCATTGTTTACAACTGGCGTAGCTACTGTGGTCAACATAACTGCGCTAGCAATGCTGGTCAAAAGTCTCTTCTTCATAAGTTGGTTCCTCCTATTATTAACAGTTCTATTGTATCTAGCAAGTTATTTTAAAACAAGGGATTCGGCTGATTTGTATGATAAAAGTAATATTTCAATTATGTTATTTTAATAGAAATAAAACATGCATATTTGCACCTTAATTTTGAGGACGATGTTATTGTTAGAAACCTTTTTTGTTTTTGCTGTGCTCTATTCACAGCTAGCGAAAAGCCACGGCGGAAAGAACCCACTCAACCTCCCCTTAGCAAATAAGAGGGAGGATCACTCCCACATCACACCTACTCTAGTATCGCGTACTCAATATACGTGCTTCAGGCGTGTAGCCTGTACGCATGCTGAACCTATGGCCTATTACATTTTTTTATATTTCAAGGAGGAAAAGACCACATGAAGAAAAATTTAAGAATTGTTAGCGTTGCTGCTGCTTTATTAGCTGTTGCTCCAGTTGCTGCTACTACTGTATCTACTGCACCTACAGCTACTGTTCAAGCTGCTGATACTACCCCTACTTTGAAGGGTACCATTATTCTTGATCGTGATGCTAACACTCAATTTAGTGTAAAGCTTACTAACAACCAAAAGGATGCAATTTTGCAATTAGTTGGTGAAAACAATGCTAAGGCTTCAGACATGAAGGATATTCATGTTGTATCAGCAACTGGTCAAAATGATGATGGTGTATTCCAACAAACTGTTCAATTTACTGTTAACAGCAAGACTTATACAGTAATTTTAAACGCTAAGTTTGCTAGCCAACAAGGTACTCCATACTTCTACAACAAGGATACTAACACTGTTATTGACAATGGTAGTACTGTTAAGTTAAATGATATTGCTAACGGCTTTACTTCACAAAGTTTGTTAAACGAAATCAACAATCATTACGCTTGGAAGACTAGTGATGCTAAAGGCTCTAATGCAGATATGACTACTACTGCTTCAGACGTTGAAAGTCAATTAGTTGCTCAAGGCTTGAAGCGTGCTTCAAACGGTAGCTTTGACTACCCAGCAAACGGCTTCAACCTTAAGTTGACTGCTAAGTCAGAAAACGGCAACACCGCTTCAATTACTGTAAGAATTAATGCAGATGTTAACTACAATGCTCCTGTATTTGTTGTTACTGAAGACGGCAAGAGTAACTTATATTACAATGAAGCTGATGCAACTAACAATTTGATTAATGGTACTAAAGACAATCCTGTTATCAAAGACAACAAGCTTAACACTAAGTACATTGAAAGTACTGTAACTGCTTATGTACAAAGTGCATACCAAAATTCTTATGACAAGACTGTTAAAGATGTTGAAGCTCACCAACAAAAGATTAGTTCATCAAACGTTAAGTTTGACTACTCAAAGGTTAACACCAGTGTTGCAGGTATTTACCCAGTTGTTGTAACTGCAACCAGCCCAGCTGGCTTTACTTCAAAGATGACTCTTTACGTAGTTGTTAATGGTCCTGTAGAAAAAGCTCCACAAGAATATGTAGCCAACGATGGCGTTAAGGTTTACAACATCAACGGTAACGTTGTTTCAGAAGACACTAACGCTAAGACTCTTGCTAAGGGCGCAGCTGTTTACACATTCGGCAAGGTAACTGTTAACGGTGTTGAATACACTCGTATTAACATCCAAGACTCAAACGAATTCGTAAAGAGCAGCGACTTGACTGCAACTGCTCCAAACACTACTGTAGAAAGCACTTCAAAGACTGTTATGCACAATGCTTACTACTACGGCAAGGCTTACTACGAAGTAGTTGAAAACGGCAAGCTTTCAGGCAAGTACATCAACGCAGACAACATCGATGGTACTAAGCGTACTTTGAAGCACAACGCTTACGTTTACGCATCATCAAAGAAGCGTGCTAACAAGAAGGGTGACACTGTAACTACTTACGGTGCATCATACACCTTCAAGAACGGTAAGCAATACTACAAGATCGGTAACGATACTGCTAAGACTTACGTAAAAGCTTCAAACTTTTACTAAGTTTTATTAGTGGAGTACACGCTAACTAAAAAAGAGACAGAGTTAACGCTCTGTCTTTTTTTGTTGATTAAATATCGGAGCAGAAAAATGAAAAAAGGTAGAAAATTTGCCAGCGTTTTGGTTACGGCTCTGTTCGCAACGTCGCCATTGATCTCTTTGACATCAAATTATAACGTTCAGGCAGCAGCCGGCCAAAAGGCTGTCAGCACAATGGATGTCCGCAACCACTTTCTGAGCGGCGTAAAGGCATACGAAAACGGCAAGCCGGTTAATGCCAACGTATTTCTTAACAATCCCAAGGTATTAAAGAATAATTCGCTGATTGAATTGTCTGCCGACAATAAATTAATCGACGGACGCTATGAGGTTCAGGCAGCTGTTACGGTAACCGGCTTTACTCCTGCCAATCAGGACAGGGTATTCAACCTCGTAGACAGCTTTGGCAATATTGTAGGCTCTGCAAGCATTCCGGCCAACAGTTCCATCGCAACCGGTGCAGCTGGCTTTGAATTTACATTGTCCAACGGAAAGATGGGGCCATCAAGTCTTGGCACTGTAGCGAAAACCAAGAAAACAACCAAGAAGACTGACAAGAAGCGCAAGAAGAAAACCGGTAATAAGAAACGCAGGAAGAGCAACAAGAAAACCAAAAAGACAAGCAAGCGTAATAGAAAATCCAGAAAGGGATAATTGATAATTTTTATGACAAAAGAAGAGTGAATCGAAATATTGATTCACTCTTTTTTCGTATATAACAAAAAGAGGCAGGACATCGTCCTGTCTCTTTCATTTTGCTGAGCTACTTATTAAAAGTTTGAAGCTTTTACGTAAGTCTTAGCAGTATCGTTACCGATCTTGTAGTATTGCTTACCGTTCTTGAAGGTGTATGATGCACCGTAAGTAGTGACAGTGTCACCCTTCTTCAATACAACCTTGTTAGCACGCTTCTTTGAAGTCTTGTAAACGTATGCGTTGTGCTTCAAAGTACGCTTAGTACCATCGATGTTGTCTGCGTTGATGTACTTGCCAGTTGCCTTGCCGTTTTCAACTACTTCGTAGTAAGCCTTGCCCTTGATGGTAGTAGTCTTAGGTGAAACAGTTACTGAGTTGTAACGAGTCAACTTGTCAGTACCAACACGCTTAGCATCCTTGTCGTAGTAGTATGCGTTGTGCATAATAGTCTTTGATACGCTTTCAACAGTAGTTACCTTACCATTTGGAATTGAAACAGTTACAGGTAAAGCAGCTGATGCGTTACTGTTGTTTGCAGTAGCAGTGAATGACAAACTTAATGAAGTTGGTGCAGTAAAGTAACCAGCACCATCAACAGTAATGTTTTGCTTCTTCAATTGGTTAGTTACTTCTTCAGCAGTAATTGGTGAAGTAAGTGAAGTTGAAGTTACGTTACCATTGTCACCACGGCTTAATTCGAATGGCTTGTAATTGTTCAAAGCTGCAACGATTTGGTTTACATTTACAAGGTTGTTGCTACCAGCGTTAACAGTTACGTTAGCTGAAGTTGCAACTGCGTTGTTGTTGTACCATGCAACAGTTGCGTTGCTAAATGGATTTACAGCCTTAAAGTTAGGAGTTTGAACTTCTGCAAAGTTTGCAACACCATTCTTATCCAAAGTTACAGTAACGCTTTCAGCAGGCTTAGCATTTGCGTCAGTAGTAGTTAATAAACCACCCTTAAGACTAACAGTGAGCTTCTTACCTGCGTTTTGTGAACCAAAGTTGAATGAAACGTCTTTAATTACAGCGTAGTATTGACCTGCAGCAAATGCTGATGAACTAACATCAACAGGATTTGAAGCACTTTTATCTGAAGCACTGTAGATCTTAGTATCCTTAGCATTACCATCAGTTAAGTTACCAGTGTAGCTTTGACCATTGTAAGTTGCAGTTACAGAACCTGAAACAACACCGTTTGTACCAGCACCGTTTTGACCTGCAACATAAGCGATTGCAGTAAAGTTAGTAGCAAGGTTTACATCTGTATTTTGTGCAACTGGTGTTGAAGTGTTACCGTTGATATTAACTGTAGTAGCAGCAGAAACAGTGCTTACAGTAGTAGCAACTGGAGCAACAGCTAATAAAGCAGCAGCAGCAATGCTAACAATTCTTAAATTTTTCTTCATGTGGTCTTTTCCTCCTTGAAATATAAAAAAATGTAATAGGCCATAGGTTCAGCATGTGATAGGAGCCTATAATGTACAAAACCCTTCAAAGCAGGATCCACGAGTTTATAACTCTCGCGAGGTAGTAGTCTTGCTGAAGGATCAGCATGCGTACAGGCTGCACGCCTGAAGCACGTCCTATTACTTACCACGATTCATATTGTACTAACCTCTTCACAAAATAGCAAGTTAAATAAACTGAAATCTTTCTTTTGTAATATTTTTCACCTTTTCCGTCACATCAACGTTTAGCCGACCTCTTTTTTAATAAATAGCCAAATCCTAGCTATAACAAGAAAAAGGCGGACTCCCGTCCGCCTTTTTTCTTTTAGAATCTTTACCTTTTTTACAAAAATATAACAAACTTCTATAAAAAAGTAATATTTGTATTAATGTTTCTACAAAGATTTCGTATTTAACCTAGTGTGTTTCTTCACTTTTTAACAAGTTTGTTTTTCAGTAAATCTATGACCTCAAATAACAACTCAAGATTAGTCTTGCTTGTCTGCAGATTCTGCTTGATCAGCATCCCCATCGTTAAAGATGTCGCTAACAGTGCGTTCAATATATGAAGCAGATTGAGGAGTAACGTAATTCTTAACACCGTCTTTCTCAAACACGTTAGCTTGCGCAATAGTAGTCATCGCACCGCGAACTTGTTCCGCAGTAAGATTATCTACTGCATCCCCCCAACGTGACACTTGTCTTCTTGTTCTTACCATTCAAAAAAGTCAACTTCAAAGTCTTAGTAGTCTTAGCCATTTAAATTTCTCCTTGTTTTCCTTATTATTAACTAACGTTTTCTACCCTAATTATTCAGCTGCTTCGACAATACGTCTTCTCTGAATTGAGATCGCATCATCAAGTGAATCGTCTTGAAGACTTGCAATTGCCTTACCCACATTTTGAAGGGCATCAGCTTGCGCATCCTTAGACACATTCTTGAAGCTACGGTTCTTAAGTCCGCTCTTGTATTCCTTGTTACCGAAAGTAAATTGGATTGATTGTTCAGTTAATTCAAAATTCATGTTTAATTTCTCCCCATCTTAATATTTGTTAAATTTTGAGCTTTTTGTAATCAACCTGCCGGCCAGATGTCTTACACTATTACTAACAATTTGAAACCCAAAAATGGGCCAAATTTATTGAAATAATTTTTCTAATAAGGGAGAGTTACTTAATACAATGAAGAAATTAATCTTTTGGGGTACTATTTTTGCGCTATTCGTCTTAGGTGGAGGCGGCGCCGGAGCTTACATTAGCCACACCAACGCCGTGCAACATGAGAACACTACCAACACATCCGGCTCCAGCAAGGGTCAGAATCCTAAGTCCGGCCCTGCCGATAATAATGGTAAGAACAATAATAAGGAAGATAATTCTTCTAGCGATTCTAATGCAAGCAAGTCATCTGATAGCAGCAATTCTTCCAGCTCCAGCAGCGACAAGAAGCAAGACAAGGATAAGAACAGTTCTGCGCAATCATCTTCAAGCGATGACGACAAGCAACAATCTAGCACCACGCAATCTTCTACTCAGTCATCAACCCAATCCTCAGCCGCTCAATCTAACACCCAAGGTGGCAAGACTGGGAAATAAGAGAAAACTATCTTGCTGACTAAATAGTCGGATCATGTTATACTAATTGTGCAACGAAGTAAAAATATCTAAATAGTGATACTCAAAAAGCCTTACCATCGCAACTGGTAAGGCTTCTTTTTTTCACTTGGGGCAACTACCAAGCGTGAGGGTGAACGAAGCGACTACTTATTTGTGATCGTTATCTCGATGGTTCAACCAGTGATCGAACAGTGCAAGCACTATACCCACAAGGATGGGTGCAACGATCGAAGTAAAAATATCCATAGTGAACTCACCTCCTCTCAATGGGAGGACGTAGTCGCTAGGCATTATTTTAACAAAAGACAATTTTGATAGGAATTGGTAGTTTTAAATTTATTTTTTAAAATCTGATAAGTCTACTGGAGCAGATACTTTTCCCTTCTTGAAGTTAGCCATAGCTTCATCAAGATCGCTGCTTGTTTGCTCATATTCTTTCTTTAATTCTGGATGCTTCTTAATGTCTTCTTTGATGAAATCTTGAATTTTACTCATGTTGTTCATCTCCATGTTCTATTTTGTATCTTGATCATTTTGCCCTAAATTATCAAGATACTTTGAATATGATCATGATATTTTTCCATACAGGCAGTAGTTTGCTTTAAAGTTCAATATCTATTAGAATTATAGAAAGATCAATCCCCTTGCTCTAATGGATACGTCCTATCGCAAGGTTTTTTTATTGCTTTAGAAAGTTCCTACTTTATATAATCCAATATTCTTCTCTACATCATCCTAACAAGTGTAGTAAAATAGATTAGTTGCTTTTATTTGCAAAAGTAGATAGAATTATTATTGACTTTGTACTACTTATTTTCTAAATAAAGGGGTAACAACTTTGACTGAAGAAGAAAAAAACGCACAAGCTCAAGCAGATAAAGAAAATGAAGAAGAAAACGACGAACTTAAAGTCGTAATGCCAAAAGCTAACAAGACTACCATGCCAGCTGAAGAATTCAAGGAACAACCTGACTACTTGAAGGTTTTCGCTAACTTTTACATCGCTGAATTCGATGAAGACGATCTTGAAGTAATCAACCTTTACGATACTAACCACAACATGGTTGATATCAACGGCTACCTTTTGAACAACATTCACTTCCCACGCAAGAAGTTGGTTGACCACGTATTGCAATACCACGACTACAACTTCAAGAACTTGCTTAAGGTGATAGCTGAAAAGACTGGTGTTAAGCCAGAGGAAATGCTCACTTACGAAGCATGGGAAAAATGGGATGAAGATCAACGTAGACAAATTCCTTCATCACTTTCATAATTTGCGAATGAAAAAGAGCTCGAATCGATTTGGATTCGAGCTTTTTTGTTACTTCAAGACGTCTTTCGGTAAGTAATCGGCTCACCTTTGTTGCGCGCCCGCTCAACGTCTCGTTTTATTATCTATATGTATTTTACCATGATATTTTTCAGGGTGTTCGATATACTAACACTTTAGGGTAGTTTTTATCAGTTATACTGAACACCCTAACCTTTATACCCACTTTTTTCAAAAGTGTCTACAAACATTAAAACATAATTATTTTCCTTGCAATGTGACCTCAAATGGAAGAAAATGGGTTTATCAAGAAAATGTCAGCGTGGCATTTTCTTTTTTTATATTAATGCTACAAATTATTTTGTGGGAGATATTTGATAATGAATAATACGTCCAAACGCATGAGTGCGGCTGGCTTACTTATCGCCATTGGTATCGTCTATGGTGATATCGGTACTAGTCCGTTATATGTAATGAAATCAATTGTGACTGAAAATGGCGGGATTGCCAACGTTAATCGAGAATTGATCGTGGGTTCAATCTCGTTAATTCTTTGGACAGTAACTTTGTTGACTACTGTCAAATATGTCATGATTGCTTTGAAGGCAACTAATCATGGCGAAGGAGGAATCTTCTCTCTTTATGCTTTAGTTAGAAAAAGAGCCAAATGGCTGGTCATCCCGGCTCTGATTGGTGGTGCAGCTCTGCTTGCCGATGGTACTTTGACACCAGCAGTGACCGTTACCACTTCGATTGAAGGGTTAAAGAATATGCGCTTTGGTGATGTGATTCCGGTTCCTTCTCAAGAAGTTGTAATTATGATTACTATCATCATTTTGGTAATTTTATTCTCAATTCAGAGGATGGGAACCAGCGTTATTGGTAAAGCATTTGGTCCAATTATGTTGGTATGGTTTACCTTTTTAGGAGTAGTTGGCATTGCTAACTTGAGCCATGACTGGAGTCTTTTGGAAGCGATTAATCCCATTCATGCTATTCAAATTTTGTTTAGTCCAGCTAATAAAGTCGGGATTCTAATTTTGGGTTCTGTCTTCTTGGCTACTACTGGTGCTGAAGCGTTATATTCGGATGTTGGACACGTAGGTAAAGCGAATATTATAGGCTCTTGGCCATATGTATTTGTTTGTCTTTCATTAAACTACCTAGGCCAAGGCGCTTGGATTTTGCATAATGCTAGCTATCATGCTGGTAATGGTGACTTCAATCCATTCTTTGAAGTTGTTCCTAGCAATTTGCGTCTTTTTGCCATCGCCTTGGCTACGATCGCAGCTATCATTGCTTCCCAGGCATTGATTACTGGATCGTTTACTTTGGTCGCTGAGGCCAGCAGTTTAAAGTTTTTACCAAGAATGAATATTATTTATCCTTCAACTGAAAAAGGACAAATTTATATTCCATCAATTAACAAAATGATCTGTGTGGTAACTGTAGCAATTGTGTTCTTATTCAGAACTTCACACCACATGGAAGCAGCATATGGTTTGGCAATTACTGTCACTATGTTGATGACTACAATATTATTGTTTGAATACTTGGGTAAAGAAGGTAAACCACTTTACTTACGCTTGATCTTTTTGATTGCATTCGCTTTTATTGAAGGGATGTTCTTAATCTCCAGTTTGACTAAATTCTTACACGGCGGTTACGTAACTGTTTTAATTGCTGGCTTTATCTTGGCAATCATGTACGTTTGGTACTACGGTAACAAGGTTCGTGACAAGCGTGAATCACGCAATGCCTACGTTCGTCTTGACGAATACACCGACATGTTGACTAACTTGAGTCACGATGAAGATTACCCTACCTACGCAACTAACTTGGTTTACATGGCCAACGTTAAGTACAACAAGTTCATTAAACGTGAAATCTTGTACTCAATTTTGGATAAACGTCCAAAGCGTGCTAAAGCCTATTGGTTTGTTACTGTCAATGTAACAAACGAACCATATACTGCAGAATATGCAGTAAATACGTACGGTACTAAGAACGTAATCAACATTCAGCTTTACTTAGGGTTCAAGAAGCAGACTAGTGTTAATGTCTACATCCGTCAGATCGTTCATGACTTGATCGCCGACGGTACGATTGAGCCACAACCACAGGAATACACCACCAGCCCAGGTCGTAACGTAGGTGACTTCTCCTTCGTTATTGTTAACGACGTCATCAGTCCACAAACCCAATTGGTTGGTTATGAAAAATGGTTGGTTGAAGCACGTGTTCGTTTGCAGAACTTGTCATCCAACCCTGCCTCATGGTTCGGCTTGGAATATGCGGACACTGTGATCGAACGTGTTCCATTGATCTTAGGTCGTCCAAATCCATCTTACATTAAGAGAATTAAGCCTAAGGATTATTCCAACGCTAAGAAATAATAATAGATAAATCAAAAAGGCACCCGTGATGGGCGCCTTTTTTAGTGCAATAAACTTATTATATGGGTAGTAAGTAAGTTATAAAGACTTCAGCGTAGTAGCGGCACTGCAATCAACTCTATTATAGTGTTGAAAATGTAAAATGGCTAACGTTTGTGCTTTTTAATATTAATAAAGAGTAAATATTATAGTTGTATCAATTTTCTAACGACAGAAAAAAGCGGTCTTTCGACCGCCCACAATTCTTTCGAGTCGATAGCTAGTCGACCCTCAACACACGTTATAGTGTATTATTTCTTCATACTAAGTACCATTATAACATGATAAAAAAAGCTCTGCACAACGGCAGAGCCACTTGCAAGTTATCGTCTTGCATTGCATGCATCCATGATCAATGAGATCACAACACTTATTCTACGAATATTTTACCATGACAAAATAAAAGCACGAAGTTCTAAATTAAAAGAACCTCGTGCTTATTTTTATCTAAACTACCAAATCACTACACGTTTTTCAGGATCAAGCCACATACCGTCGCCTTCCTTAACGTCAAATGCCTTGTAGAATTCTTCTTGGCATTGTGATTGGACGTTAGCACGTTCTGGACCAGGTGCGTGAACGTCAACTGAAACTTGCGTCTTAATAGACTCAGTAAGTTGCTTATTAGCCCAAATACGAGCAAAGTTTTCAAACAACTTCTTCATATCGCCGTTTTCACCCTTGTTAGCTTGAACAGCAGCAGTCAAACCACCTTGGTCAGCAATGTTTTCTGAAACAATTTGCTTACCGTTCAAAGTTACAGGACCATACTTGATGCCGTCGAACAAGTCGATTTCAGCTTGCGTACGCTTCTTGAATTCTGCGTAGTCAGCGTCAGTCCACCAGTTCTTCATGTTGCCGTATTCGTCGAATTGCGCACCGTTGTTGTCGAATGCGTGTGAAACTTCGTGGGCGATAACAGTACCGATACCACCGAAGTTTTCAGCACGATCTTGCTTCAAGTCGTAGAATGGTGCTTGCAAAATTGCGGCTGGGAAAGTTAAGTCGTTTCTTTGTGGGTCGTAACAAGCGTTAACCAAGTTACCTGGCATGAGCCATACAGTACGGTCAACTGGCTTGTGCAGCTTCTCTACGTTGTACTTAACTTGTTCAATTTCAGCAGCTCTAGCGTTTGAATAAAGGCTGCCACCTTCGCTAGCTGGGGTTACGTGCAAACGATCGTAGATTTCTTCAATCTTGTCTGGATAACCGATCTTCAAGATCAAGGCACGTAACTTAACGATTGCCTTGTGCTTAGTTTCTTCAGAAAGCCAGTCATTGTTCTTGATACGTTCTTCGTAAACATCAAGCATCTTGTGAATCATTGATAAAACGTCTTTTTTAGCGTCTTCGCCAAAGTAAGTCTTACCGTAGTAAACACCAACAACTTCACTAAAGATGCCGTTAGCAAGGTGGTATGCTTGCTTTTCTTGGCTTTGAAGTTCTGGTTGACCTGACAAAGCTTGGCTAAATGGGAATGATGCTTCACGGAAGTCTTGTGACAAGTAGCTAGCAACACCATTGATGAACTTAACGATCATCCAACCCTTGATTTCATCGAAGTTGTCCTCGTTAATCAATTCATCGAAGTGATCCAAGTAGCGAGGTTCTGCGACGATTACGCGGTCTGGAACTTCACCCAAAGCTTCCTTCAAGAAGTAGTCCATCTTGAAGTTAGTAATCTTCTTTTCAAAGTCTGAGATTGGCATTGGGTTGTACATTGCTGGGTAGTCTGCCCATTCTTCAGATGACTTAACTACCTTAGATACCTTGTCATCGAACTTCATGGCATCGTCAACGTATTCTTCAGCTTGACCTGCTGAAAGACCTGCCATCTTAAGAAGCTCAATTGATTGCTTCTTCAAAACGTCGAGCAATTTTTGTGCCGCATCAGTCTTATAAGTAGTTGTATCTGGCAAGAAAATTGATGAACCGAAGAATTGCAATACATTGATCTTAGTGTTCTTCATATCGGCATCAACGTCGAAGCTGAATGGCAATGCAAAAGCCGCCTTGAACAAGTCTGGAGCCTTCAAGTTGAAGTCAGCAAAGTCACGAATACCTTCAAGCAAGGCTAAATCAGCTTGGATAGGCTTAGCACCATCTTCATCACGACGCTTAAAGTCACGCGCTAGCTTGTAAAGTTCAACTGCCTTCTTCAAGTTAGGCACATCAGCAACTTCTTTTTTACCATCGGCAAAATCTGCGAAGTCCTTCATCAACTTCTTTTCAACATCAAGGTCAATGTTGTCGAAGCTGGCAATTCTTGAACGGTCTGATGGAATCTTGACGTTTTCAAGCCATTCAGAGTTAACTGCTAAGTATAAATTATCTTGTGGACGAGTACCTACTTTTGGTTCGAGGATGTCGCCGGCACCGCCGCGAACGGCCATTTTATTATTCATTCAGGAAAATCCTCCTTTTTTGGTGTCTAAAAAATTAAATCAAGCTAATTATATCATTTTAATTTAATTTTGTATGCTTTTTACTTACTTATAAACAGTTAATTCTTTGTGCACTCTCATGTAAGTTGGAATCATGACTACGATCATCAAGGCAATCACGATAGCGGCTACCCAGAAGAATGGAATATAACCAGCATGGTCGATGATTAAACCACCAAAGAGCGGTCCAAACGCACGCCCGATCCCGGAAGCCACCATGTTGGCACCTTGGTACTTGCCTTTACTGGTGAGTGGTGACAAGTCGTTGACGTAAGCAGGAATAGCTGGGAACGCGGTTGATTCACCCAAGGTCAAGATGAACATTGATAAAGCGAAGTGCGCGAAGTCTTTGGCAAAAACTAATGTGATAAACGATAGTGAGAACATGCAGATCCCAAAGATGATCTGATGGAAGAGATTTTTAAAAATATTAGGAAAACGAGCCAGGATCCCTTGCATGATGACGATAACGCCGGCATTAAGGGTCCAAAGCAAGCTGTACAAGTGGAATGGAATTCCAAGTGAAACCATGTAAACGGACAAGTTAGATTCCCAGTTCATGTACATCAGCCAAGTTACGCCCAGGGTGGTGAAGAAGACCATCGTCATAATGAAGTTGCGCTTTGGCATTGGTTCTGCCTTGTGCTTTTCGCCCTTCTTATGCTTGGCCATTCTTTCCTTGTGGAAGGCGATAATTGGCTTGTAGTTGAAGACTGCATTGATGAAGGCAATTACAAAGAGTAGTGCCGCAATCACGAATAGAAGCGTAATTGAGAAGTCGTAGAGGTATCCTACGATCAAAGTACCGGTTACCACACCCAAGTTTTGTGAGAAGTACAAAACGTTGAAAACGTAGCGGCCCGGATATTTTTTCAAACTAGTGGCAACGGAGTTGATCAAAGTTCCGTTCCAGCCGCCCAAGAAGCCGGTCAAAGTCAGCCAGACCCAATATTCTGGCCAGCCATGAAATGCGGCCATCAAAAATAAGACTGCGGCATCTAGACCTAAGCCCCAGAGCATCAATGGGTACGGATTGTATTTATCATAAAGACGTCCTGAAATAATTGAGCCGAGGATGTTGCCGGCACAGTTACAGAACAGGACCACACCAATGATTGACAGACTGATGTGCAGCTGTTTGTTTAAGTAAACAGAAGTTAATGGCCAAATGAAACTAGCACCGATCCAAGTAGCTAATACACCTACGATCAGCCAAATTAACTTAATTTCATCAGTTTTAATTTTTCCATGTGCATTTTTCATATTTGCCTCCCTAATGTTCTTTTTCTCCATTGTCTAGCTTATCAAGAAGTACAAAAAAAGAACAGTACCAAGCTGACACTGTTCGTAAACTATTTAACTTATTCTGTTTTCTTTTGTCCCTTCAATTTTTCAATGTCGGTGATATCTTGCGCCACCTCGAGGCATCCCAGATACTGATCATTGTCATCATGGACGGCGTAGTAACGCAAATAGAGCTTTCTACCCATCTTTCTTGGCGTGAACCAATATGAGATCTCGTTCTTCTTACCTTCATGAAATTCCTTGAAGATCTTCTCGATGATTGGCTTGCTGGCCGGTGTGTGGCAGGAGAAGACAGAGTTGCCGATCGCGTTTTTAGAATGAGGGAAAATATTCGCACCGCCGCCAAAGTAGGCAACTTTGTCGTTGGCATCGACGAAAGTTAAAGCAAATGGCAACATATCTAAAATTGCGGACAGTTGTTTTAGATTCAATGATCCTTCCTTGAAGTTAATGAACAAGCTGGAAAGATTATCAACCGAAATTGGGCCGGCAGCCTTTGGTTCTGCTTTTGGCTTCCAATTCATTGGTGGGTTGATCAAGGTGTAACCGATTTGCTTTTCTTCTTGCTTAACGTTTTCCCAATCTTCGGGGGATGCCACTTCATCGATCATTGGAATCATGATGTCTTCTTCTTTGAAGATCATCTCGAGTACTTCGTGGCTAGTTTCCTTAATTGCCTTATCTAATTTTTCTGCATCAATTGGATCAGTATTAGCAATCTCATTTGCTTGTTTAATTAAACGTCTAATCTTGTCATCCACGCCCCACATTACTTGTGGCGGAGCAGTGATGCCGTACTTGGTCATTAGTGGAAAAAGCGAGGTTTCTTTTCTCGCATAGTGCTTATCGATCGTGGCTAAATCAGACAATGCTTGTTTGATTTTATCTAAGGTTTCATCAGATTTGTTATCTTCCCACTTTTTCAAGTTAGGCAATAAAAAGTCATTGACCAGCGACTTGATAACCACGTTTTCCTGCTTGATTGTGTTCACCGGATGACCTGGCATGGAAAAATCAGGATTCTCCTTGTTTTCCTTGATATTGCCCCTAAACACATCAGCGTGGACATTACACAAATATTGAATCTTACGTGGATCCAAACCTTGTGCGATTAATTCCCGCTCTGCTGCCGTAATTTCAGATACGTCGACCTTATCGAACGCCTCCTGAAACATCTTCTTCGCTGTCGCAAAATCGCCGCCATCTTGGATATAATGCAAGATCTTGAGCAGCGCCTCTTGTCTTTCTTTACTTAAATTCGCCATTATTCAATCACCTTGTAACCCTTTTCTTCAAAAGCCTGTTTAATCTTGTTTAAATCGATCTTCATTGCTTGTGCACCAAGCGGAATCGTCATTACTCTACCTACTGTGCTGAGCAAGCCTGGAATCTTAATTCTGGTAAAACCGCAGTCATACATAATCTGAATAAAATCAGGATATTCATCAGCCAGCTTTTTAATTGGCACAGAAAAGTCGATGATCTTTTGTTTTTCTTCTGTCTTTTCAATCTCGTCTTTTTCACTTTGATCATCAAGCATCCCCAACTGCTTCTTAGCTGCCTCAGTCATCCTCTCAGGCGACCAAACAGGATACCAGACTAATTGCACCTGGCATAAATCAATGCCGTCCACGGTCAACACAGCCTGTTTAATGTGGTCTTGCAAATAAGTAGACAATGGACAACCACTGATCGTCAAAGTCATTTTTACCGTAGCCTTCGTGCCTTCAATATCAATGCCATAGATCAAACCCAAGTTAACAATATCAACCTGCAATTCAGGATCGATGACCTTTTGCAAGGCTGTCATAATTTGATCAACTAACTCTATTTTTTCTTCTTTCATCATTTTTCTCCAAAAAATAAGGGTAACTGTAAATCTAATTTTACAATTACCCCTTGTTTTTATCTATTATCTATCTTTGCAATTTGTCCCAAATAACAACTTTGCCAGCCTTCAATGACTTAGGCACGTCGATAATTCGTTGGTTGCTTGAACCTCTAAACTGCAAGGTCAAATCCTTCTTTGCTTCAAGGAATCGTCCATCAACTAAGATATCGATCTTTGACAGCATCTCTTTTTTATCAGGAGTTTCCTTTTGGAGTTCATCCCAAGTGTAGCCGGACCAAGACCAGATGTCCTTGGTATGACCGAATTCTTTTCTCACCCGATTGATAATTTTTAAACAAACCCAGGTGTTCAAGAATGGTTCGCCGCCCAAAAGGGTTAAACCTTGGACATAAGGTTGCGACATATCTTCGATGATCTTATCTTCAAGGTCTTGCGTATAAGGTTGACCATAGTTGAAGTTCTGTGCTGCCAAGTTGTAGCAGCCCGGACAGTCAAACAAACATCCCGATACATAAAGACTGCATCTTACGCCTTCACCATCAACGAAGTTGAATGGCTTGTAGTCCGCAATCTTGTGCAAACTATGTTCTTCGCTCTTCCATTCTTGCGGCTTAGGGTTCTTTGGCATTGCCCTTTGCTTAAGCAACTTCTTTGCATGATCGACCTGAGGCTTATATTGATTTGAGTCAACAAATACCGTATCACCATCAATATTAACCTTGATCAAACTGCTTCGAATGTCAGGGCCTTCTTGATCGTTTTTATCTTTCTTTGGCATTTTCTTTAGTTTCCTCTTCAGCTTCTTCGCGTACCAAGCCCATGGTCATGTGCTTTACTCTGTGAGCAATTTCTTCATGACGACCGTGAACCATAGGTCTCTTCAAAGGATTACCAAGGTAGCCGCAGGTTCTCTTTACACAGTCACAAGTACGTGGATCGTGGTTGCCGCAGACTGGGCATTGGAAGCCTTTAGCAGTAGCCTTGAATTCACCGGCAAAACCACACTTGTAGCACTTGTCGATTGGGGTGTTGGTACCAAGGTAGCCTACCTTGTCGTAAGCCCAGTCCCAAACGGCTTCAAGAGCTGCTGGGTTTTGCTTCAAGTTAGGGTATTCGCAGTAGTGGATGAAACCACCGGCAGCGTATTTTGGATAATCCATTTCGAAACTCAACTTTTCAAATGGAGTTGGGTGCTTTCTAACATCGTAGTGGAATGAGTTAGTGTAGTATTCCTTGTCAGTGATGTCCTTAACCTTGCCGAACTTAGCAGTATCAAGTCTGCAGAAGCGGTCGGTCAAACTTTCACTTGGAGTTGAGTACAAGCTGTAGTGGTAGTGGTTAGGATCTTCCTTTTCCCACTTAGCACATAAGTCATGCATCTTCTTAACGATCTCAACAGTGAAGTCGTGAGCTTCCTTGTTGTGTTCCCAATCGGAACCGTAGAAGACAGTACCTACTTCGTAAAGGCCGATGTAGCCCAAGGAAATAGTGGCACGGCCGTTCTTGAAGAGGTCGTTAACGTTGCCATCTTCTGAAAGACGCTTGCCAAATGCACCGTATTGGTAAAGGATTGGTGCGTTGACTGGCTTAGCTTCGGTTACGCGGTGAGCCTTGAATTGTAAGGCTTCGTGGCAAGTTTGCATTCTAACGTCGAAGATCTTCCAGAACAAGTCCATATCGCCGTGACTTTCCATAGCGATTCTTGGCAAGTTAACAGTGACAACACCTAAGTTCATTCTGCCTGAATTAACTTCCTTGCCGTTCTTGTCCTTCCAACCTTGTAAGAATGAACGACAACCCATTGGACACTTGAATGAGCCGGTGATTTCTTTAATCTTGTCGTAGCTCAAAACGTCTGGGTACATTCTCTTGGTTGAACATTCGATGGCAAGCTTCTTAACATCGTAGTTAGGATCGCCTGGGTGCAAGTTGAGACCCTTCTTAAGGGTGAAGAGTAGTTTAGGGAAGATCGCGGTTCTGTGTTCTTTACCCAAACCAGCAATTCTGATTCTTAAAATGTCTTTTTGGATTTCTTTTTCAATCCAAGAAGTACCAAGGCCGAAGCCCAAGCTAGTAAATGGTGTTTGACCTTGGCTTGAGAACATAGTGTTGATCTCGTATTCCAGGCTTTGCATAGCGTCGTAGATGTCTTTCTTAGTACGTTTCTTAGCAAAAGCATCTGCTTTTGCTTCATCGTCAATTAATTCTTTAGCCTCCTTTAAGTGCTTTTCGTAGTTCTTTTGAGCAAAAGGAGCTAAAACTTCATCGGCACGGTCGAATGAACAACCACCGTATTGGCTTGAAGCAACGTTAGTAATGATTTGGGCAACTTGGCTGGTAGCAACGCCGATTGAGTTAGGACTTTCCATGTAGGCATTACCAATCTTGAAGCCGTTGGTAAGCATTTCTTTGAAGTCGATCAAGCAGCAGTTAGACATTGGTGAAAGTGGCGTGTAGTCTAAGTCGTGCCAGTGAATGTCGCCGCGAAGGTGGGCTTTAGCGATGTGTTCAGGCATCATGGTCAAACCAACGGTCTTACCTACTGTACCAGCGGTCAAATCACGTTGGGTGCTGAAGACATCACTATCTTTATTTGCGTTTTCGTTAACGATGGTTGGGTCTTTATGAACTAAGCGTTCCAAACGGTCCTTAGTATCAATTTGTTTTTCCCATTCGGCAACGTCGTGCTTGCGGTAAGCAACATACTTTTTGGCTGCTTCAATATAGCCAAGTTCATTCAAGCTTTGTCTAAATGCGGCCGCAACATCTTGTGCCGTTACGGTGTCATCATCAAGCTTGTCCATAATCTTGCTTAAAATAATTGTCTTAACATCATCTAAGCCGAGAGCGTGAATAACCATTTCCAATTTGAATAATTCGAACGGATATTTAGAGCCGTCACGCTTAACGAACATTGTTGGTGTTTCTAGCTTTTGCTCCAATTCTTGCTTTAACATAAAGATCAACCTCTCTAAATATATGAGTCAATCTTACCATAAAACACAATATCTTGTATTCTATACGTATAAAGGCATCTATACCTTGTATTTAGCAAAAGGCTGCTGTTAAGAGATTTTAAGCACGAAAAAAAGTTGGGAGAAATTTTTCCCAACTTTTTTAGCACCTGTTTGTAGCAAAGTCTTTTGATTTTGTTTCTTGTTAGCTGACACTACATCTTGTGGTTTAGCTGTTGCTTGAGGATGTTGTTTGGTTTGTGTGTTATTCAATACAGTACCTTGTGGCTTAGTAGTGTTCTTTACTGCAGCTGCTGGAGCGTACTTTCTACCATGTCTGTTGGTTGCATTTTCTGCGTGTGGCTTGTGACGGTCTTACCGTTGTCCTTAGTCTTGTTAGGCTTGTTTTCTGGTTTGACTGGAGCCGTGGTTGGTTGAGCCGGAGTCACAGGAGTTTCTGCTAGTAGCAATTTCACCCAAATGCTTTTGAATTTCGTTTACAGCTTCTTCAGCAGAGTTAAATGCTTTAACTGGAAGTGTTTCAACAACTTGGCCGTTGATTTCTACTTTGTATAAGTAGTGTTGGGCATTATCTTTACCAAAAACATCAGTACCTCTATTAATATTTTGAGCGCCACTCTTTACAATAACCATTAATGGTGTTGCTACCCAACTTGGGTTAAACATATTATCCGTATGAGCATTATCTTGAATTTCCCAGTTACTTAAGTTAACCAAACATTGAATCTTATAATCATTTAAGAAAGTAGAAGTAAAATTAGTTACTTTAGAAACATCCCAATTTTCCAAACCATCGATTTCAACCAAATTATGATCCATCGCAAAAGTTTGAGCTATCCTATCGACGCCAGTTGTATCCAAAGCACCAACATCAAGCTTCTGCAAGGTACCTGAACTAGCAAAGGCATAAGATAAATCAGCAGTGTTTGGAATGACTACATCGCCAACATAGGTAACGCCAGTCTTTGTCTTTACTTCAACATTGCCATCGCTTAAATTACCATAGTCTCAGTCATTAATATTTACTGCTCTTCCGGCTAAATAACCGTTAAAAGAACCCCAAAAGGCATCTGAATATGGGCTAGCTTGTACATTAGTAGCTGGTGCCGCAACAGAAATCCCCATAATAGCTGCTGTCGCAATAATACCTAACTTTTTAATTTTCATCCTTTTTTCCTCCTTGAAAAAATTCATTGTCATTATATAACCAATTATTTATTCCAAAGATAGAAACAAAAATAAAAAAGCTTGGAAATAACTTCCAAGCTTTCTTAAATATTCAATTACTTATTTTTCTTGAAGTATTGACCCTTGTTTACTTCGTAGTACTTCTTGTAACGAGCGTAGTAGTTGTGGAACATGTACTTCATCAAAAGCCAACGCTTAAAGTTGCGGTCTTTGTCGTAAAAGACAGTAGTACCATAACGACCTTCGTGAATTAATTCTTCTGCAGTGTCCTTAGCTTCGTTTTCAAAGGCGTATTCCTTAAAGATCTTAACTGGTACACCCATCCATAAAACGTGCTTAGACTTCAACTTATTGCCGTATACGGTGTCCTTATCCTTCAAGCTGTCTTCAACGTAATCGTCGATGTACCACTTAGCCAAGTTGTAACCGTTCAAAGTTACGTAGAAGCTTGAACGACCTTGACGCAAGTTGATTTCGAAGAACTTGTATTGGCCGTCACGAGTATCGTACTTGATATCAAAGTTAGCCATACCAGTGTAGTTCAACTTTTCAAGGAAGACTTGAACTTGTTCGTATAACTTTTCGTCGTATGCTGGCAAGATAGTCATGTAGTTACCGATTGATTGTGGGGTTGGGTCTTCCAATAATGGATGACCTAAGCACATCATCTTAACTTGGTGGTTCTTGTCAACGTAAGCATTCAAGGTTCTCATGTTTGAGTCATCACCAGGGATGAAGTCTTGCAAAATAAGGTCTTCAGTATAACCATTGGTGTAGATCTTACCTACGATATCCTTGAATTCATTTTCATCGTGGATGGTGAAAGTCTTCTTACGACCTTCGAACTGGCAGTTAAGCCATGAAACTGGGTCTTCTGGCTTAAGTTCTACTGGGAATTGGAATGGCACATCAGTGTACTTGCCTGACTTGTAATCATCCATAGTGATGATCTTAGTCTTTGGATACGGCAAACCATATTCTTCGGCAACTTCGTAGAAGCCTTCCTTAGAAATTAACTTTTCAAGCAAGTCGTAATCGATGTAAGGTACGATAAATACCTTGCTCAATTCTTCCTTGTGCTTTGAAAGAAGTTCCGCATAACCATCACCACAAGCAATCAAAATTACTGGTTCCTTGTGATCCTTGTAGATTTCCATCTTTTTACGCATAACATCCATAAAAGTTGGATCTGCGCTAAAACCATGGTGAAGTTCTACGTCAACAATCTTTGAATAACGGGTTGCGGCAAGTTGGGCATCAGCCATTGCCTTAACCTTGATGCCGTATGCTTCGTTGAATGAACGAGCCATACCATAAACGTTAATGTCACTACCAAGTAAAATTGGTGTAAATTTCTTAGTCATTATCTTCAATAATCCCCTAAATTAAAGTAACTTACCTTGCTTAATCAAATTAGCAACTTCAGGTTGAACATGTTGGTACTTCTTAACAGTGTTTTCGTAATCTACGAAGAACAACTTGTACCAAACAAGGAAGGTGTAGATAGCCCAGATTTGTCTTCTGTGTGAGCCATCGCCTTCGTAGTTGTCATCAAGAAGCTTAATGATCTTCTTTTGATCGAAGATATCATTTACGAATTCTTCTTCGAACAAGCTGCGTACTTGCTTGTAGAAGCGTGGTTCCTTAAGCCATTGTTTGATTGGTGTTGGGAAACCAAGCTTTGGACGCTTAGCCCATTCGTCAGGCAATACCTTTTCTGAAGCCTTACGAAGTGCGTACTTGGTATCATGACGGTTTACCAAGTACTTAGTTGGGATTGAGTTAGCTAATTCTGCGATCTTCTTATCAAGATATGGCACACGAACTTCAAGTGAGTGAGCCATTGAGATCTTGTCGGCCTTTTGTTCAATATCGTTAAGCATGAAGTGGTGCAAATCGATGTATTGCATTTGCTTAACGTTGTCGATGCCCTTAACCTTCTTGAAGTCCTTTTGGTAAATGCCGTTAACAGTCAACTTGTTGCGGTAAGTTGGCTGCAAAATGCTGTTGGCATCCTTTGAGGTAAAGATAGTTGGGTAATCCATGTCGTAAATTACTGATTGACCAACGTAGAATTCACTTGGTTCAGCCAAATTGGTGTACATGTGAACTTTACCTGGGAAGTTAGGCATCTTCTTAATCTTGTGGGCCAACTTAACTTGCTTATTCTTAGGCAACTTCTTAAGTTCGCTAGTGAAGACCTTGATCAAATCATTATGGGTGTGCATCCCGTAGTTAACATAACCGGCAAACAATTCGTCGGCACCTTCACCAGAAAGCGCAACAGTAACGTGCTTACGAGCCAACTTACACAAGTACCAAAGTGGGATGATTGATGGGTTGGCATCAGGTTCATCCATGTGGTATTGCATTTCTGGGAAATCACGCATAGCTTCATCGGCGTCAACCTTGTCACTGAAGAACTTCCAGTGGTTGATGTCAGCTAAAGCCTTAGCCTTTGAAGCTTCATCGTAAGTTGAGTCGTCAAAACTTACTGAGAAAACGTCGTCTGGGTTAAGCAAAGTGGTCAAGTATGAAGAGTCGATACCTTCTGACAAGAAGGCACCAACCTTAACGTCGGCGTTTCTGTACAAGTCAACAGTTTCCTTCAAGTCATCGTTGATGCGCTTCAAAGTTTCTTCAAAGCTTAAGCTGTTTTCCTTGTATTCAGCATCCCAGTATTGGTGGGTCTTCATTTCGCCATCTTTGTATTCGAACCAGTGACCTGCTGGGAATCTGTAAACACCCTTAAAGAAAGTTTCTTCAAGGTCGTTGTATTGGTTCATGAGGTATGGCTTAACAGCTTCAACGTTCAATTCACGCTTGAACTTTGGATATTCCAAGAAACTCTTAAGTTCTGAACCAACAAGCAAGTGGCCATCTTGGTTGCTGTAGTACATTGGCTTGATACCAAAGAAGTCACGTGCACCATAAAGGGTCTTGTTGTTGTCATCCCAGATAAGGAAAGCAAACATACCACGTACCTTCTTAAGTAAACCATCCATGCCCCATTCTTCATAACCGTGAAGCAATACTTCAGTATCGGCCTTGGTAGTGAAAGTGTGGCCTGCTTTAATTAATTGTTCTCTTAATGGCTTAAAGTTGTAAATTTCACCATTAAAGATAATTGCTCTAGTTTTATCTTCATTATAAATAGGTTGCGTACCCCCACGAAGATCGATAATTGACAATCTTCTGAAACCAAGGGCAACCTCATCGTTAGTGTAGTAACCGTCGGAACTAGGTCCACGGTGCTTGATCGTAGCCATCATTTTGCCAATAACGGCCTGTTTTTCGTTTATTTTTGGATCATAAAATGCGACAATTCCGCACATATTTAAACTTCCCCTAAGCTAAATTCTCTCTACTTTATCTATACATATTTTTCTACGTTAACCTTTTTATTATAAGCTAAACACTTGTAATAGCCAAATAGCTTTACTCTTCTTTAACTAAATAAAATATACTCGCCGTCTTGCGGCAGCGCCATAGCCAAAGACTTGAATGCGGTGGCGTTTCAAATCAACGTTAACGATATAACCGGCCGCTTCATTGCTGTGGTCGATCTGCCGCTTCAAGTTCTTATTGAATTTGGTTGTCAAAGAATGTTTTGGCCCCATTAAGGCTGAGCAATTAAACAGAATATATTGGATACCATTGATGCGATATTGATCTTCGCGGTGACGGTGGCCGCAGAAGTAGGCAATGATGCGCGCATTCTTTACGTGCGTAAAGTCGAAGTCATTGGATAAACGGAATTCTGCTGGTTCACCATCGCTAGCATGCATGCGGCCCTTTTCTCTTTGATTAAAGGCAACGAGCAATTCATGCAAAGATCTACCGTTATATTTAAGGGCGTTACTGCCCTTGCGATTAATTGGGTTGGCATGGCTCATGAAGATAATCTTCTTGTTGGATGATCTAGTCAGAATTTCGATGATCTCTTCAATTTGGTCTTCACGCACAGCCAAAGTAATCTTGGCATCGTATTTCTTTTGTCCCTTATTATTCAAAACATAAGGCAAATCCGACGTATTAACGGAAATGACGCGGATATCATCGAAGTCAAAGTATGCTACACCATGTTGGCGTGAAATATAATGGATATTCTTTTGCCGGTACATGTCAGGCCACATGATATTTTCAAACTCATTTTCTGGGAATGAAGCCTTCAAATCATGTTGCTCGTCAAACTTATCATTTTCATCGTGGTTGCCCTTAATATTTAAGTAAGGAAGCGTAGCAGACTTAAACGAATTGTTTAACTTGATCAGTTCGCTTTCGCCAAGTAGACCAGCATCAGATCCATCGATCCAATCACCTAGGTGGGCCTTCATGTTAAGCAAACCTGATTTTTCAAGGTAAGAAAATTCTTGTACGTGCTGCAAACCATTCCAGCCGTAAAAATCGATACTATCCTTGTCTTTAAAGTGGGTATCGGTAATCACGCCGATATTCACTGAGTTTCTACCCTCACGAATATGCTTTTTTACTTCATTGGTAAAATCATCAAGATAATCTTCTACTAAATAGCGACGGCCCGTCTTTTTATTTCGGAAAGCACGAAAACGCCCCAGCTTTTCATTATATTTACGCACGTATTCTGGTGCGAGTTCTGCTGTATTCTCAGAGCTTAAGCCTTGACGCAAAACACCATCTTTGTCTTGATAAACGGTCAAGACAAACTTCTTGCCATCAGGCGTACCATCTTCTGGTCCCACATGGTATTCGCCAATGGTCGTGTATTTTTGCATCGGATCGAGCAAGCCCCCCTCTTTCTCGATTGCGGAACGCTTTTTTGCTCCGATGATCCTATCAACTATCCCTTTTGTTTGTTTAAAAAGATTCATTCTTTTCGCCTCAAAGACAAAAAAAGCCGGTCTAACACGAACCGACTCAAATAATTTATGCGTTGTGTGCTAAAGCGTAAGCAGCAAGTCCTATTGATAATACAGCGTCTTTAGATAATACTTCTTGTAAATCCTTGGCAGCGATTGCTTGGACTGCGCCAATAACCTTCAAGCTGTACACAATAATCCGGTAATCAGTTGCTGGATCGTATAAATCATCTTCATATGGATCTTCATGGTTGTAAGTTAAATTGATTTCGTCCTTATCAACGTAGCCGTCAACGTGGTTCGTTAAAATACGATCATGCAAATCAGTTAACTTGTTTGCCATCTTAATCAAAGTTAATTTATGATCGCTTTCTGCTTCGTAGTATTGTTCTTCGGTCATATCGAAATAATCCTTGATCGGATTATTTAAAACGCCTAAGTTGTCGATCACCTTGTAAACAGCTTCGGCATCAAAGTCTTGTTCACCATTCAAAATCTTGTCTTGTGATAAGGCTAAATCGTCAGCCAACATCATGGTATCTAATTTTTCCATATGATCCTCCTTAAAATTCAACCCTAATTATAACAAAAAAAGCTATTTAGGCCCCTATTTCATGCATAAAAATAAAATTTCTTAGAAAAAAATTGGTATTTTTTGCGTAATAAATAGTGTAGGGTAAAAATATAGATTGAGGAGAAAAATATGAACGATCAAATTATTAGCCGCTGTCCATGGGGCGACGTTAAAGACAAGGCAATGCAAGAATACCATGACCACGAATGGGGCAAGCTTAATTTAGATGAGAAATATCTCTATGAGATGCTGGTGCTTGAACTTTTCCAATCAGGTTTGAGCTGGAGCACGATTTTGCATAAGCGCGAGAATTTTAGAAAAGCATTCAAAGACTTCAACGTGGAAAAAGTGGCGCAGATGACCGATTACGATGCGGGGATGCTCATGCAGGACAAGGGCATCATTCGCAACCATTTGAAAATAAACGCCGCAATTAAAAATGCGCGAGCAATTTTAGCAGCAAGAGAAGAACATGGCAGTTTTGCCAAATACCTGCAAAATTTCATCCCTAGCCAAATCATGCATCATCCCGAAATCGTTGATGATGTCCCTGCTTCAAACGATCTTTCCAAGAAGATTTCTAAGCAAATGAAAAAAGACGGCTTCTTCTTTGTGGGGCCAGTTATCGTTTATTCATACCTGCAAGCGATCGGCTTAATCAACGATCATTTAGAGCGCTGCAATTTCAAATACCGGGCATAGAAAAAAGAGCGAAGAATTATCTTCGCTCTTTTTGAGTTCATTAACAATTAAACTAACTTCTTACGGATCCAACCTGAAATCCAGTCAATAATGACAACCATAATGATGATACCAAGTAAGATGATACCTACACGGTCCCATTGACGATATTGAAGTGCAATGATCAATGGGTAACCGATACCACCGGCACCTACCAAACCAAGGATAGATGCAGAACGAATTGAAACATCAAAACGGTACAAGGTGTTAGAAATCAAAGCTGGCATCAAGTTAGGCATCGTTGAAAACATGATTACGTGGAACTTAGAACCACCGGCTGCGATCACAGCTTCGTTTGGTCCCTCTTCCAAGTTTTCAATGGCTTCTGAGAACAACTTGGCAAGCATACCAACTGAGTGGAAACCTAATGCCAAAACACCGGCTGCAGAACCAGGGCCTACGGCCTTGATGAACATCAAAGCAAGAACAATTTCAGGGAATGAACGGATAATTGCTAAAACAATTTTACCGATTCTCGAAGTGTACCAATGCTTGTGTCTAGTGTGAGCTGCCCAGAAGGCAAATGGCAATGAAATGATTGCGGAAATAAATGTACCTAAGAAAGCGATACAAATGGTTTGCCATAATTGTGAGATCAAGTCTTCACCTGAGCCATTGTAAACATAGCTCCAGTCCGGATGGAAAATGCCGGCGAAGATCGCACCAGCAATTTGACCAGCAGTAGCTTTAATACCACCGAAGTTAATGCCGGTACATGACCAAACAATAATTACAACAGTCGCTATCGCAATCAGCCAATGCGCTGCTTGTTTCTTACGGTCAACGGGTTTAGCGGGTAATTTTTTCATTGTAGTATCCATTATTTCATTAACGCCTCCCGTGACTTAGATGATACATAGTCGATCAAAACAACAACTACGATGATAACGATGATAATCGTACCAGTTTGAGCGTAATTGAAGACTTGCAAAGTTTGTTGCAAGTTAAGACCAATACCACCGGCACCGATATAACCAAGGACTGTTGATGCTCTGACGTTGATTTCAAATGCGTATAAAACATATGACATGAAGTAAGTGATGATTTGTGGCATAACTGCGTAATGGATAATTTGCAGCTTGTTTGCACCTACAGCAGTCAAAGCTTCAATTGGACCTGGATCAATGGTTTCGATTGCTTCGTAGAACAACTTAACAACCACACCAAAGGTGAAGACTGCCAAAGCCAAGATACCGGCAACTGGGCCGATACCTACGATAGCTACGAAGATCGCACCAAGAAGCAAGTCAGGAATAGTTCTGACGATATTCATAATGACACGAAGTACGCCAGTTACAGCCTTATTCTTAACAATATTACGGGCAATCAATAATGAGTAGATAAATGCGACAACAGATCCAATTACGGTACCCAAAACGGCCATCTTGATGGTTTCAATCAACTTAGGCCAAACAACGTTCAAGTAGCTCCAGTCTGGGTGAGACATTTGCACGAAGATATCAGCAAATTGGTCCCAGTTTTCAAACAAGACGCTAATGTGCGTGTTAGTGACGTTGATTGAAATAAATAGTCCTGCAATCATGATGATTGTCCAAACCAAGTTCATGACTTTGAACTTGCGCTTAGGCAATTGATTTATTTGTTCAGGCATTATTCTTCCTCCTCGCTGCCGTTACCACCATTGTAAATATTAGTGAAGACAGACTTAGGAGTATCTTTCATCTTGCCATCGTAAACCACTTGACCGGCACGAATACCGATTACTCGTTCACCAAATTGTTGTGCAAGTTCGATACTGTGCAAGTTAGCAACTACGGTCATGCCATATTTTTCATTAAGCATCTTCAAGTCGTTCATGACTCTCACTGAAGTCTGTGGATCAAGTGATGCAGTTGGTTCATCGGCCAAGATGATCTTTGGATTTTGCATAAGTACACGCGCAATCGCTACACGTTGTTGTTGACCACCTGATAACTCGTCAGCACGTGCATAAACTTTATCGGCCAAATCAACTTGTTGCAAAGCTTCATAAGCCTTTTGTTTATCTTCTTTACTGAATAAGTTAAAAGTAGTCTTCCAAGTTGGGTAGTAAGCTACGCGGCCTACCAAAACATTGCGCAAAACGCTAGAACGTTTAACCAAGTTAAAGTTCTGGAAAATCATACCAATATCGCGACGTAATTCACGCAAATTCTTGCCCTTGGCACTTGTAATTGATTTGCCGTCAATCAAAATATCGCCCGAGGTAACATCGTGCAAACGGTTGATTGAACGCAGCAAAGTTGACTTACCAGCACCAGACAAACCAACAACTACTACGAATTCGCCTTTATTAATAGTTAGGTTGATGTCCTTTAAACCGACAGTACCGTTGTCGTAGATCTTGGAAACATCTTTTAATTGGATCATTGGCTTATCTGCCATTTAATCGTTAACTCCCTTAATTTGAATTATTATTTCTTAGTTGATTCAACAATCTTGTCGTATTTACGAATAACGTTGAAGTCGCTATCCTTTGCGTATGCGTAACCTTCGTGGCTATATACGCTTTCGATAACTTTCTTACCTTCCTTTGACTTACCTACAGCGATGAATGCCTTAGCAAGCTTCTTACGGAATGACTTAGACATACTTGGAATTACTGAGATAGTGTCGTTAGGAATTGGCTTAGTAAAGTAAATTGGAACAACTTGACTCATGATCTTTGGATTGTCCTTCTTAACGATGTTACGTGCATCTTCAAAGACGAAAGCTGCATCAGTATCGCCGTTTAAGACGTTCAAAACAGCTTGGTCGTGACCAGTTACAGTAACCAATTTACAATCCTTAGTTACGTCCAAACCCTTTTGCTTAAGTTCAGCAACTGGGAATACGTAGCCGGCAGTTGAAGTTGGGTTTTGAACTGAAATTGACTTACCCTTTAAGTCTTTCCAGTTCTTGATCTTTGAACCCTTCTTAACAAGGATTTCTGCACGGTAGCTCTTTACTAATTGGTTAGTTGCTTTACCACCTGGTTGCTTAACGCCGTAACGTTCAGCTTGCAAAAGCAAATCAGCTGCACCTTGCTTGTGAGCTAAAACATAACCATCTGGTGGAAGGAAACCTACATCAACTTTTTTTGATTTCATAGCTTCCACAACAGTGTTGTAGTCAGTTGACATAGAAACGTGAACAGGAATACCCAATCTCTTTGAAAGCATCTTTTCAAGAGGCTTTGCACGAGCTTGCAACTTAGTTGCGGCTTGACTTGGCACAAATTGAATAGTCAATGACTTTGGGGTATAGCCGCCCTTAGAACTATTGCTCTTGTTTGAGCAGGCAGTTGCGACTACTGCTACAAGAAGAGCAACTACCGCTACCAAGATTCTTCTAAATCTCTTCATCTTAATTTATGTCCTCCATAAACATAAAAAATAGTGATAAAACAAACTACCAACGTCACAAAAAAAGACTTAATTACGGGTCGCCAAAGACGATCAATAATTAAGTCTAATTGATAACGTTTCTAATAACTAAACGAACAGAAAAAACGTCTTTTCGAGCGAAAGACACATCATTCATTACGATAAATTGTTCTGATTGCATAAACACTGTCTTTCACTCCCCCTTATTACATTTCCACGTTCATTTTATAAAATAATACCAGAAACATTCGTGTTCTATCAAGGTATTTTGCAACTTTTTTCAAAAAAATAATCGCCAATGACTTTAGGATCATTTGACGATTATTCTTATATTAGTTCTTTTTCATAGTTGGCTTAACTGGATTGTTGGCCATATCGGTTTTAACAACCAAAACATCAGCCAAAGCGTGTTGGTTTACGTATTCAGTAACTGAACCCATCAACATTCTTTCAACGGCGTTCAAACCTGTAGCACCCATTACGATTAAAGTATCGTGGTGGTCCTTGATGAAGTCGTAAGAAATAATTCGTTTAGGACTACCATAACGAATGTGGTAATCAACATCATCAAAGTTGAAGTTGTCATGTGCCCATTTCTTCAAGCTCTTCAAGTATTCTTCAGAGTCTTGGGTCATTTGATAAATGGTGTCACCAGAAATCAAGGTATCTTGCATTTCACCCATAAATTGACGTGTATCGATTACGTTTAATACATCAACATGAGCGCCATCTCTTTGGCCGATTCTAACAGCCTTATCAAAAGCTCTTTCAGCTGATTCTGAACCATCTACTGGAACTAAAATGCTTTCTTTTGCCATAATTTTCATCTCCTAAAAATGCATTAATACTTAATTCTTATTTTAGCATAATTTTGTAAGCCGTTACTTTCTAAATAATTGTTTAGTGTGAGTTTTGTTGATAAAATATTGTTCATGAATAGATTAAGGAAAGGGGAGCAATTTTTGACTAAAAAATTAACTAATCAATTAATCGGCGTCACCAGTGGCCGTAACTTTCGCGAACTTGGAGGCTACGAAACCATGTCTGGCAAGAAAATCAAGATGCACAAATTACTAAGAACTGGTAACTTAGCCGATTTATCACCATTCGACAAGCAATTCTTAACTGATTACGGTGTTAAATATGATGTCGACTTCCGTAGTAAACAAGAAGTTGATAACCAACCAGACCGTGTGCCAGATGGCGTAGAATACATCTACGATCCCGTCTTTAGCGAAGACTTGACAAATTCATCCAAGAGTTTAAACGACTTAAACAAGCAAGCTCATGATGATGCAGACTTCGGTTTCAACCATATGCACTACGCATACGAAGACATGATTGAAAGTGAATCTGCCCAAAATGCTTACCGCAAGTTCTTCGACGTTTTGCTTAAAAATACTGTCGATAGCGAAAGTGTAATCTTCCACTGTACTGCTGGTAAAGACAGAACCGGTTTTGGTGCTTTACTTGCTCTTAGTGCACTTGGCGTACCATTTAGCACTATCAAGAAAGACTACCTTTTAACCAACATCACGACTAAGGACTTCGTTGACAGTATGATCGAACATGCCCGTCAAAATGGTCGTAACGAAAATGTTTTGCAATCTATTCGTGATATCCAAAGCGTTCGTGCAGAATACCTTGACCACGCAGTCAAAGTTTTAAACGACGAATACGGCAGTATCAACGACTACTTGCGTGATGTCATGAAGCTTTCAAGTGCCGACATCATGGAATTACGTGATATTTACTTAGAAGACTAATTTTTAGTCTTCTTTTTCTTTGTCCTCAAATTTTTGCTTCAAAAAAGCATAGATTGCATGCGGATCGGTGAAGTTAAAAACTTCGCGCAATTCATTGGCTGGCGTGTCGGCCAAAAAGTCCATAACATTGGCCAACAATTCGGCTTGACCATCAGGATCATTGTCTAGCAGCATAAACAAAAATTTTACTTCAAGCGGTTGTTCTGGATTAATCATATTGTGAAAAACAACTGGGGTAGTCAATGAAATTGGAACAATCAATTTGGTATTGACGAACTCCCCTTCCGTGTGCGGAATTGCGATATTAGGAATATTTTTACCCAAGGTTGAAGTGTCTAAACCTGTAGGAAAATTGTGCTCCCGTTCAACAATGTGGGATAAAAAGTTACCCTTTACGTAGCCTTGTTCAAGCAAGTTGTCGTAGACTTCTTTTAACACTAAATCTTGCTTAGGCTGGTCTGACACGAAGACAGCGTTAGGTGCGAAAAGTTTTTTTGAATTAGTCATTGAAATTTCCTCTCTAAATGTGGAATTAACATTTTCACCATAAGTTAACAAGACGTTTTTTTCAACCAAAAAGATGATAAAGTTAACTTAATAGTTGTTTATTTTTTAGGGAGAATATCATGACAAAAACAAAGACTTTATATTTCGGTGCTGGTTGGTTCAACGAAAAGCAAAACAAGGCTTACAAAGAAGCCATGGAAGCTTTAAAGAAGAACCCTACTGTTGACTTAGAAAACAGTTACGTCCCACTTGATAACCAATACAAAGGCATCCGCGTTGATGAACACCCAGAATATTTACACGATATTGAATGGGCATCTGCTACCTACCACAATGACTTAGTTGGTATTAAGTCTTCAGACGTAATGCTCGGTGTTTATTTACCTGAAGAAGAAGATGTTGGCCTTGGGATGGAACTTGGCTACGCATTGTCTCAAGGTAAATACATCTTGCTTGTCATCCCTGACGAAGACTATGGTAAGCCAATCAACTTGATGAGTTGGGGCGTTTGCGACAACGTAATCAAGATCAGCGAATTGAAAGACTTCGACTTTAACAGACCTCGCTTCAACTTTTACGATGGTGCTGTCTATTAATTGAAAAAATAAAAAAGACAAAATAAATGACCCCTCGCAATTTCACTTATATTACGAGAGGTCATTTTTTATTAGAATTTGTCATGTATCTTTTGTCTTTCTACTACAGATTACATACATTCTTCAAGCGACTGCCAAATTATCATTACTCTATGTCCACCTTACAAGGTCCGGACCACTTATATTAATTATTCGTCACTTGGTGAGAAATTATTACTGTTCAATTTACAATGCCCATCGGTATCACAAACCTTTCAACTAGTAATTATTTTTCTCCTCACCAATACTATACCACCTTTTCTCAAAATTAAAAGCGCTTACATAAAAATAATTATAAAAAATGACGTTAGCTTTCTAACGCCATTTTTCTATATCTTTTATCACTAATTAAGCCTTGTATCTTGATTCACCATTCATGTAGGTTTCACTCAAAGTCATATCAGGGTTCAAGATCAAGAAGTCGGCATCTTTATCTGGAGCAATAGTACCGCACTTGTCTAAGATGTGAGCACTCTTAGCTGGAACGTAGCTGGCCATCATTACTGCTTCTTCTGGAGTTACAATGTTCCAATCAACGACATTCTTGATAGCTTGCTTCAATTGCAAAATTGAACCAGCCAAGTTGTCGCCGTCCTTAAGACGAGCCATACCGTCTTTTACGTAAACTGGAAGTTCACCCAACATGTAGTCACCATCTGGCATCATACCAGCTTCCATACAGTCGGTGATTAAAGCAATGTGTTCTGGACCTACTGCATTGATCAAGGTCTTAGCCATTGATGGTTGAACGTGGTGACCATCACAGATTAATTCGTCAGTTACGTTGTTCAAAGCCATTGCAGCGTTTGAAATTGATGGAATGTGGTGGCTTGGATCTGGCATCCCGTTAAAGGTGTGAGTAAACATAGTTGCACCAGCTTCAACGCCTTCAACTGCTTCTTCAAAGGTTGCGCTTGAGTGACCTAATGAAATAACTACGCCTTCCTTAACAGCTTCGCGGATAAATTCCTTTGAGCCCTTTCTTTCAGGAGCCATTGAGATCTTGCAAAGCATGCCGTCTGAAGCATCGCGCCACTTGTTAAATTCGTTGATGTCTGGATCCATCATGTACTTAGGGTTTTCAGCACCAGCGTGTTCTTCAGTAAAGAAAGGTCCTTCAAAGTGAATACCTTGAATCTTGGCACCAGTTTCTTGACCCTTGTGGTCTGCGAACATCTTGCAGATTCTAGTCAAAGTATCGCTACCGGCAGTGATTGTAGTTGGCAGCCATGAGGTTACACCTGCGCTAAGAAGACCATTAGAAATCTTGTTGATGCCTTCCCAGTCACTCTTCATAACATCTTCACGAAGTGAACCATGGATGTGAGTATCAACTAAACCTGGAGCAACCCACTTACCCTTGTAGTCAACGATCTTACCTTCTGGCTTTTTAGACTCAGGATAGAAAAAGCCAAACTTGCCGTTGTCTTGAACTTCAAGATAACCGCCATTTTCTGTTCTGTTTTCTAAGAAAAACTTGTCTGCATGAATGTAATAAGTCATATGTATCTTCTCTCATCAAAAAAATAATAATCGCTTTCAATATCTTTATTATATCCGATAAAATTGGTCAATACCAGTTTTAATATAATTGAACAAAAAGTTTTCTATTTTTTCGTTATAATATAGGGTAACAAGTAAAATTAGGAAGAAAGCAATATGACACAAAATACTCAAATAGAAAGACACCAATTAGGTCAGCTTATCGGTGCTAATAAACGTGATCATTATTATGAACTCCATTATTCCACTGGAGAAGTTGCTCGTCTTTATATTTTAGCTGAGGGAATATTCCGTTATTTCCTTGATCCTGCTAAAAATTTTGACGAGAATCACTCCTCTTTTGTTGACCTGGCTCAATTTGATAATAGTTACTTTGAAAAATCTAAGCCTAAGGCTACTAGCGATTCATTAATTATTCAATCTGGCAATTACCAGCTTATTTTTCAGCAAAAACCAGCCGTGATGAATATTTTTGATGAGACTTTGCACCGCAACCGCGTAATGCAGCTTAGTCCGCTTGAGCTCGATCAAAATCAAACAACTGAGATTTTGAAGCAACATAAGAATGAATTTTACTTTGGTGGTGGGATGCAAAATGGCTACTTCAGTCATAAAGGCAAGGTCATCGAAATTAAGCGTGACAAGATTACGGGTAAAGGCGGCGTGCTAAGCCAAATCCCATTTTTCTGGGCTAACTCAGGTTTTGGTGAATTGCGCAACACTGAATCAACTGGTAGCTATGACTTCGGTAAAACTGAAGCTGATGCCACGATCTTGAAGCACAACACTAACGTGTTTGATACCTTCTATCTTTTGGGCAATTCTCCTAAAGATATTTTGGCTAAATACTACACTTTGACTGGCAAGCCATTGATGCCACCTAAGTACGCATTAGGTTTGGGCCACATCGGCAACTTTTTGACCACGCTTTGGCAACCTGGCGAAGCCAAGGAAAGAAACGCCACCGTCTTTGAAGATGGCAACTACTACACTAGAACCGATAATCCAGAAGATTCTAACGGTAAGGCTTCTTTGAATGGCGAAGAAGAATATCAATTCTCTGCTCGTGCGATGGTTGATCGTTATGAGAAGCAACACTTCAAGTTAAGTTGGATTGTGCCTAACTACGAAATTCAAGACGTTAACCCAGAAGCAATGACCTGCTTTAGCGATTATGCTTCTAGCCGCGACGTTAATGCCGGTGTTTGGAGTGGCGACGAAACGCCTAAGACAGCTCCAGATACTCCCTTTATTCAAACAACCAGCAGCAATCCTAAGACTTTAAAAGATGATGCGATTATTTTGCGTGATAACTTAAAGCGCAAGCGTCCGCTTATTTTCTCAAATACGGGAATTGCTGGTAGCCAAAGCAGAACTATTTTAGCCTTTGGCGATATTGGCGGCAATTGGGAAAATATCCCAACTCAAGTTGCCGGTTTCTTAGGTTCTAGTCTTTCAGGCCAGCCTCTAATCGGTAGTGCAGTTGACGGTACCGCTGGTGGCGGCAATGCCCAAATCAGTATCCGTGACTTTGAATGGAAGGCATTCACTCCACTACTCTTTAATTTGGATGACCAAGGCAAATTCAGTAAGACGCCATTTACTTATAACAGCAAGATGACTCAAATTAATCGTGCTTACTTGAAATTGCGTGAACAACTTCGCACTTACATGTACACGTTGATTTACTGCGCACAAGTGGGTGAACCAATTATGAGACCACTCTTCTTGGAATTCCCACATGAACAAATCAACTACACGCCTCAAGTAGGTCATGAATTCATGCTTGGACCTAACTTACTGATTTCACCAATCGTTAATGGTCGTGAAGATGGCAACGGCAATTCTAGAAAAGATAACCTCTACTTGCCAAACCACCGCACAATGTGGGTTGACTTGTTCGACGGTAAGAAATACTTGGGTGGCCGAGTTTACAACAAGCAATCTTACCCATCTTGGCACTTACCTGTCTTTGTTCGTGGCGGTTCAATCTTTGACTTAGGTGAACGCAACTACGTCCTTTACCCACAAGGCCACAGCAAAATGGTTACTTACGATGATAATGGCTACAACGATTACTCAAGAAACCATGTTTCTACCCAAATCAGCAGTGATCTTGAAGCAAGCAAGTTAACTATTACTATTGATCCAACTCAAGGTGATTTCAGTACTTTCCAAACGGAAAATACAACTAACTTGAACATCATGTGTGACGGCTATCCTGATGGTTTAACCGTTAAGATCAATGATCAAGTCATCAACATGCAAGAATATGGCACAGTTGATACTTTTGCCCACGCAAAGGAAGGCTTCTTCTTCAACACCAACTACAGCTGGATGCCTGAATTTGATCAATACCAAGAAAAGAAGCAAACGGCTTTGCAAATTAAGTTGGCTAAGCGTGACATCACTGATTCTAAGATTGAAATTACCATCCGCAACTTTAGATATGGTAACGAAACTTTGGTGCACGCAATTACTGACTCTTTGCTTCGTTCACCAAAACAACCAACAGTTGATCCTGATAAGATCAGCTCACACTCATTGACAGTTGTTTGGCCACAATTGACTGATAAAGTTCAAATCGAAGTCAATGGTATTTTGCATGATGGCATTGATGGCAATTCATTCACCTTCCATGAATTGGTACCAAATACTCGCTACACATTGCGTTTGCGTTACGTTGCAGGTAATAAGGTTTCTGAATGGTCAGATCCATTTGGCGCAATTACTAAGCCGGACCCAATGAATTATGCGATTAACAATATCAAGGTCACTAGCAATTTAACCAGTCAAAAAGACCACCCACTTGAATATTTGACCGATTTGAAATTAGCTAGCGAATGGAAAACAGTTAATGGCGTAAGTGAAGATGAACCACTTGAATTGAACTTCAAGTTTAACCAATTAGAGCATTTAAGTCGCATGGTTTGGGTACCTCGCAAGATTGATCATCAAGGTGACCCGATTGAAGTTAGCGTTGAAACTTCTACAGATGGAATCAACTTTAAACCATATGGTGATCGTCTTACTTGGAAGTCTGACAGCAAGAATAAGGTTGTTGGATTACGTGATGTATCTGCTAAGGCTATTAGACTAAAGGTTTATAAATCATCTGGTCCATTTGTAGCTTCTAAGGAAGTTATCTTCTTCAGAGAAAAGAAGGATTAATAAGAAATCAAATAGGCTCTCATGATGAGAGCCTATTTTTACTTAAAAATACATTATGAAAATATCAGAAGCATTACGAAACTACAGACAAGAAATTGGATTATCACAAAAAGAATTTATTGGAGATATTATTTCTGCAGCACAATATTCTCGAATAGAAAAAGGAACACAAGAAATTAATTTATCAACTACTCTTCTTTTACTCACCTCTAATCACATTAATGTAAGTGATTTTATCATCAAGATTTTACCAGATTACAATAATGATGACGAAGGAAATTTACAAACTATACTGTCACAACAAGTAATGGCAGCATACTATGATAACAATATAGACGAATTAAAAAAGCTGCTTAACAAAATAAACAAATTACACGATGCCACAGATCTTAAGTTAAGAACGAATCTTGCATTAATTTATTTAGAAAAGAAAGAAAATCAGCTTGATCCCAAATTCAAAAAACAAATTATAAATGAATTTATAAAACGTGATAATTGGACAGAAAGTCCGACTACTCTCCATCTTTTAGAACAATCAATGTTAGTATTTGACTTTGATCAAATTTCTTTACTAACAAATTCGATATTTAAACGATATCAAGATATTCGAGATCAAGATTTCTTAACTCAAGATAGAGTTGCCGGTATTTGTATCAACTATTTATATATTTGTTATCAAAATAAAAACAAGTCAGCGGCTCAAAAAGCATTTAATCTTTTAGATAAATTACCAAAAATACCTGAATTATTTACATACCAGTTTTTGATCAAATATTATAAATATTTATTCAAATCTGACTTTAACCAAGCCGAAGAAATAAAAAATATTTTAGCTACATACGGTTTATCTAACTTAGCTCAAAGATTGCCCAATTAATTTCATATATGAAATTACATTTCTTTTATAAAAAAAGAAAGATAAAATAATTAAATCGATTAATAATTACATAGTAATCTAAGTTACAAATTGAGGTTTTTTACATGATTTATACATTACCGGTAATTTTAAATTAGTTTTAAAAGGAGAACAAGATTATGTCTATGAATAAAAAGAACATAATTTTGGTCCTAATATTGTCCTAATAAAGTAGATGAATTTTATGCATAATCATGATATTTATCACGCAATTCTAAAAAATCGGAAAATCAATCGCATAATTTTGCCAATCGAAGCAATTTACTGCGTTTGGTTGGCTATGACTTTAGTTTTTAATTTTAAATGGTTCGCCTATTCTATTGATACACAATTTGTGTTGATCAGCCTTTTCTTTTTTATTGAATGGATATTTAATCTAATTAAGAAAAGAAAATCGCATAAATCAAAACTAAAATAAAAAATTTTTCCTCAGTTGATTATTAATCAGCTGAGGATTTTTTGGCTTCTCTTATTTTCTTTTCATGTATCTCTTGCTAGTATCTTTCAAATAGAAAGTGTCTGGGAAAAAACTCGATTTTTAGCCCGGATATAAAAACACAGCAATTCA
>OODN01000163.1_pt1 | contig 54009 bp, 45 predicted proteins | sample 1671651 | NCBI WGS metagenome assembly OODN01 (sample SAMN06348178, study PRJEB24527) | human gut metagenome | biome: human gut; feature: ankylosing spondylitis patient; material: feces | host: Homo sapiens | place: China | collected 2015-10 | reverse complement strand
GCCAGATCATGAATCCGTCGATTCATAATCCAACACTAGGTTAGTATGTTTTCTTTACCTATTTTTTATAAGCTATATAAGTGTATTAACTTTTAATAAGTAAGGAGGTTAAAACTTGGCTAATAAAGTAAAAATAGCCGCTCTCAATCTGATGCACGATAAGCTGGATACGCAAAAACGCTTTTAAAGGTTTGGCCTAACGAAAAATTAACTTTTTTATATCCACGCTCTCATTATCTGCATCGCCCTATTCCTACTGAACTATCTGCTACTTCTTCAGAGCCATTAGATATCGATCGTATCAAAGAATTTGATAGCTTCATTATTACAAGTGCACCGATTGACCATCTTGCCTTTCATGATGTCGAATATATAGAGGAAATTCGATGTTTGCTTCAAGAACTTGATAAACAAAGAAAGCAGCAATTGTACTTCTGTTGGGGTGCAATGGCAGCCATGAACTATTTTTATGGCATTAGAAAAATAATTTTAGCAGAAAAGATTTTTGGCATCTTTCCCCATTTAATCATCGAATCACATCCTTTATTAGATGGGCTTAGCCAAGGCGTTATCGTTCCCCATGCTCGTTATGCGGAAACGGATAAAAAACAAATCATGCAAGATCCACGTTTAGTGATCAATTCGGTTGATGATAACGGCCATTTATTCATGGTTTCATCAAAAGAGAAGCCTGAACAAAACTTCATCTTCTCACATATCGAATATGGCAGAACTGGTTTAAGGGATGAATATCAAAGAGAAATCGCAGCTCATCCCGATCGTCACTACAAAAAGCCAGATAATTATTCTATGTCCTCCCCACTTTTTCAATGGAAGGATACACAAAAAACGTTTTTTGATAACTGGCTTAAACAAGTTGAAAAAAGCAAGTTAGTTTTAAATTAAGAAGTAAAAAATGAGTACAATTTATAATTCAGTTACAGAATTGATTGGTAACACACCATTATTGAAGTTAAACCGTGTCGTTCCAGAAGATGCGGCTGATGTTTATGTTAAGCTTGAATTTGAAACCCCTGCAGGCTCAACCAAAGATCGTATTGCTTTAGCAATGATTGAAAAAGCTGAACGTGATGGCAATTTAAAGCCAGGCGGTACTATTACCTCACGCAACACCGGTATTGGTTTAGCCATGGTAGCTACTGCTAAAGGCTATCACATTATCATCGTCATGCCTGAAACCATGAGTGTAGAATGTCGTAAGCTCATGAAAGGCTACGGTGCTGAACTTATTTTGACACCAGGCTCTGAAGGCATGAAGGGTTCTATTGCTAAGGCTGAAGAATTAGTTAAGGAAAAAAGCTATTATATGCCAATGCAATTCGATAATCCTGAAAATCCTAATATTCATGAGTTGACTACTGGTCCAGAAATTATTAGCGCAATGAACGGTATCGGCAAGTCTGTCGACGCTTTTGTTGCTGGCGTTGGTACCGGTGGTACTCTTTCAGGTATTGGCCGTGCATTAAAGAAGGAAAATCCTAATACTAAGGTTTACGCACTGGAGCCAAGCGAGTCACCTTTATTAAAGGATGGCAAGACTGGCAAACACGGCATAGCTGCTGGATTTATTCCAAAAAACTTGGACAAAGATGTCTATGACGGCATTGTAGAAGTTTCAACTGATGAAGCGATGAAGATAGCCTGTGAAGTTGCCAAAAACGAAGGTTTCTTACCTGGTATTTTCGCTGGTGCCAACATCCACGGTGCAATCGAATTAGCTAAGAAGCTTGGTAAAGGTCATGCTGCTGTCACTGTTAGTCCAGATGGCGGTGATCGTTACCTTTCAACTGCTTTATTTAACGAATAAACAAAATATTACTGAAATCATTGTCTAGGGATGAATTGATTTGATTCATCCTTTTTCTTTTACCAGAACATTGGGCTAGACCCTTTTAATTTTATCAACTATAATTGGTATATACATATTGACGAAAAGAGGTATATATAATGAGAATGAGATCTTTAGGTCTATCCATCTATCCAGACCACAGTAATTTTGAAGACAATGCTAAATACCTAGAACTTGGTCATAAATACGGCTTCTCTCGCATTTTTATGAGTATGCTTGAAGTCAAGTCAGTCCTGCAGAAACTCAAGCCAAGTACAAAAAAATAATTGAATACGGCAACAAATTAGGTTACCAAACTTTCTTAGACGTTTCTCCTCAATTATTTGATCAACTTGGAATTAGTTACTCTGACTTAAAATTCTTCGCAGATACTGGTGCAGCTGGTATTAGATTAGACCCAGCCTTCGACGGTGCAACAGAAGCAATGCTTTCTTACAATTCATATGGTTTAATCATTGAATTAAACATGAGTAACAACGTCGACTACTTAAACAATATTATTTCCTATCAAGCAATGCATTTATTTGCCTCAGGCTTAATTGATGACGTAATCATTGGTAACGCCTATGCTAGCGAAGAAGAATTAAGGGCTTTATCAGAGGTAAATCGTTACCAGTTAATGCTTCACGTTGATTATGTAAAACAAATTAGTGATATAGAAAAAACAATTGTTGAAAAACCTCAACACTTCCGCCGCGGCGACATGAATGAAATTGTCATTCGTTCAACTATGCCACGAGTAACTTACAAAGACATCCCTAACCCACCACATGATAATGAAGAGGAATTTCAACGTGGTGATGTTTTAATCGGTAATGACAATTTTGGTATTTATAAAAATGAACTTCAAATTATCTTAAAGCCACATAAAGAGCAAAGAAAGAACAAAATTGGTAGTATCGCCAAAGATGAATTATTTTTACTTGATTTTATCAAGCCATGGACCAAATTTAAGTTAACTGGCAAATAGAATAAAAGAAATACCCCTAAAGAAATTTTTCCTTCAGGGGTATTTTTTTATTTCTGTTGATTTCACGCTATTTCTAAGCGTTACACAAATTAGTATAACGATCTTTAATTGCTAGTGCAACATTTTAAGACGATTTATTTTTTAGATTTGTTAATCCCTTTCCAAAACCATCTCACACCAACATATGCGATCACAAAGCATGCTAAACTAAGGATCCAGTTTAGAAAGATTGAGGTCATCGTAATAGAACGTCCTGCTTTAGTATTTGTTATCAAGTTGACGCCAAAGATATTCGAAACAATTGGAATATTTACATTAAACCACAAATTCAAAGTTAAATAGATCATTATTAAGAGTAACCAAATTGCAATGGCTTTAATAATTCGTTTTATCCAGATATTCATTTTTATAATTACTCCTTACTTTAATTCCATCGTATCTTGTGAGAAAAGAACCGGATATTCATCAGACCATTTCTCAGTTATCGTTTTAACAGTTTCAAAACCAAACTTTTTATACAAAGCTTTAGCACGATTATTGTTGGTAAACACCTCAAGACTGACTGGTCGCTTTAATTCGTTTAGTGTTTTTTCCATTAACTTGGTAGCTATCCCTCTACCTTGTGCATTTGGATCAACATAGATGAATTCGATCTTACCTGGTTTAAAGCCTATAAAACCCATTAATTTTTCGTCCTCAAGTGCTACATAAATCTTACAAGACAACAAATAATCTAAATATGGTGCATCCCTGAAAGCCACAAAAACTGGCTCCAAATTTTCAGCTTCTAGTTCTTGCATCCTCGCTTTATCCATCACTGCGCCTAGTTGCGCAAAATATTGTTTTTCGTATGATTTGATTTTCATGCTTCCCCCTCTTTTATTAACTAATAATTTTATAAAAATTTTGCAAAATAAAAAAGCCCCAATGCTTTCGCATTAAGGCTTTTTATTTACTATTTAAGCACCGTGATATTTTACTAATGAGTAAATATCAACGTCTGGCAACTTCTCTCTACCCTTTAAGTCAGGTAATTCAATATAGAATGCAGCACCTACAAGCTTACCACCAAGGTTTTCGATTAATTCCTTAGAAGCTCTCAAAGTACCAGCAGTAGCCATCAAGTCGTCACATACAACTACTCTTTGACCTGGCTTAATAGCATCCTTGTGCATTTCCAAGCTGTTTGAACCGTATTCCAAAGCATATGAAGCACGTTCAACTTCTCTAGGCAACTTGTGAGGCTTTCTTGCTGGAACAAAACCAATGCCCAATTCAGTTGCTACAGGACAGCCAACGATAAAACCACGTGCTTCTGGGCCAACGATTATATCCGCATTTCTGCTCTTGGCGTATTCTGCTAATTCATGAGTAGCAGTACGGTATAAATCGCCATCTTGCAAGATTGGTGTAATGTCGCGGAACACAATTCCCTTGTTAGGAAAGTCCTTTACGCTTGCAATATACTTACTAAAATCAATTGCCATAAGAAGTAAAACCTCCAAAAATCTTTGCGTTTTTATTAAAACACTTTTAACTCGTATATTTTAACAGATTTTTGGTATAAAAACATCAAAATCTTGATATTTATCTAATTATTCAAAAAATTATTAACATATGTGATAATTTGCTGAGTTGGCATTGTTCTCAATTGATCGACAAACTTAATTTGTGACTGCGTTGCTCTCAAATACTTAGATGCTGTTAAAGGCTGCTTTTGAGGATGCTGCTCGCCTACTAGCTTGCCATCGTCCAATTTAACAAAGCCTAATTCAAAGAAGACACGTAAAATGAACAATACACTGTCATAATCTAAGCCAAGATATGGCGCTACGGTGCGATAATCATCTGGACTCAACGTTGGGTGAGCATAAATATATTTCAACACTTTGCCAAAATAGCTTTTTGCTGGAATATGCTCTACTGGCAATTGATCAAGCAAGAAACGTAAGTAAATTTGTTGGTAATTCTTTTCTAGTGCCGAATTTAATTCGATTTGATTGCGTGGTACATCAAGCAAAGCAACTGTTTCACCAGATTTGTCGTAATCTTTTACCAAACTAATCTTATCGTCACTTACTTGCAGTCTATTCCTAACAATTGGAATATTCTTTTTGTCAAATAACAAATAACGATCTGCAAAACCCATGACTAGCTTTTCTTGGCGCAAATCAATAACTGGCGTAGGAACAGCTAATTTAGGTGAAGCAAATTCAATTCCTTCGATGATACCTTGCAACGATATCTTATTGCGATAAGTATTAAGCGACAATTGAACAAAGACCCTGGCAATAAATGGCAACAAATTATTGTTTAAAAAGTCTTTATTAAAACCAATTACAGCCAGGCTGCCACCCTTTTTAGCGACATTAAACTTGACGTGATTCTTCTCTTTACCAATCTTAAAAAATTGGGTAATCGTTGGGTTGGAGATACTGAAAATTGGCTGTGCATCCCCCGTTCCAAACGGTCCCACTTGATTAATCTGCGCTAAGGTCTGTGGTGACAATCCCTGCAAAGGCAGTTCCATATCATATTCCTGTGTTTCAAGTCCACCTTCAACGTGAAAACCTTTCTCAAGCTTTTCTCTTAAAGCACCAATTTTATCTTCAGTCATTGATAAACCGCAGGCAAAATCATGACCACCAAATTTGGTAAAAAGCTCTTCTTTTAAAGGATTAAGGGCATCAAACAAATTAAAGCCAGTAATTGATCTACCTGAACCTTTGATTTCTCCAGCCTGATTCTTAGTTAAAACGATCGTTGGTTTATGCGTCTTCTCAACGATCTTATTGGCTACCAGGCCCAACACACCTTCATGAAAATCTGGATCATATAAAACAAGCGTATTTTGTTTTTGCCAGCTATTCTCACGGATTAACGCCATACATTTATCATAGACTTCAGTCGTCAATTCCTTACGCTGATTATTCAGCTCTTCAATTTGATCCGCAATCTTTTGTGCTTCAACATCGTCGTCGCTTAATAATAACTCAACTGCAAGGTTAGCATTGGCCAATCGACCTACCGCATTCAAACGAGGAGCAATATTAAAGCCGATATCTGTTTCGTTAATCGAGCCTAAAGTTAAGCCAGCATTCTTTATCAGGGCACGCAAACCTGGTCGCTCAGTTTGGTTAAGTACTTCCAGCCCTCGTTTAACAATTACGTGACCTTCTCCAGTTACTTTAACCATATCGCCAATCGTACCTATCATGGCTAAATCAAGTAGTTCTGGCATCGTATCCTGCATTAAGCCGCGGCAGATTGTGTAGGCAACACCTGCACCACAGTAATCATCAAAAGGATATTTTTGGCCAGGATAATTACAGTGTACGATAGCATAGGCATCTGGCTTTTGTTCTTGAAAAGTGTGGTGGTCGGTTACGATTGTATCTACACCATGTTCTTTAGCATATTTAACTTCGTCAATACCAGTCACACCATTATCTACAGTAATAATTAATTTGGTACCGTCTGCAACAATATCATGATAGCGATCAATATTAGGGCCATAGCCGTCTTTAAAGCGATCTGGAATAAAGTAATGCACATCAGCACCTAAAATACTTAGAGTCTCTGTCATAATCGTTGTGGCAGTGATCCCGTCAGCATCATAGTCGCCATAAATCGTAATCTTTTCACCATTATTAATTGCTTGATTGATTCGATCAATGGCCTTATCCATATCATGCATAAGCGAAGGATCCGCTAAATTCTCTTCGGTCGCATTAAACCAGAAATCTAGTTTTTCATCGCTGTCAATGCCACGTAAGGCAAAAAGCTTTGCCGCAATTGGACTTAGCTGATACTTTTCTATCAAACTTGGATCTAGCTCTTCAGCAGTTCTTTGTTGCCATTTCATTACTGTAAAACACCCTCATCAAAACTAAAAGGCACTCACAAGCGAGTGTCTTTCTTGCAAATCTATTAATAATTTTAACGCAAATACGATATCTGTATAAGTCAGACAATCTATTTTAAATTAAAGACTTTCAGATTATTATCTGTTGCTTTTTCGGTTTTAATTAAATTACCACGAATTGCCCAGCGATTTTTACCACCATCAGCACAGGTAATTAAGGTAACAATGTTTTGTCGGGTATTGTTAACTAACCAAACTGCAGAAGGATCAACGATCTTCTTCATATAAATGCGATAAATATATACCTTCTTCAAGTCAGTTAAATAAATTAACTCGCCCTTTTTAACATCTTCTAGTGGTGAAAATAGAATACCCTTCGCGGTCATATAGTGACCAGCAAGAGGATAATTACCTTTACCCATCACTTGGTCGGCACGCATTGTTCCACCACCAGTAGACATCGCATCATCGGACATCCCTAACATAATAGGCAAATGCATATTAACTTCAGGGATTGCTATAGCACCAATCGCACCTGAGGTCTTCTTTATCTGCGACCTTGTGGCCTGGCCTATGCCAATTGACTTCACCTTCTTAAAGTCGTACATCCCCTTTTTCTTTTGGTTTTGTTCAACTTTCTTTCTAGTTAAGCTAGTCAAAGTTGACTGTTGGTTATGACTGATCATCTGATTACCAATCTGTTTATTGAAAATCAGGACCAAACCAACAATCAATAAAATGACGGCAAAAATTCTGATTAGAATTGTGCTAACAGAACTTTTTTGTTTATTTTTAGCCATAATTACTTGCCTTTGATATCATCATCATTCATCTTAAGAACGGCCATGAAGGCATCTTGAGGCACTTCTACCTTACCTACAGCCTTCATTCTCTTTTTACCACGCTTCTGCTTTTCAAGCAATTTAGCACGACGGTCAGGGTCACCGGTGTGAATCTTCCAAGTAACATCCTTACGGTATGGCTTGATCGTAGCACGAGAAATAATCTTGGCGCCGATCGCACCTTGAATATCAACTTCGAAGTTTTGACGTGGAATTAACTTCTTAAGCATTGAAGTCATTTGACGAGCACGATCTTGTGCTTCACTTCTGTGAGCGATAAAGCTAAGAGCATCGATTGGTTCCTTGTTAAGCAAGATATCGATCTTAACCAAGTCGGTTGCACGATAGCCAGTAATCTCGTAGTCAAGTGAAGCATAACCCTTAGTTGATGACTTCAAATCATCGAAGAAGTCAAAGATGATTTCAGCCAACGGCATATTGTAGATAACGTTAACGCGGTACTTATCAAGATAGTCCATCGTAACAAATTCGCCACGTTTTCTTTGACAAAGTTCCATTACAGGGCCAACAAAGTCATTTGGCACCATAATTTCTGCCTTAACATAAGGCTCTTGCACTTCCTTGTATTCACCAGCATCTGGCAAATCTGATGGGTTATCAATTACCTTAGTTGAGCCATCATTCATAATTGCATGATAGTCAACGGATGGTGCAGTCATAATTAAATCAAGATCAAATTCTTGTTCTAGTCGTTCTTGCACAACATCCATATGCAAAAGTCCTAAGAAACCACAACGGAACCCGAAGCCTAAAGCAGTAGAAGTTTCAGGTTCAAATTCTAAAGCTGCATCGTTTAATTGCAACTTTTGCAAAGCTTCCTTTAAGTCTTCATAATCACGGTTATCAACTGGATACATACCAGAGTAAACCATTGGTGGAATTTGACGGTAACCTGGAAGTGGTTCGGCAGTAGGATTATCTGCTTGGGTGATAGTATCACCAACACGAGTTTCACGTACGGACTTAATGTTGGCAGTAATATAACCTACATCCCCAGCAATCAAGATATCCTTCTTAATTGGATGTGGACTTGAAACACCTACTTCTGTAACTTCATATTCCTTACCAGTATTCATAATTTGAACTCGGTCACCAGGCTTAACTGTACCGTCTTCGATTTTGACTGACATTACGACACCACGATAGTCATCATATTTTGAGTCAAAAATCAAAGCCTTGAGTGGCGCAGTAATATCACCAGATGGAGCTGGAATGTCTTTTACTACTTTTTCCAGCATGTCCTTGATGCCTTGACCGGTTTTACCAGAAACTTCCGCAGCTTCAGAAGCATCAAGACCAAGCATCTCTTCAATTTCTTCCTTAGTCTTAGGAATATCAGCAGATGGCAAGTCGATCTTATTAATTACAGGTAAAATTGCCAAATCATCATCGATCGCTAAGTAAGTGTTAGCCAAAGTCTGAGCTTGCACACCTTGTGAAGCATCAACTACCATCAATGCACCTTCACAGGCAGCCAAAGAACGTGATACTTCATAAGAAAAGTCCACGTGTCCTGGTGTGTCGATCAAGTGGAAGATGTAGTCTTCGCCATCTTCGGCATGATACTTAACTTCAACTGAGTTCATTTTAATAGTAATACCACGTTGACGTTCAAGTGGCATATCATCTAACATCTGATTCTTAAGTTGACGTTGACTTACAGTATCAGTCAATTCAAGAATTCTGTCGGCAATAGTAGACTTACCATGGTCAATATGCGCTACGATTGCAAAGTTTCGAATATGTTTTTGATAGTCTTTTAATTTGTTTAAATCCATAAATAAATGCACCCTTTTATTTCTGTCTTATTAATTATAGCAAAGGTTACGGCGCATACAAAAGAAATAGCGAGCTGCATTTTACAGCTCGCTACTTTTTTATTCTCCGTTCAATTTATCCTTAAGCCTTTCGAAAAAGCCTTTTTCTTTTGGAGTGATATGTCCACCACCATCTTGAACAAAGTTAGTCAAATCTTGTTTTTGCTTTTCATTAATATGCTTTGGAATAACGATATCAACAGTAATAATTTGATCACCGTTGCCATCACCACGAAGATAAGGCACACCTTTACCACGCAAGGTAAATTTCTTATTAGGTTGCGTACCTGCTGGAATGGTCAACTTTTCATCACCATGAACAGTCTTAACGTCAATTTCATCACCTAATGTAGCTTGTGCAAATGAAATTGGCACGTGAGTATAAATGTTTTGACCACGACGCTCAAAAATCTTGGATGGCTTTACTCGGTAAATGATGTACAAGTCACCATATGGTCCACCATTAATACCGGCATCACCTTGGCCTTGGTAACGCAATTGTTGACCATTATCAATACCTGCTGGAATATCAACCTCAATAGTATTCTTACGTTCAACAATACCTCTACCGTGACAAGTCTTACATGGGTGTTCAATGACCACACCACGACCATGACATTTATCACAAGTAGTTTGTTGACGAACCATACCAAAGACTGAACGTTGGGTAACTGTCATATAACCTGTACCATGACATTTATCACAGGTAATGGGGTGCGTACCTTTTTCGCAACCATTACCTCCACAAGTCTCACAAATTTCATCACGAGTATAGCTAACTTGAGACTTTTTACCATTAATGGCATCCATAAAGTCAATCGTTAAAGTATAGTCTAGGTCCTCACCACGTTGAGGTGCTGTAGGATCGACTCTTTGTTGACGGCCTTGACCAAAGATATCGCCAAAAATGTCGCCAAAATCGCCAAAGCCTGAAGCATCAAAACCTGCACCACCAAAGCCTTGACCGGCTCCGCCACCGAAGCCACCTTGGCCATTTACACCGGCAGAACCAAATTGATCATATTGTGCACGCTTTTGCTTATCATGCAAAACTTCATAAGCTTCGTTAACTTGCTTATACTTTTCTTCAGCTCCGGGTTCATGGTTCAAATCTGGGTGGTATTTCTTTGCTAGTTTACGATATGCCTTATTAATTTCCTGGTCACTGGCGTCACGATCTACGCCAAGCACTTTATAATAATCTTCTTGTGCCATCTATTTGAACTCCTTATTATTCTCAAAAGAAAAGAACTACTCAATGGGTAGTTCTCTTCTCTTTTTGTTTAATTATAAACCCATTACTTGTTTGGATCTACTTTGTGGAATTCACCATCTTGGGCACCACCGTTATTACCGTTGTTTGGGTTGCCACCTTGTGGGCCTTGAGGGCCTGCTTGACCTGCTGCACCTTGAGCTCCACCATTTTGTTGGTAAAGTTTAACAGCTAAGTCTTGAGCAGCCTTGGATAAAGCATCTTTCTTTTCTTTCATTTCGTCCAAGTTGTTGTCCTTTTGAGCCTTCTTCAAGTCATTAAGGGCATCTTCAACTGGCTTACGATCTGCATCAGAAAGCTTATCCTTAGTTTCCTTCAAAGTCTTTTCAGTAGTAAAGACTAATTGATCAACTTCGTTACGTAAGTCTGCTTCTTCCTTACGCTTCTTGTCTTCTTCGGCGTGTTCTTCGGCGTCTTTTTGCATACGCTTGATTTCTTCGTCTGACAAACCAGATGAACTCTTGATAGTGATCTTTTGTTCCTTACCAGTACCCATATCCTTGGCAGATACGTTTACGATACCGTTCTTGTCGATATCGAAGGTAACTTGAATTTGAGGAACACCACGTGGTGCAGGTGGAATATCAGTTAATTCAAAGCGACCAAGAGTCTTGTCGTCTGCGGCCATTGGACGTTCACCTTGTAATACGTGAACATCTACTGCTGGTTGGTTATCTGCAGCAGTTGAGAAGATTTGGCTCTTTGAAGTAGGAATAGTAGTGTTTCTGTCGATTAACTTAGTGAAGACACCACCCATGGTTTCAATACCAAGTGACAATGGAGTAACATCAAGCAATACGATGTCCTTAACGTCACCTGAAATAACACCACCTTGGATAGCTGCACCTAAGGCAACAGCTTCGTCAGGGTTAATTGAGTGGTCAGGTTCCTTGCCAGCCCATTCCTTAACTGCCTTTTGAACAGCTGGAATACGAGTTGAACCACCGTTTAAGATAACCTTGTCGATGTCGTTAACAGTAAGACCTGCATCCTTTAATGCATTGTCAAATGGGATCTTAGTCTTTTCAACTAAGTCGCTAGTCAATTCATCGAACTTAGCACGAGTTAAGTCAGCTTCAAGATGAAGTGGACCAGATTCGCCGGCAGAAATGAATGGAAGTGAGATGTGAGTGCTTGATACACCTGATAAGTCTTTCTTAGCCTTTTCTGCGGCGTCCTTTAATCTTTGCATTGCCATCTTGTCCTTGGACAAGTCAACGCCATTTTCATCCTTAAAGTTCTTGATGAGCCAATCCATAATACGGTGGTCAAAGTCATCACCACCAAGGTGAGTATCACCGTTAGTTGACAATACTTGGAAGACACCGTCACCTAATTGAAGAACGGAAACATCGAAAGTACCACCACCAAGGTCGTAAACCAAAACTTTTTCATCTTGGTCTTTATTCAAACCAAAGGCTAAAGCTGAAGCAGTTGGTTCGTTGATGATTCTTTGAACGTTCAAGCCAGCGATCTTACCAGCATCCTTAGTAGCTTGACGTTGTGCGTCATTGAAGTAAGCAGGAACAGTAATAACTGCATCCTTAACTTCTTCACCTAAGTAGTCTTCTGAGAACTTCTTGATGTATTGCAAAATGAATGCTGAAATTTCTTGTGGAGTGTAGCTCTTGTCGCCAACCTTAACCTTGTAATCAGCTTCACCCATGTGACGCTTGATTGAAACAATGGTGTTAGGGTTAGTAATAGCCTGACGCTTAGCAACTTCACCTACTTGAATTTCACCGTCTTTGAAAGCAACTACAGACGGAGTAGTACGATTGCCTTCTGGGTTAGTAATGATCTTTGGTTCTTTACCTTCAAGAACTGCAACTGCTGAGTTAGTAGTTCCGAGGTCAATACCAATAACTTTTGACATGTATAAACTTCCTCTCTTATTGAGCAACTACAACCATAGCTGGTCTTAGTGTCCGATCTTTATATTGATATCCTTTTTGTAAAACCTGAACAACGTGATCTTTTTGATCATCATTCTCAGCTGCTACTGTTTGAACAGCTTGATGCAATGTCGGATCAAATTTAACGCCTTCAGCCTCAATCTCAACAATACCGTGATCTTTCATGGCCTTTGCAAGTGAATCAAGGGTCATTTGAACACCTTTCTTCAATTGCTTAGACACATCATCATCGGCCTTAACGCTTAAAGCTCTTTCCAAATTGTCCATTGCAGGCAAAACGTCTTTAGCTAAGCTTTGAGATTCATACTTGATAAGTTGTGCTCTTTCTTTTGAGTAACGAGCTTGCATATTTTGAATTTCGGCTTCGCTACGCAAGTACTTATCTTCAAGATCTTTATTCTTTTCTTTTAAGTCAGCGATTTCTTTAGCTAACTTTTGATCTTCTTTATCTTTTTTAGGCTCTTCATCTTTAGCCTTTTCTTTTTTCACAGCCTTTTTTGGCTCAGAAGCCTTTTCTTTTTTATCTAAATCTTTTTCTCTTGGAGACTCTTCTCTACTCACGGCTAACCTCCTCTATTGAAATTTACCGTAATAATCAAGCAACTTCTTGGCCAACTCATTTCTAAAGTATTCAAGAAGGCCGATCATTTGTGAATACGGCATATTTGTTGGCCCAAGTAAAGCAATTGTTCCTTTACCATGGGTGCCGACGCTATATTCAGCAGTCACCAAACTATAATTCTTTAATAAGTCGTTAGGCATTTCTGAACCTAACTTTACTTTTACTGGATATTTCTCAGTCTTTGGATCAGCCTTACCATCTAGCAAGTTAGAAAATAGATTATCATGATCGATCATTTCATAAAGCGATCTGATATCATTGACATTATGCTCAGATGTGTTGTTCAACAAATTAATTTGTCCATCAACATACATCTGCTCGCTTGCAGCATCTTTTAAAACATCTTCGACCAAATCTAGAAGCTCACTAACATGATCGCTACCGATTTCATTTTTAGCAAGCTCACTTAAGAATGAAATATTAACTTCATTTAAGCTCTTGCCTACTAATTGATCGTTGATCATGCGTACTGCTTTTTCAATTTCTTCCCCATGAATATTGTGTGGTAAAGCATAAACCTGATTTTGAACGTTACCATCACTCGTAACCAGAATGGCCATCACTTGTCTAGCTGACAAAGGCACAATTCTGAAACCGGTGATCTTAACATCCCCACTCTCAGGTCCTTCGGCAAAAGCAGTATAATCAGTTAAATCTGATAAGATACGAGCTGCTTCTTGCACAATCTCATTTACTTGATGGAAAGGCCGATCTAATTGACTTCCGATTGTATTATAAACGGACTCTGGCAACTGCAGTGGTTCAACCAAATTATCCAAATAGTATCGATAACCTTCGCTTGAAGGAATTCTACCACTCGAAGAGTGAGTCTTTTCAATCAAGCCCTGATCTTCAAGCACTGCCATTTCATTACGAATGGTTGCACTTGATACCTTAATTGGTAATTGGTTCATCACTGTCTTTGAACCTACAGGCTCATGTGTCTGCGTGAAGTCCGTGATTATTGTTTTTAAAATAAGTTCTTGACGCTCGGTCAACATAAATATCGCCCTCACTTTTAGCACTCATATCTCTCAGGTGCTAACAGATTCTATTATACTAAAATTTAGCAATAATTCAACCCGAGTGCTAATTTATTTTGAACTTTTTTCTAGTTTTATTCTTTGCGTTGCTACATGCTCAATAAAGTATTGATCGTGCTCAACTAAAACCATAGCTGGTTGAACATTTTTCAGTAGCTTAATCAACTGATCTTGATTAAAGACATCCAAATAATTCGCAGGCTCATCCCACAAGTATAAATCAGCTGGTTCTACTAAAGATTTAGCCAAAGCTACTCGTTTTTGCTGACCCATGCTCATTTCTTCGATCTTTGTAGTAAAACTTTCTCGTGGAAAGCCCATTTTCTTCAAATTATTGAGCAGCTCTTCATATGAAATCTTTTGTTTTTCCGCAAACTCTTTTAATGTACCGGTATATTCAGTAAAATCTTGAGGTAAATATGATATTTTCAAGCCATTGGTTAACGCAAACTGGCCTTGATATGACACATCATTTGCTTTACCTAATAACAATTTCAAAAAGGTCGATTTACCAGTACCGTTTTTGCCTTCTAGAGAAATGACGCCCTTATTTTCAACAATCATGTTTAGATCTTCAAAAAGCTGTTTATCTTGAACCCTCAAAGACAAGTGCTGAGTTTCAAGTAAAGTATGATGATAATTTGACTGGAAATTCATTGTTAAATCAGGCACATCTTCAATATTGACCATTAAACCTTTTTTCTCTTCGATTCGTTTATCCATTCGACGCTGAGTATTGATCGCCTTTTTCATCATTTTAGCAGAGGCATGACCAATCGCACCTTTGTTTAATCTTGTTCGCCGATTAAGGACATGTTGTTCCTTCATTCCCTTATACTTTTGTGCTTCAACACTGTCTGACCAATTATTAAAACGAACATATTTCTTATTTAGGTTCTTAACTTCACCTTTTAGCTTTTCATTTTTATCCCGATTAAACCGATCTCTTTTCTCCTTTGTATCTTCATAGCTAGCATAATTTCCTTGATACAAATGAATTTCCGTATTTTCAATCGCCAAAATATGATCAGTAATTTGATTCAGAAAATCACGATCATGACTTACCACAATGAAGCCCTTATCATGTTTTTTCAAATATTGTGCTACTTGCATACGACTTTCTTCATCCAAGTGATTCGTCGGCTCATCAATTAACGGAAATGCATCCCTATCAGTAAATGACAAGGCTAGTAATACCTTTGTTTGCTCGCCACCACTTAATGTATCAAACGGCTGCCACAATAAATTAGGATCTGTATTCATCAAGTTCAGTTCTCGCTCAAGCTCCCACTGTTCAAAAGAAGCCTGATCTTGCAACTCATACAAAGTGATATTTTCAGGATTTTTTACAGTAATTGGAAAATAAGAAAAGATCAGCTTACTTTCAATTTCACCAGTTCCCTGCAATTTTCCTCTTAGCAAATTTAGAAATGTAGTCTTACCTCTACCATTTCTACCAACTAGACCCAATTTCCAGGTGCTATCCAAGTTTAAATTTAAGTCATTAAAAATATTGTTACTAGCATCTTCGTATCTAAAAGAAAGGTTTGAAATCTCAATATTGCTCATGAAATCACCTCACGCAAAAAGAGAGCCCACACTTTTTCAAGAGTAGACTCCCTTCCTACATTTTTAGATATGAAAAAAGAAGGATATACCATTTACGTCTAATCTTGACAAAAGTGCATAGTAACCCTCTTCAAATAAAGAGTAACTGTTAAACTATGCTTCGTTTTGTAAGATTAAAGACGCAACAGCGATCCTTCTTTCTAAATTTGAATTTCAATTGATACAAAAAGGATATCATGAAAAAAATTACTTTTCAACTTTTTATTCAGCAAAATAGGCCTTGATCTCTTCTTGATCCTTTTCAAGTTGCTTCTTCAATTCATCCAAGTTGGCAAATTTAATTTCTCCGCGAGTATACTTGTACCACTTGATCTTCATTGGCTTACCATATACATCTTCGTCAAAATTAAATAAGTTTGATTCAATATAAATCTTCTTTTCTTGACCGATTGTCACATTATAACCAACGCTGGTCATCGAGTCATACCATTTGCCATCTATCTCAGTTTTAGTTGCATAAACGCCAATTTTAGGGATCACCTTGTGATCTGCCCAGATTAAATTAGCAGTTGGAAAGCCAAGCTTATGTCCATTACGTTTGCCATGTCCTATGATTCCACTCATCACATAATGATGACCCATTAGTTCATATGCAAGTTCCATATCGCCATCTTTAATGGCTTGGCGAATTTCAGTAGAACCAATCTTTTTACCAGCAAAAATCTGCTTAGGCATCACTACAATATCAAAGCGCCCCTTAGCATAATCTGGTAAACGATCCATATTGGCAATTTCCTTTGGACCATATGTATAGTCAAAGCCTGCTACAATAGTGTCCGCATTCAATTTAACGATTACATTATCGACAAAATCTTGTGCCCCGATTTGACTAAATTCTTTGGTAAATGGCATCACAGCCAGATAATCAACCCCTAATTCAGACATCTTGTCTGCCTTTTCTTCGAGCGTTTCAAGATATTTAAAATTCTTTTTGTCCTCATAAACTTCTTTAGGATGTCGGTCAAAAGTCATCACTACTAAAGGCAGATTCTTTTGATCAGCAATTTCTTTTGCTCGCTTGATTAATTTTTGATGTCCCAAATGAATCCCATCAAAAAAGCCGAGAGCAAGCACTACTTTTGAAGATAGAATATTTTCTTTAACTGGATAAGTTAAATGAACGATTTTCACAACTAATTCCTTCGTTTCAATTATTCATTTTGAAGCAACATTAGACTTGGGCAATAGAGTCTCCCCTTATTCTCATAAATTGCCTTAACTTTTTTATTGTACCTTAAAGCTACCTTTTTGGCATCTGTTTCTAACTTAATCCAAGCACCATTTTGTACTTTCTTCCATTGATCGTCTGATAAATCAATAGTTTCATAATTGGTGAAAAAGGCATCAATTGGTTGAATCAACTCATCAGCTTTTTCTGGATTTGCCTCAATCTCACTTAATTTTACTGCTTGTGAGATATCAAAGCCAGAACTAGCAGTTCTTCTTAATTCGGTCATAACGGCTGGCTTACCTAGTTTTTCTCCTAAATCATTAACTAATGATCTAACGTAGGTTCCTTTACTGCATTCAATTTCGAAGCCAAAACTTTCTTGACCTTTTTCTTCGTCAAAAACAGGTTTATCTATTAAAAGATAGTCATAGATATCAACTGTTCGCTTAGGACGCTCAACAGCAATACCTTCACGGGCATATTCATATAAGTGCTTACCATTTACTTTAACCGCTGAATAAATCGGTGGAACCTGCTCAATTTCGCCCTTAAAAGAATCCATTCCAGCCTGAATCTCTTCAGTAGTAAAAGGATGATCAAGCTTTTCTTCCTTTAAAACCCTACCCGTTGCATCATATGAATCAGTAGCGTAACCCAACAAGCCTTGGCCTTCATACTTCTTAGGACGTGTGTGCATCAATTCGATTAATTTGGTAGCTTGACCAATTGCAATAGGTAAAACTCCCGTTACTTCAGGATCTAATGTACCAGCATGACCAATTTTTCTAATATGCAACGCACGACGCAAATGGTAAACAACATCTGCGCTTGTCATATCCTTGTCTTTATCAATCACTAAAATTCCATTTAACATATTTATATCCTATCTAGCTAACAAAAAAAGCGCCTTAACGGCGCCTTTTTTACTTACTTGCCCGTTCAGCATCTTGCTTTTTAACTTCTGCAATTAAACGGTCAATTTTACTACCATATTTTACTGAATTATCACGTTTGAAAATAAGTTCAGGAACTTTATATACAGTCAAAGTTTGACCAAGCAAATGACGCATCATGCCCTTTGCCTTTTCTAAGCCTTCTTCGACTTCCTTTTCTTTTTCAGCATCTTCAGTTAATAAACTGTAGTAAACAGTTGCATATGAAAGATCATTCGTACATTCAACCGCAGTGATTGTAACTTCGCTTAAACGAGGATCACGAATTTTCTTTTGTAAAATTTTGGTTAATTCGCGAAGGATTTCTCCTTCAACACGACCAATTCTATGCTTCATGCTTGCCTCCTAAAATAATTACTTAGGTTCAACTTGTTGCATTTCGTATACTTCGAATTCGTCGCCAACCTTGATATCGTTGTAGTCCTTAATAGTCAAACCACAATCGTTACCTTGCTTAACTTCCTTAACATCGTCCTTGAATCTCTTAAGTGATGCAATTTCGCCATCGTATTTAACGATACCGTCACGAATAACTCTAATCTTAGAATCGTTCTTAACTACACCCTTATCAACGAAGGAACCAGCAATTGTACCAACCTTAGAAACCTTCCAAGTTTCACGAACTGTTAAGTTACCAATAACCTTTTCTTCGTAAGTTGGTTCAAGCATACCCTTCATGGCAGCAGTAACATCATCAATAGCCTTGTAGATGACACTGTACAAGCGAATATCAACAGAGTCAGTTTCTGCTTGACTCTTAGCAGTTGCAGTTGGACGAACGTTGAAACCAATAATAAATGCATTAGATGCACCAGCTAAAGTAACATCTGATTCATTAATTGCACCAACGCCTGAGTGAATAATGTTGACACGTACGCCTTCAACTTCGATCTTTTCAAGTGATTGTTGCAAAGCTTCTACTGAACCTTGAACATCAGCCTTCAAGACAATGTCAACCTCTTTCATGTTTTCCTTCTTCATAGTATCGAAGAGGTTATCAAGAGTAACGTGTTGTACCTTTTCACGAGACTTTTGCAATGATTGTTGTGCTCTAGCTTCACCAACGCTTCTTGCAGTCTTTTCATCCTTAAACTCAACCAACTTATCAGCTGATTCAGGAACATCGTTCAAACCAGTAATTTCAACAGGTTCTGATGGGGTTGCCTTCTTAACTTGACGTCCACGATCGTTGGTCATTGTACGTACACGACCGAAAGTATCACCAACAACGATTGGATCACCAATATTAAGTGTACCTTGTTGGATCAAAACGTCGGCTACAGGACCACGACCACGTGACAAACGGGCTTCAATTACAGTACCGATAGCCATTTCAGTAGGATTTGCTTTAAGTTCCATCACATCAGCTTGAAGCAAAATCATTTGAAGCAAGTCATCAACGTTTTGACCAGTCTTAGCTGAAATGTTAACGAAGATTGTGTCACCACCGTAATCTTCAGGAATTAAGTTATACTTCATTAATTCTTCGGTTACGTGTTGTGGGTTGGCACCTGGTTTATCCATCTTGTTGATTGCAACAATAATTGGAACATTAGCACTCTTAGCGTGGTCAATAGCTTCAACAGTCTGTGGCATTACACCGTCATCTGCAGCTACAACTAAGACAACAATATCAGTGATTTCAGCACCACGTGCACGCATGTTTGAGAATGCGGCGTGTCCTGGAGTATCCAAGAAAGTAATCAAACGGTTGTTCAATCTAACTTGGTAAGCACCGATCTTCTGAGTGATACCACCAGCTTCGTGAGCTGAAACGTGAGTATGACGTAAGCGGTCAAGCAAGGTAGTCTTACCGTGGTCAACGTGACCCATGATAGTAACTACTGGTGGACGCTTAACTTGGTTCTTAGACTTCTTTGATTCTTCCATTCTCTTGTTGTAAAGAGTGTCAATATCAGAGATATCTTCATGAACCTTTTGCTTAGCATCAATACCGTATTCAGCAGCCAATAATTCAATCGTATCCTTATCTAATGATTGGTTTTGGTTAGTCAAAACACCAAGCATGAATAGCTTCTTAACGATTTCTGCTGGTTCACGGTGAAGTAATTTACCAAGGTCTTGTGCGTTCATACCTTCTTCGTAAACCAATACTTCTGGTAATGGACGTTCCTTACGCTTAGTAAGTTGCTTCTTTGGCTTTTGTTCTTGTTGCATCTTCCTGTTCTTACGACGTTTTCTTTCTGAACGATCTGAATGTTCACTGTATCCGTTGAAGAATTGTTTCTTACCCTTACGGCCTGGCTTACCTGTATTTCTACCATGACCATTGCCACGTCTATCATCCTTAGGAGCTTCTGGCATAGTAACCTTAGCAGCTACTCTTTCATTAGCTGATGGTTGATTTTGCTTTAAACGAGCTGGGGATGGCTTTAAAATCTTAGGACCAATTACTTTCTTTTCAACTGGTGCTGACTTCTTTTTGTTGTTATCGTTATTAGTTTTCTTATTATTTTTCACTGGTTGTTCTTGTTTTGGATGTTTCAACTGTTCGTGATATTCTTTCTTAGCTTTTTGAGCTTCCTTGTTAAGTTGGCCTTCTTCGGCACGTTGCTTTTGCTTAAATTGTTGAAGCAAAGCTGCGGCCTTGGGCTTACCTGAATTAGCTCTATTATTGCCGCGTTCGTTTCGATTATCACGATTACGATCATTATTTTGACGACGTTTATTATTACGTCTTCTTGGCTTCTTAGAAGAATTATTATTTTCTTGTTTCTTTTCATTCTTGCGAATAGAAGAAATAGAGATCTTAATCTTATTATTCTTCTTGGCGGGAGCGGAGTTTTGGAAACTACTCTTTAATTTTGCAACCTGTACATCATCAATTGATGACATGTGATTTTTCACATCAAAGCCTAAATCCTTTGCTTTTTGGACTACAACTTTATTATCAACGCCTACTTCTTTTGCGACTTCATAAATTCTTTTCTTTGCCATCCAATCACACTCCTTCATTTATTCTTTTAACTAATGCCTTAGCAAAACCAGCATCAGTTAATCCTAAAACTTTTCGTTTCTTGCCAATTGCTTTTGACATTTCACTAGCCGAAAATGAGTTTATCATAGGAATATTATTTTTTCTGGCAACGCGATCCACTTTCTCTGCAGTGTTTGCTTGAACATCACTAGCAAGCAGGATCAGCTTTATTTTTCCTTTATTTGTTTCGGTAATTACAGTTTCAGTGCCTGTTGTTAATTTTCCAGCACGCTCTGCTAAACCTAACAAATTAATTGCTTTTTGTCTATTTTGCAATCTTATTTATCACCAAATAATTCTTTTCTTGCTTTCTGATGATCAACATAAGAATAAAGCTCATCGTAGAAACTGTCTGGGATCTTAGCTCCTAAGCTGCGATCTAAAACATGTTTTTCTTTTGCAGCTTCGATCTTAGTTGGATCAAGTGAAACATATGCTCCTCTTCCTGCCTTTTTACCAGTAGGATCGACAGAAACATTCTTTTCTTTATCAATCACGATACGAACCAATTCTTTTTTAGGTTGCATTGTATCGGTTAATAAATCCTTCCGCATTGGGATTTTTCTTTTTTTCAAAAAATCACCTATTCTTCAGTATTATCTTCTGTAGTATCAGTGTTATCTGTATCTGCAGCTTCAGCATCATTTGAAGCAGTTTCTTCATTAGTTGCTGGTTCTTGACTTTCATCAGCTGCATCTTCACTATCAGAATCTGATGACTTTTCGTCAACAAATTCTACTTCGGATTCTGGACGGATATCAATCTTGTAGCCAGTCAAACGAGCTGCAAGACGTACGTTTTGTCCCTTCTTACCAATGGCAAGTGATAATTGGTAATCTGGCACAATTACCAAAGCACTCTTTTCATCTTCATCATCGCCAAATTGAACAGCAATTACTTCTGCTGGGTTCAATGCATTAGCGATAAAGTCTGATGGGTCTTCTTCGTACTTAACGATATCGATATTTTCACCGCCAAGCTCATTAACAACGTTTTGAACACGAGCACCCTTTTGGCCTACACAAGTTCCGACTGGATCAATATTAGGGTCATTTGACTTAACAGCCATCTTGGTACGATCGCCAGCTTCACGAGCGATTGAAACAATTTCAACGGTTCCATCATAAATTTCTGGAACTTCTTGTTCAAACAAACGCTTAACCATATCTGGAGCAGTTCTAGATACAGTAATTTGGGCACCCTTTGAATCTGAACCTACGTGAGTTACCAATACACGAATTTGATCTTGTGGGTTGTAAACTTCATTAGGCATTTGATCGTGATGTGGCATTACAGCTTCAACATTGCCAATTTTAACATAAACAAAGCGATTATCACGACGTTCTACAGTACCTGTAACAAGTTCATCTTCATATTGAGAATATTCATCAATAATATGATTTCTTTCTGCTTCACGCAAACGTTGCATAATAACTTGCTTAGCAGTTTGAGCAGCGATACGACCAAAGTTCTTAGGAGTCACTTCAAAGCGAATTTCATCGCCAACTTCATAAGCACGGTTGATGGCTAAAGCATCCTTTAAGCTGACTTCCAAACGATCGTCTTGAACTTCGTCAACAACGGTCTTAACAGCCATAACCTTAAAGTCGCCCTTTCTTTCGTCAAAATCAACTTCAACGTTTTGTGCTTGGTTATAATTCTTCTTGTATGCAGCTACCAAAGCGGCTTTAATTGCATCAACAATAACATCTTGCTTAATGCCCTTAGTCTTTTCTAAGGTGGCAAACGCTTCTAGCATTTCTTTAGACATAAATTTTTAATCAGCCTTTCTAAAATTCAATTGCAAAACGAATATTTGCAATTAACTTACGGGGAACAGTTAATGTTTTTCGTCTTGTCTTATCTCTTACTTCCAATACAATCTCTTCATCATTATATGACTTAAGCGTACCTTCATACACTTTTTTGTCCTTAATTTTTTGATAGAGACCTATATGAATATAATTATTCAAAGCCTTTTTCCAATCTGCTTCAGTCTTAATTGGACGTTCAGCACCTGGAGATGATAATTCCAAAACATATGGTTCAGGGAATGGATCTGGATTAATCGTATCGAGCTTTTCAGAAACGAGTTCACTCAAAGCTGCGATTTCATCAATATCGATTCCATTTGGTTCACGATCTACATAGATGCGTAAATAATTTTGTCCCTTTTCCTTAACGTATTCCATATCAACCAACATGTCGCCATGTTCATCAATAATTGGTTCAACAACTGGACGAACAAGATCTATAACTTTAGACAAAAATTTTCCTCCGTAATAAAAAGAGTGAGCATTACTGCTCACTCGAATTTACCTATTCGAACTTCTTTAGTAGTATACCATGTTTTACTAAACAATGTAAAATCATATATCTAGAAAAGAGACAATTGATTTTCGTCGGGCATCCCTTCCAAGACGCCATTATCTTCAAAATAGTTCATGATAGTTTGTGAAACTTTACCACGCTTAGCCAAATCTTCTTTAGATAAGAATTTCTTTTCGGCACGGGCGGCAACAATCTGCTTAGCAGCGTTATCACCTAAACCAGGTACGGCGTTAAATGGAGCTAAAATAGTATGCTTATCCAAGATCTTAAAGTCGGTGGCTTCAGATTGATCGATATCAACCATCTTGATCTTAATGCCACGTTCAAGACATTCATTAGCAATTTCCAAAACCGTTAACAAACTCTTATCCTTAGCTGAGGCATCCATTCCTTTATCTTGAATTTCTTTCATCGCTGCTTTAACAGTATTTTTACCATGACTCATTGCAACTAAATCAAACAAGTCGGCACGAACTGAGAAATAAGCGGTGTAGTAAATTTCAGGATAGTACACTTTAAACCAAGCAATTCTCAAAGCCATCAAAATATAGGCAGTGGCGTGAGCCTTAGGGAACATGTACTTGATCTTCAAACAAGATGGAATGTACCAATCTGGAATTTTCTTGTTCTTTTTAAGAACAGCCATGTTTTCATCACTAATCCCGCGACCGTGACGAACTGATTCCATGGTTGAGAAGGCTACTTCTGGTTTTACGCCCCAGTGAATCAAGTCCATCATGATGTTGTCACGACAACCAATAACGTCCTTCAACTTGCAAGTACCGTTGTTAACCAAATCTTCGGCATTGCCTAGCCATACGTCAGTACCGTGTGATAAACCAGAAATCTGCAATAATTCGGCAAAAGTAGTTGGCTTAGTTTCTTCAAGCATCCCTCTAACGAAACGCGTACCAAATTCTGGTACTCCCAAAGTACCTGTTTGTGAACCAATTTGTTCAGGAGTAACTCCTAAAGCCTTAGTACTTGAGAATAATGACATAACACCTGGATCATCTGGTGGAATAGTCAGTGGATCAATTCCTGATAGATCCTGCAAGTGACGAATCATCGTTGGGTCATCGTGTCCCAGAATATCGAACTTCAAAATGTTATCGTGAATGGAGTGGAAGTCGTAGTGCGTAATTAACCAAGCAGCATTCACATCATCGGCTGGGTATGACACAGGAGTAAAGTCGTAAATATCCATATCATCTGGAACTACAACAATTCCGGCTGGGTGCTGACCCGTTGTTCTCTTAACCCCACGAATTCCGCTGGCTAAACGATCTAGTTCTGCATTACGCAACTTCAAGTTTCGCTCTTCGTCAAAGTGCTTAGCATAACCATAGGCCGTCTTATCAGCAACAGTGGCAATAGTTCCGGCACGATATGAATTATCGGGTCCAAACATTACTCGAATAAAGTTATGAGCTACTGGTTGGTAGTCACCTGAGAAGTTCAAATCGATATCAGGAACCTTATCACCGTGGAAGCCCAAGAAAGTGGCAAACGGAATATCCTGACCATCTTTTACCAATGGAGTACCACATTTTGGACAATTCTTATCAGGTAAGTCAAAACCTGAACCATATTCCCCATTTTCAAAGAATTGCGAATACTTACACTTAGGACAGCGGTAGTGCGGTGCAAGTGGGTTAACTTCAGTAATACCAGACATTGTGGCTACCAAACTTGAACCTACGGAACCACGTGAACCTACCAAATATCCATCCTTATTTGATTTAGCTACCAGACGCTGAGAAATTAAGTAAATAACCGCATAACCGTTGGAAATAATAGAGTTAAGCTCCAAATCAAGACGATCCTTAACGATCTTAGGTAAAGGATTACCGTATAATTCGTAAGCCTTATCGTAGGTTAATTTCTTCATTTCCTCATCGGCATGGGCAATATGAGGTGGATACAAGCCATCTTTAATAGGTTGAATTTCAGAAATTTCATCTGCAATCTTATTAGTATTTTCAATTACGATTTCTTTAGCTACATCTTCACCCAAGAAACTAAAAGCATCCAGCATTTCTTGTGTTGAGTAAAAATGCAAGTCTGGTTGCGGCTTATTTCTATTAGGGTTAGAACGTTGAGCAGAAATCAAAATTGTACGATAAATCGCATCATGTGGTTCAACATAGTGCGAATCACCAGTCGCTACAACAGGTTTATTTAATTCTTTACCTAGTTTATAGATATTGCTGATAATTTCTTCAAGCTGATCTTCATCTTTGATCAACCCATCAGCAATTAATTGTGAGTATGTTGCTGGTGGTTGAACTTCCAAGAAGTCATAGAACTTGGCCTTTTCACGTGCTTCATCGTAACCTTTTTGCATCATAGCAACAAAGACGTCACCTTGCCAGCAGCCTGAACCGTACAAAAGTCCTTCGTGCAAATCTGCCAAATCAGACTTAGGCGTTCTAGGAATACGGTAAAAGTCTTTCGTACTTGCGATTGAAACTAATTTATACAGATTCTTTAAACCTTTTTGGTCTTTAGCTAACACCGTCATGTGAGAAGGACGAGCACGCTTATATACTTCACCATGTGCAGCATAACCGTTTAAGTTGTTTAAATTATCTTCATGATATTTCTTCTTAAAAGCATCAAGCAACTTGTACATTAAATAACCAGTTGCTTCGGCATCTTGGTTAGCTCTATGGTGGTGTTCCAATGAAACATTGTACTTCTTAGCTAATGAATCCAAGGTGTGACGGTTCTGTTCTGGGTGAAGCAAACGAGATACTTCAAGCGTATCAACAACAGGTTGAGTAATTTCGCTGAGACCCGCTCTTCTTAAAGCAGCGTTGACAAAACCAACGTCAAATTGAACGTTGTGTCCACAAAGAGGACGATCACCGTAGAAGTCTTGGAACTGTTTAATTACGACGTCTTCATCATCAGCTGCACTAACCATTTCATCTGTAATAGAAGTCAAATTAATGGTTTGTTCACTCAATGGATGGTGCGGATTGATAAATTTATCAAATCTTTCAAGCACTTCACCATTTTTCATCTTTACGGCACCAATTTCAATAATCGTGTCGTAAACAGATGAAAGTCCTGTAGTTTCAACATCGAAGATTACAAATTCACGATCTTCATAGGTCATTGGAGCCGGATTTAAAACCAGTAATGCATGATCATCAATCATATTGGCTTCAACACCATAAAGAATCTTCATACCAGTAGCTTTACCTGTGCTGTAGGCTTCTGGGAAGGATTGAACATCCCCATGGTCCGTAATCGCAATTGCTTTTTGACCAAACTTTTTAGCTGTTTTAATAAAATCAGTTGGCGTATTAGTAGCGTCAAGTTGACTCATATTAGTATGCAAGTGCAACTCAACACGCTTTTGGTCGCCTTCATATTTTTCAGTACGACCAACATGCTCTACAGTTTCAAAACTACTAATGTTAAATACTACATCATGTTGATATTGATCATCCGCTGCACTACCTTGCATCTTAGCCCAAGTACCTGGCTTAATAGCTGACATCTGTTCAATTTGATCTTTATCGGAAACAAACTTCTTGAAAGCAATTGAATCACTGTAGTCAGTAATTTCACCAGTGAAAATAACAGCACCAGACTTCAATTCACGACTTTCAATATTAAAGATGTTACCTTCGATTACAACATTGCGTGCACCATCTTCTACATCTTTAATTTTAGTAATTGGAGCATTTTCGTCTAACTTGCGTTTACCATAATTAGTTCGTTTAGTTGGGTATTGACGTGGTTGGGGCTTGGGCTTTTCAGGAGTCTGCTCAAATTGCTTTTGCATATCCTTTTCATGTTCCTCATGCCGCTCTTCCAAACTTTGCAAGTTATTTTCCATGCTCGATTGATCAACCTGAGTGATAAACTTCAGATTAAAGAAGCCATATTTGCGCATTTCTAGAGCAAGATCATCTAAAGCTTTTTGTTCGATGATTCCGTCAATAATATTGTTATCTACTGGTATTACCCAACGACCATCGACTTTTTCTGGTTTTTGACCCGCCAAAAATTCACGCGCCATTGGTTGCAAAACATTAGAATTTTGCACTGCATAATGCCAATACTTTGGTAAATATTGATCCGAGCCATCACCAGTATTAACAAAAAATCTTACATTTACAAAAGAAGCAAAACTTTCTTCTATAGCTTTTCTTAATGCTACATAGGTATCGTACTGTAATGGAGTATCAAAAAAAACGTGGATATCCCACCTATGTTCTTTAGCGTAAACATCCACGTTTTCAATCTTCCCTTTTTGAAGAAGTTCATTATCTTCAAAACTGTCTGGGAAATGAACCTGTTTGAGCAATTTTAAGAAAAGATCGTTTTTATTGGTCACAAAAATTATCCTAACTCTTGATTTACAAACTTATCTAATTCATCAATTGACATTTCAGTTGCCTTAGCATCAGTTGGTCTCTTAACTTCAACAATACCATCAGCAGCCTTCTTACCAATCGTAATTCTAATTGGTGCACCAACTAAGTCAGCATCAGCAAACTTAACACCGGCACGTTCCTTACGATCGTCATATAAAACATCATACTTTTCACTGAATTTCTTTTCAAGTTTTTCAGCTAATTCAGTTTGATCATCCTTGTTCATTTTCATTTGAACAATATGAATTTCAAATGGTGCAATTTCCTTTGGCCATGCTACACCGCGTTCAGTTAAGTGTTGTTCAACTGCTGCAGAAAGCATTCTAGTTACACCAATACCGTATGAACCCATAATAACTGGTTGTGCTTTACCATTTTGGTCCAAGAAGTCAGCACCCATGGCCTTAGTGTAGTAAGTACCCAACTTAAAGATGTGACCTACTTCGATTGAAGTAGTGAACTTAAGTGGTAAATGATCAACTGGGTCTGGTTCACCTTCGTTAGCAACTCTAAGGTCAGCAAATTCATCAACCTTGAAGTCACGATCTAAGTTAGCGTTCTTGTATTGGTAGTCAGTTTCGCCTGCACCAACAACAACGTTGTAAAGATCCTTAACAGTTTCATCAGCAATGATCTTATCAGCCCAGTCTGCATTTACAGGACCTACGCCGCCCTTTTCACTACCAGTGATTTCTTTCAAATCCTTGGTATCAGCTTCATGAACTTCATCAGCGTCAAGTACGTGGCCTAATTTTACTTCGTTGATTTGCTTATCACCACGAATTAAAACTAAGATCTTTTGACCATCGGCGATGTAAAGAATACTCTTAACAATTCTAGTTGCAGGAACATCTAAGAATTTAGCCAATTTTTCAATAGTATCGCAATCAGGGGTTGCTACCTTAGTTAATTCCTTAGGATCTTCAGGATCTTGTTTAAATGTGTCAATACTCTTGGCCATTTCAAGGTTAGCAGCATAAGTACCATTTTCGTTAGTAGCTATGGTATCTTCACCAATAGCTGCAGGAGCTTGGAATTCAGTAGAATTCTTACCACCCATTGTACCTGAGTCAGCGATTACGGGGTGAACAGTTACACCGGCACGCTTGAAAATACGCTTGTAGGCATTTTCTTGATCGTTAAATTGTTCATCCAATTGATCACGAGTAGCAGCAAAACTGTAACCGTCAAGCATTACAAATTCACGACCACGAAGAAGACCAAAACGAGGACGGTTTTCATCACGGAACTTGGTTTGAATTTGGTAAAGAGCCATTGGCATTTGCTTGTAACTCTTCAAATTCTTAGCAATAATTTCTGTGAATGTTTCTTCGTGAGTAGGTCCTAACAAACTTTCACGACCATGACGGTCCTTAAGCTTAAACATTTCTGGGCCATACTTCTTGTAACGGCCTGATTCTTGCCATAAAGTTGCTGGAAGCAAGTGAGGCATAATCATTTCAGGAACATTAATTCTGTCCATTTCTTGTTCAATGATTGCTTCGGCCTTACGTAAAACACGGTAACCTAATGGAAGGTAAGCATAAACACCAGCAGTAACTTGGCGAATGTAACCACCTCTAATCATCAATTTATGACTTTCTGCCACAGCATCAGATGGTGCTTCCTTTAAAGTTGGCATAAAAAATTTTGATTGACGCATTATTTCTAAAAATCTCCTAAAGTAATAATAAAACTAAAAAACTAACTATTTTATAAAGTAGCGATAAATATCGTTACCTGTAACTGCAATGATCAAAACTAACAATAAACCGAAGCCGATTAATTCGACGATAGCTTCGTGTTCTTCTGAAATTGGTTTTCCACGAACCAATTCAATTAAGTTCAATAAAAGTTTACCACCGTCTAATCCTGGAATCGGAATCAAGTTTACAATTCCCAAGTTAATTGAAATCATACCCAAAAAGGCTAATACATATGTGAAGCCCATTTGAGAGACTTGAGAAGTTTGAGAATAAATTCCAACTGGACCAGACAATTTATTCAAACTAAAGTGTCTAAATAAGTTACCAACTGCATTAAAAATCAAACCTGTAGTTGAAACGGCTGTATCCCAGCCCCTCTTTAACTTAACACCAGCATTTTCATCGCTTTTAGCAACAATACCGATTTGGTAAACTTTTTGTCCTTGAATCTTATGAACCTTTGGCTTTACTGCCACAGTTCTACTTGAGCCATTCTTCTCTAATTTAAAGCGTAATTCTTTACCATTGCTTTGATTAATTTTAGCGGATACTTGATCAAAATTATCGATCTTTTGACCATTAATCGCAACAATTTTATCGCCAGGCTCAATTTTAGCACTTCTAGCTGGAGAATTTGCTTCAGTAGAGCCAATAGTTGTTGTAGCCGGACCTGGAACAGTAAATGTCCAAATCAAGAACACTACAAAACCAAGCAAAATATTCATAAAAGGACCAGCAAAATTGGTTGCTAATTTTTGCCAAACATTAGCTTGATTGAATTGAGTATCACGAGGGGCAATGATTAATTCAGTGCCATTCTTTTCGATGATCGTCGCATCATGATTTACATGATAAGTAACCGGATCATTTTCATCCCCGTTTTCATAACCTTCAATAATCAAGCTGTCTACCAAATCGGCCTTTGTTACTTGTACAGGAATTCCTTCAATGGGCATGTCAGATTCAGAAGCATCAATTCTAACAACTTCGTTTTGATCATTTAACTGCAAGATTACAGTCATACCCGGATCTAATTTGCTCTCATCATCAGAACCTGCTAAACGAACATAACCACCTAATGGCAACCAACGAATAGTATACGTCGTAGGGTTCCGTCTAATCTGAAAGAGCTTTGGACCCATACCAATAGAAAATTCACGGACAAGAATACCTGACTTTTTAGCTACAATGAAGTGCCCAAATTCATGGACAAAGACAAGTAAGCCAAAGACGACTAAAAAGATTAGTATACCTCTCAATAAAATTCTCCTAATGTACAATACCTAAAATAGCTGCAACAACAGGCAATACAAATAGCATACTATCAAAACGGTCTAAGATACCACCGTGACCTGGTAAGATCTTACCTGAGTCTTTAACACCATAGAAACGTTTGTATGCTGATTCAACCAAGTCACCCATTTGACCAACGATTGAAAGGATAAATGCCAAACCAACCATTGATAATTCTGAAACGCCAAATGTAATGTTGAAGTGACTCAAAATTGCTAAATAGATTGCACTAAAAATCAATGCACAAATTACGGCACCAATAGAACCTTCCCATGTCTTGTTAGGACTAATTACTGGCCATAACTTATGCTTACCGATCTTACGACCGATCATGTATGCACCAATATCAGTTGACCAAACAACTACAAATACATAACCCAATAAAGCTAAACCGTTTTGTGGGTATGCTCTGATTGCGGCCATGTAGTGGAAGCCGAGTCCAATATAAAGAGCTGCTAAAACATAAACACCAACATCATCAAAAGTTGTCTTGTTCTTGGAAAGAACAGTCCAAGTCAAGAAAATCATGACAATGCCATAAAATACACCCAACTTAGTTATATTTGATGGGAATACTTTGAAAAATGAGTCTGGAACAGTCCAGGTTAAAGTAGCAAGCAATGCTAAAACGAAATCAAATGATACCAAGAGTTGTTTTTTCATCAAAAAGATTTCACTAATACCAACTGCTGCAAAAAGTACAGTCAGCCAGTCCATCCAAAGACCGCCTGCTAATACAATTGGAATAAATAAGATTAAGGCAATAACTGCCGTAATTACACGTTGTTTCATATTAATTAACTATCCGATTCGTCTACCTTACCAAAGCGCCGGTTACGGTGCTTAAATTCATTAACAAATTGTTTTAAATCATCTGCATCAAAGTCAGGCCAGTTTTTATCACTGAAAGCCAATTCTGAATAAGCCAATTGCCAGAGCAAGAAATTAGAAATTCGTTGTTCACCTGAAGTTCTGATCAATAAATCAGGATCTTGGTATTTACCAAAATGACCGGTCATTAAATGATCGGAAATCATTTTTTCAGTAATATCTTCGCTCTTTAGTTCACCAGCTTCAATTAAGCCACCGATTTCTTGCATTGCAGAAGTAATTTCTCTTCTTGAGCCATAATTAAAGGCGAAATTAAGTACTAAACCAGTATTATTGGCTGTTTCTGCCATTGCTCGTTGAACAATTTGATAAGTTTTTTCGGGAAGTTCATCCAAATATCCCATAATGTTGACCTTAACATTATTCTCCATTAAAGTCGGCATATATTTATCAAAAAAGCGAACAGGCAAGTTCATCAAGTAGGCCACCTCTTCTTTAGGTCTAGCCCAGTTTTCAGTAGAAAAGGCATACAAAGTGAGCACCTTAATCCCCAACTTATCAGCAGCTAAGGTAATGCGTTCAACATTGTCCATACCTTCGCGGTGTCCAACAAATCGCGGCTTATGGCGTTTTTTAGCCCATCTACCATTACCATCCATAATGATGGCAAGATGATTTAATTCATTATCCTTCTTACTCATGTTTAACCTTGAGTAATTTCCTTACGCTTTTCATCAGCAAGTTGATCAATCTTCTTGGCTGCATCATCAGTAACCTTTTGAACTTGCTTTTCTAAGTTGCGTTGTTCATCTTCGGTAATGTCGCCATCTTTTTCTTCTCTCTTCAAAGAGTTCATGGCATCACGACGAACGTTTCTAACGGCAATCTTTGCTTCTTCAGCGTACTTACCAACTTCCTTGGCAATTTCTTCTCTTCTTTCACCAGTAAGTTGTGGAATTACCAATCTGATAACCTTACCATCGTTTGCTGGAGTTAAACCAAGGTTTGAAGCCAAAAGTGCGTGTTCAATATCATCCAAACTGTTTTGGTCGTATGGAGTAATCAATAAAACACGTGGTTCTGGAATAGTAATACTTGACATTTGAGTCAATGGTGTAGGTGCACCGTAGTATTGAACTTGAACATTATCGAGTAAAGCTGCGTTGGCAACACCAGCACGAATTGAAGCTAACTTCTTTTGATAAACCTTAATAGATTTATCCATATTTTCTTGTGCTTTTTTAATAGTTTCGTTGTTCATTATTTATTACCTCTAATTACAGTACCAATATTTTCACCCAAAACAACCTTCTTAATGTTGCCTGGTGTGTTAACGTTAAATACAATTAATGGGATTTCGGTATCCATTGACAATGAACTTGCAGTTCTGTCCATTACCTTTAAGTTCTTTGAAATCAAATCAAGTTGAGTTAATTCGCTGAACTTAGTTGCTGAAGGATCTACCTTAGGATCGGCTGAGTAAACACCATCCACACCATTTTTAGCCATCAAAATTACATCAGCACCAATTTCGGCAGCACGTAAAGCAGCGGTAGTATCTGTTGAGAAGTATGGATTACCAGTACCACCACCGAAGATTACAACACGGCCTTTTTCAAGGTGACGCAATGCTCTTCTTCTAATGTAAGGTTCAGCAATTTGTCTCATTTCAATTGAAGTTTGCATTCTAGTAGGAACACCAACTTTTTCAAGACCATCTTGTAAAGCTAAACCATTCATAATAGTAGCAAGCATACCCATGTAGTCGGCTTGAGCACGTTCCATGCCTAACTTAGCGCCAGTTTCACCACGCCACATGTTACCGCCACCGCAGACGATACCAATTTCTACGCCTAAGTCATGAACAGACTTAATTTCTTTAGCTAAGTGACCAATAACAGTTGGATTAATTCCAGTACCTTTGTCACCGGCTAAGGCTTCACCTGATATTTTTAAAATAATGCGATTATATTTAACTTGACTCATAATGCCCTCCTCTAATAGCTTTAATTATTCTAACATATATAACTATCTAATGTCTTTCAACTAATTAAAGTCAATAAAAATTTATAAAAAAAGAAGGAGCACTTACGTACTCCTCCTTTCATTAATAGTAGTAAAAACTACTTCATTTGTTCACGAACTTCAGCAGCAAAGTCTTCTTGCTTCTTTTCAATACCTTCGCCAACTTCGTAGCGAGTGAATGAAACTAACTTAGCGCCCTTGTCCTTCAAGAATTCGCCAACAGTCTTGCTGTCGTCCATGATGTAATCTTGTGACAAAACTGCAAATTGCTTGTCAACTTGAGTGTTGTCATCGATGAAGCGTTGCATCTTACCAGGAATGATTCTGTCCCAGATCTTTTCTGGCTTACCTTCTTCTTTAAGTTCAGCCTTGATGTCTTCCTTAGCCTTAGCTAAAACGTCATCAGTCAATTGCTTTGCTGAACCGTAAATAAGGTGTGGTAATGGCTTCTTGTGTACCAATGCACGACTTTCGTTATCTTGGTCGATCTTGTGGTTCATCAATGCCAATTGTTCAGTGATGAAGTCATCATCTAATTCATCTGGTGAGATAACCTTAGGGTTCATAGCAGCAATGTGCATTGCTAAGTGCTTAGCAGTTGCAGCGTCAGCACCTTCTAAGACAGTGATAACACCGATTTGGCCACCGTTGTGTTGGTAAGCACCAAATTCTTGGTCATCGTTCTTCTTTTCTAAGGCGAAACGACGTAAAACAATCTTTTCACCGATTGTAGCAGTTGCGTCTACAAAGGCTTGTGACAAAGTCTTACCGTCTTCAGTCTTTAATTCGCCAGCTTCTTCAGCGTTAGCTGGTTCACCTTCAGCAATAGTCTTAGTAGCTTCTTTTACTAAGTTAACGAATTTTTCGTTTTGAGAAACGAAGTCAGTTTCTGAGTTAACTTCAGTGATAGCTGCTACATTACCAGCAACGTAAACACCAGTTAAACCTTCAGCTGCAACACGGTCTGCCTTCTTAGCAACCTTAGCCATACCCTTTTCGTGAAGGTATTCAATGGCCTTGTCCATGTCACCGTCAACTTCTACCAATGCCTTCTTGGCATCCATAACGCCGGCACCGGTACGTTCACGTAATTCCTTAACTTGCTTTGCAGTAATTGCCATTAATATGTCCTCCTACAGAACTAACAGTAAAAACTAGTCTTCTGGGTTTTCTTCAGCGCTAACGATTTCGTCTGAACCATCAGCATTTTCTTTGAAGTCTACTTCAACAGTTTCGTCATCTTGACCTTGCTTACCTTCAACGATAGCGTCTGCCATTGCACCAGCGACTAAGCGGATAGCACGGATAGCGTCATCGTTTGAAGGAATAACAACATCAATAGGATCTGGATCGGTGTTAGTGTCAACCATAGCTACAACTGGGATACCCAAAATGTTAGCTTCGTGAACAGCGATCTTTTCCTTCTTAGGGTCTACTACGAACAATACATCTGGAATTCTTGGCATGTCTTCGATACCGCCTAAGAATTTTTCAAGCTTGTCCATTTCCTTAGTTAAAAGAGCAACTTCCTTCTTTGGTAATACATCGAAGGTGCCATCTTGTGACATTTCCTTTAATTGCTTTAATCTTCTAACACGACTTTGAATAGTAGTCCAGTTAGTCAAAGTACCACCTAACCAACGTTGGTTTACGTAGTATTGACCTGCACGAGTTGCTTCTTCAGCAATTGAGTCTTGAGCTTGCTTCTTAGTACCTACAAACAAGAATACGCCGCCGTCTTGTGCAACAGCCTTCATGAAGTTGTAAGCATCATCTAACATCTTGATAGTCTTTTGCAAGTCAATGATGTAGATACCATTTCTTTGAGTGAAAATGTAAGGAGCCATCTTTGGGTTCCATCTTCTAGTTTGGTGACCGAAGTGGACACCAGCTTCAAGCAATTGCTTCATAGTAACAACGTCTGCCATATTTAAATTCCTCCTATGGTTTTAAATCCTCTCAAGCGTTCATTTCATCATCTAACCACTACCTAGGGCACCACGATGATGATCGCTCTTGATGTGTTTTTTACTTATGCTTACACAGCATACTCGACTATTCTACAAGATTTTAGTCAATCTGACAAGACTAAAATTTAATATTATGATCCCGTAAAAATTTCTCTTTCCAGCTGCGAGAATGATGCTTAAACCAATACTCTCTCTTGAGTGCCAATCTTTTATCATCAAATTGTTCATGGTAAATCATCCGCACTGGTCGTCTAGCTTTAGTATACTTAGCACCCTTACCTTCATTATGCATTTTTAAACGGTGCTCAAGATCGTTCGTAAAGCCGCCATAAAAACTACCATCATTGCAAAGCAATACATAAAAGTAATATTTACCTTTTGCATCGTGCTTTGCTCGATCTTCATCGGTCTCACGCACAATCCGTTGAATAATTGGTTGAAATTCACCATTTTGATCATGAACTTCAATTGCATCCCTCAACTCTGTGCCATCTGTTCCCGTATGCTTAACAGCTTCCACAATAATTAAATTAGTATTCTCACCGCGATGAGAAACAAAAGGCTGAATCATCTTAACGCTTAAATCATACTTCATACAGTAGTAGCATATTTCTCCCAATCTTTCGGGCCGATGCACCATAAACATTTTTCCCTTCATCTTAAGAAGGCCGCTTGCCACTGCAATAATTTGTTCCAAATCGATCAATAATTCATGACGTGCAATTGCCTTTTTTCGATCGGGATTAACTTCATGTCCTTTTGGTGCCTTAAAATAAGGAGGATTTACAGTTACGACATCATAGCTATCCTTACGTAAAAATTTAGGAGCATTTAAGACATTATCCCTATAAACTGAAATTCGATTTTCCATATCATTTAGTTCAACTGAACGAACAGCTTGAGAATATATTTCGTCCTGAATTTCAATTGCATCATAGTGTGCCCGATTAAAATATGCCATATAGATAGTAGCCGCACAATTACCTGCACAAAGATCTGCCACTTTATCTCGGTCTCGAATTAATCCTTTAGCCCAATATGCTAAAAGCAAGGTATCCATTGAAAAACTAAAGGCAGTTTTATCTTGGATAATCCGCAAACTATCGCTGTACATGTAATCGATTCGTTCATTATCTTTAAGCTCAACCATAAAAATATTTGCCTTTCTTATCTATATATTTTTATAATAACTTAGAACAAATTGGAGGACAAAATGTTTTATAAAATTATTCGCCCCATCGTCCGTTTCATCGTTTGGGTGCTCAACGGACACTTGCACGTTCATCATAAGGATCGCCTGCCTAAAGGCAATTATATTTTAGTTGCACCGCACCGTACTTGGTGGGAACCACTTTTGTTTGCTCTTGGTGCTAGTCCCATGGAATTTATGTTCATGGCCAAAATTGAACTATTCAAAAATCCAGTTTTGCGTTTTATCTTGAACCATGCTCATGCATTTCCGGTAGATCGTAAGAATCCTGGCCCCTCTGCACTAAAGGTTCCGGTTAAAGGACTAAGAAAAGGAAAACTTTCATTAATTATCTTTCCTTCCGGAACTAGACACTCTGCTGAATTAAAAGGCGGTGCATTGGTAATTTCTAAGATGTCAAAAAAGCCAATGGTTCCGGTAGTTTACCAAGGACCATTATCTTTTAAGGGATTACTTAAAAGAAAGCCAATGGAAGTTAACTTTGGCAATCCAATCACGATTGATAAAAAGACCAAGTTAACTCATGAAAATGAACAAATTATTTATAAACAGTTGGAAGATGCCTGGGACAAGCTTGATAAAGAACTAGACCCTAATTTCCACTATGTTGCAAAATAATGTCAATGCTTAGTTAATAATCACTTTTTCAAACTGTGCTCATTAACTAAGTATTTTTTATTGCATAAATTTTTTTTAGTGTTAAAATAAATAATTAGGTTTGATAATTATTGGAGGAAAGATAATTGTTAGAAAAAACATTTTACAAAATGATGCTTAGCAAGTCCTTCCCTTTTCCCGTTAAAGTAACCTACTGGGATGGTAAAAGCGAAGTCTACGGTAATGGTACTCCTGAAATCGAAATTGTCTTTAACGAAAAGATTCCTATGGGCGACATTACTAGAAATGCTTCACTCGCACTTGGTGAAGGATACATGGATAAGAAAATTGAAATCCATGGGGATATTCAAAAATTAATTTTTGGTGCTTACGAAAGTGCCGACAGTTTCATGCGTTCTTCAAAGTTCCGCAAATTTTTACCAAAGCAAAAGCACACTGAAAAGCAAAGTGAAGAAGACGTACAAAGCCACTACGATATTGGTAACGACTTCTACAAATTATGGCTTGATCCAACTTTGACTTACTCATGTGCTTACTTTGAAGATGGTAATGAAAATGATCTTGAACAAGCTCAAATTGCTAAAGTTCATCACATTTTAAACAAATTAAACCCACAAAAAGGCAAGACTTTACTCGACATCGGTTGTGGCTGGGGTACATTGATGCTCACTGCTGCTAAGGAATACGGCCTTAAGGTTACCGGTGTTACTTTGAGTGAAGAACAATACAAGTTGGTCCAAAAGCGTATCTACGATGAAAACTTGCAAGATGTAGCTGAAGTTAGACTTGAAGACTACCGTGAGCTTGGTGATCAAAAGTGGGATTACGTAACTTCAGTTGGTATGTTTGAACACGTTGGTTCAGAAAACTTACCTAAGTACTTCGCAGATGTTTACAAGTACTTAAACAAAGATGGTGTCGCTTTAATCCACGGCATTACTCGTCAACAAGGCGGTGCTACTAACGCTTGGATTAACAAATACATCTTCCCAGGTGGTTACATTCCAGGTTTACAAGAAATCGTCGGCGATATTGTTGATAGTGGCTTGCAAATTACTGATATGGAAACTCTTCGTCGTCACTACCAAAGAACTCTTGAAATTTGGGACAAGAATTTCAACGCTGTTCGCGATCAAGTTGAAGATAAAATGGGTGAACGTTTCACTCGCATGTGGGACATGTACTTAAATGCTTGTGCTGCTTCATTTGAATCAGGCAATATCGATGTCATCCAATACTTGCTTACCAAGGGCCCTTCTGGTAAGAACTTGCCAATGACTAGAGATTACATGCTTAAATAATGCATTAAATAGATCTGCTTTAGAAAGCAGGTCTATTTTTTGATATAAAAGAGAAGGCTTCCTATATTAAGGAAGCCTTCTTTTCGACGTTATTAAAATCTAGTTTTTATGTTTTCTACTACGGCTACTTTCAAAACCAAGAATTGCTGCAAAACCTGCTACTAGCATTCCTAGTAAGCCGATAACGCTGGTATTAGCTTCACCAGTTTGTGGGAGTTGAGGTTCATTAGCCTCATTTTTAACTGGACTTGCAACGGTTTGATCATTGTGTTCTTGCTCTGCAAGAGGTTCAGCCTTTTCAGCATTTCCGATATGTTCTTGTTTCGTAATTCTTGTCTTGATTATCTTTCTTGCCTTCTTCACCTTCTCTGGTTTGTCTTGTTTATCTTTTTCTACATCTTTATCAGTATTATTGTCTGATGGCAATGTAGTATCAGGTTGATCATCTGGTGTTGGAGTAGTGCCTTGATCACCGCCGCCATTTGAACCGGGGTTATCGCCACTACCACCATCTGGTGCATAAGTTACAGTTATTACCTTGTTCAAATCATCTGGAGTTACTGTTTCACCACCTGCTACAGCCTTATCAGCGTGATATCCAGGAATTACTGGAGTATCAACCTTGCCAAAGGTATAGCTTTGCACATTCCATGGAGTTTTGCTAATGATCTTCCCAGTTACATTGTCGAACGTAATTTCACGAGTAAATATGAAGGTTTGCTTGTTATCAGCAGGCGTCTTATCACTAGCGCCAACGTAGTGAATAATTTGAGTACCTGTTCTCTTAACTTGGTATTCCTCAGTACCATCTGGATACTTAGGACCATCTGGGTTGTCAGGATCTACTGGTTCGCCTGGATGACCTGGGTTATCAGGCGTTACTGTGGTTGTGCCGTGGCTCAGGTGAACCGTGAAGGCTTGATCAACCGCATCGTCGTTGTCAAAGACGACTTCCTTGCCGTTGGTATCGTCACTTACCACAGTGTAGCCGAGGCCAGTGTAGGTGTCGATTGCGGCCTTGGTGGTGTAGCCGCTCTTGGCGCTCGTTACGCCGTTCAAATTGTCGACCTTCAGGGTCTTCCCGGTCTTGTCGTCAACGTAAGTTACGCTAGCCTTTTGGGCATCGGCATTGTACTTGACGGTTTCGGTAATGTCGGCTGCGTCGTGTGCCACGTCCTTGTTGGATACGGTCTTCTTGTCAGGCGTGTAGCCCGCTACAGCAGGACTGTCAACATCCTTGAAGTCTTGGTTCCTGCTCCAAGTCGTGGACAGAACTTGCCCGCTCACCTTGTCGATGACCTTAGAAGCAGTGTAGGACAGTGAGTCATGAACCGCATCAGGTGCCTTTGACCCGTCAATCATCACGTAGGTGATCGTCCGGTTAACGGTGTCAGTCAAGCCGGTCTTGTCCGTTCCATCTGGGTAGTTTGCAGATCCTTCACCAGGGTTGATCGGCTCGCCAGGCTTGCCCGGATTTTCCGGAGTAACGGTGATCGTGCCATGGCTCAGGTGAACCATGAAGGCTTGATCAACCGCATCGTCGTTGTCAAAGACGACTTCCTTGCCGTTGGTATCGTCACTTACCACAGTGTAGCCGAGGCCAGTGTAGGTGTCGATTGCGGCCTTGGTGGTGTAGCCGCTCTTGGCGCTCGTTACGCCGTTCAAATTGTCGACCTTCAGGGTCTTCCCGGTCTTGTCGTCAATGTAAATGACATGAGCTGCTTGCTTGTCGGCATTATAGGTAACGGTAACTTCAATGTCCTTATCAGTTGGATTTACAGTAGACTTTTCAACAACTAATTTATCAGGAGTATAGCCTTGAATTACTGGACTATCAACAGCCTGGTATTGACTATTTGCTGGAGTCCAATCATTCCAGTGATCAACGCCAGTTACTTCATCATTGTATCCGTCACGCTTGAATGACAATTGCTGTACGTTGTCATCAGCGGCTTTGCCTTGATGTGCTAAGCCATCTGCATAAACATAATGAATCGTTTGCTTTGGACTGGTAGTTTGATTAATAGTATGCGTACCATGAACAAAGTAAACATGGTAGGTTTGATCGTTATCGTTATGATCGAAGATTACATTTTTACCATTTGTTTCGTCTTCAACTAAAACATAATGCTGACTCTTATATTCTCCAATTTTATCTTTGGTATTGTATCCGGAATCCTTATCTGAGTTACCGGATAGATCTTTAGAAGCAAGCGTAGTATTTGTTGTCTTATCAATGTAAATGACATGAGCTGCTTGCTTGTCGGCATTATAGGTAACGGTAACTTCAATGTCCTTATCAGTTGGATTTACAGTAGACTTTTCAACAACTAATTTATCAGGAGTATAGCCTTGAATTACTGGACTATCAACAGCCTGGTATTGACTATTTGCTGGAGTCCAATCATTCCAGTGATCAACGCCAGTTACTTCATCATTGTATCCGTCACGCTTGAATGACAATTGCTGTACGTTGTCATCAGCGGCTTTGCCTTGATGTGCTAAGCCATCTGCATAAACATAATGAATCGTTTGCTTTGGACTGGTAGTTTGATTAATAGTATGCGTGCCGTGCTTTAAATGAATAGTTACTTTTTGATCTGTAGCAGTAAACTCAGTTGGAATATCTGGTACTTTATTATCTTTTTCATCAAGTACGTAACCTTTTTCTTCAAGCGTTGCTAAATCGGTTGCTGGATTATAGTTAAACGAAGTACCTTCGTCACCAGTAGTCTTTTTTACACTAAGGTCTTTATTACTAGTATTATCATGGTATACAACACTGATAGTACTTGATTTTACGTATTTAACCTCAATATCCTTACTTAGATCTTCTGAATCTGGAACTACCGTATCGCCTACTTTTACGTATTTTGGATGATAGCCTGAAATTGATGGGACTTTCCCCGGTAATGCCTTAGCTGGATCAGTTGGATCATTTTTAAATTGAATTGCATCTCCAATTCGATTTCCATTTTCGTCAACTGGGATAATGGATCCTAGTTTTTTATAAATAAATTGAACTTCGTGCGGAGCTGCGGTTACATAGGGATTACGTACAGTAAGATTATATTTTCCAAATGTAGTAGAAGCATTCGGTGCAATTTCTCTACTCTCAGTGAGGGGATAGCCATTATCATCATACACACAAACTTTCATTGTTCCATCTGGAGAAATTTGATGATACAACACGGAATATTCAACTGTGTCAGTATCAAAATCGTAATAAACTTTTTTATAATACTTATCACCACTGAATTGAGAAAGTGTTCCCGTAAAATTTGTAGGAATGTCTTTGTCTTTAGACGTTAAATAAAAGCCTCGAATAACTTGTTTATATTGATCTACATTCGGGATTTTGAATTCTTGCCCAGTAAGTCCTGTTACAACAACATTAGGGTGAAGACTTAGATCAGAATCTTTGAATTCTTTTAAATCGTCGTTGTCATCGTAATAATAATACTTAATTACTGAACTTTCAGTATACATTGGAATAATTTCACCAATGGCTGAATAGTCATTGCTAGTGGTACTTCCTAAACCATAACCCTGCTTAATAGGATTTACATTACTATATTGATGATAACCATCCCACCTGTAATATCCAGAGGCAGAAGTTACGGTAGATGAATTTTGAGTTGATTCTTTGTTACCGTCAATAAAGATATTGCTACTACCATCATTATTAATTCGATATCCTCGCCCATTAATATCAATATTTTTATTCTGATCTACTCCAACAGTAGCAGTAGTCTTTATTTCTCCATTATTATCAATTACATAAGCATAAATATTTGTGTCATTAGAATCATTTCTATTAACGGACAAAATTAATTTAGAATCCGGATACCGACTGCCATAATTATTAAGTGACAAAACTTGATAAATATATTTATCTTCACCAATTAAGTTGTTTAAGTCACGGGGATAATGATAATTAGAAGGATCCTCTGCTTTAACTACAACTTTTCCGTCTGAATTCCTATCCGTTGGATTTATCTGTTTTTCTAAAGTTGGATTTTTTGAAGTTTGGTATTTTGCTTGAATTTGTTTTATTTGAGGACTTACTACCGAACTAGCTTTTCCATTAATCTTAGTAGCAGCTAAATCAGCTTGAACTTTTGTAACTTGCAAATCATTTGAGTCTACAGTAGTTCCTTTAGCAACATTTTCTTCATGCTTCTGAATAGTATTAGCCGTTTTCTCTTTTGGTGCTACTGCATCACCAGACTGTTGATCTTTCTTTGAATCATCAATATTTTTAATTTCTACATTTCTAGCATTGCTATTATCAGTAACACCATCTCCACCAACTTTTGCATTGCTATTGTTAGTAACTTCAGAATCTGCGGTACCAGCCTCATCAGCCTTACTCTTCAAATCAGTCGATAAATTGAGAGTATTTCCATCTGAATTATCATGTACTTGAGAAGTACTATTTTCGTTGGTTGTTCTCACATCAGCATAGACTTTATTGTTGCTCATTTCAGTCATTAATGATACACCAATCAACACACTAGCTGCCCCTACTGTTAATTTTCTAATTGAAAATCTTTGTAATTGTTCCTTATTAAACATTATTATCCCTTCAATCTAATAATCTAATTACTTAAATTTTCTTAAAGCCTTCCTATACAGCCTAAATATATCATCATTGTTGATGTTTTTATAGTACTTTTTTTGTATTTTTCTGAAGTTTTTTATTAGGAAGTACTTTTTTTGAAAAAGTACTCTTTACTATTTATTCACTTAGGCCAATATAGATTCTTGTTATTTTTACCAAATAGTTATTCTATCTTCTGGATCAAGCCACATGCCATCGTCCTTCTTAACGCCAAAGGCATCATAAAATTCATCTTGGCATTGAACCGGAATATTTACTCTAGTTGGTTGTGGTGCATGGACGTCAGTTTGAACCTCAGTCTTAATTGCTTCAGGACGTTGCTTTTCCATCCAGCTTCTAGCATAGTTTTCAAACAAGTCCTTCAAGTCTGCACCATCATTTTTACCTGCTTGGACAGCACAAGCTAAACCAGCAAGGTCAGCAATATTTTCAGAAACAACTTGCTTACCGTTAATCTTAGCAGGACCATATTGCAAACCATCAAAGATATCGATCATTTGACCAACACGCTTATTAAATTCAGCGAAGTCTTGCTTAGTCCACCAGTTATTCATATTACCGTTCTCATCAAACTTGGCACCATTATTGTCAAAGGCGTGAGAAACTTCGTGACCAATAGTAGCACCGATACCACCGTAGTTGGCACCTCTTGATTGGTTAATATCGTAGAATGGCTTTTGCAAAATACCAGCTGGGAAAGTTAAATCGTTTCTTTGTGGGTCGTAACAAGCGTTGTTCAAGTTACCTGGCATGAGCCATACTGAACGATCAACCGGCTTAGTCAATTTCTCTAGTTCATATTCGGTACGAACTTTATCCATAGCAGCTTCGTTTTCATATAAGCTCTTTTCAGGATCTACTTGTAACAAATCAAAAATCTTTTCAATTTTTTCTGGATAACCAATCTTAAGAACCAAAGCATTTAACTTAACAATTGCCTTTTTCTTAGTTTCATCAGATAGCCAAGTATTATGGTTGATTCTTTCTTCGTAAACCTTAAGCATGTTGTGAATCATATCTTCAACATCGTGCTTGGCTTTTTCACCAAAGTACTTCTTGCCGTAGAAAATACCAACTACTTCATCAAAGGCACTGTTAGCAATACGATAAGCATGCTTAATTTGTGATGGCATTTCTGGTGCGCCTGTAATTGCTTGATTAAATGGAAACGCAGCTTCTCTAAACTTTTGTGACAAGTATTTAGCTACACTATTAATGTATTTAACCAGCATCCAACCCTTGATTTCGTCAAAGTTTTCAGCATTGATTAATTCTTCAGCATGATCAAGGAAGCGTGGTTCCATCACAATTACCCGCTTTTGTTTTTCAGGTAAAAGATCGTCTAAGAATTGTGCCATGTTAAATGACTTGAATTTAGCAATGAATTCGTCGTATGAAACTGGGTTGTAAATAGCTGCGTCATCGGCCCATTCTTCAGTAGACTTAACTACTTTAGCTACCTTAGCATCAAAGGCCAATGCATTATCAACGTATACTCTTGCTTCGGTCTTGCCAATACCTGCCATCATTAGCAAGTTAATGCTTTGATCTTGCAAAATGTCCAACAACTTTTTAGCATCGTCTGTCTTGTAAGTTGTTGTATCTGGCAAGAAGGTACTTGGACCACCAAAGTATAAGACATTAACGTCGGTATTCTTCATATCGGCATCGACGCCATAGACGAATGGCAAGATATATGGACCCATGTATAAGTCCTTAGCTTTTTTACCAAAGTCAGCAAAATCAGTTAATGATAATAACTTTTGCAAGTCATTTTGAATAGGATGTGCTTCTTCTGCATCCCTCTTCTCAAAATTCTTCGCAATCTTGTACAATGCAATTGCCTTATCAAAATCCTTAATCTCTGGCATCTTTTCTTTGCCTGCAGCAATATCGGCAAAGTCTTTCATCATTCTATTTTCAATCTTAATGTCTAGTTCTGAGTTGACACCAGTTGAAGTACGATCAGCAGGGATTTCAGCTTTAGAAAGCCACTCTGAATTAACAGCTAAATATAAATTATCTTGTGGTTTTGCATTAACATCTGGTTCAGCAACATCGCCCGCACCACCACGAACAGCGTAAAATCTTCTCATTTTTCCTCCGTATTAATATTCATAATTATTTCATTCCTTTTAATCATTATAACAAAAAGACGTCTGCATTCGTGCGAAACGTCTTTTATTAACTATTCTTTATTTTCATTATTTTGCAAGGTGTACAAGTTGTAGTAGTAACCCTTCTTAGCGAGAAGCTGTTCATGGTTACCACGTTCAATGATTCTACCCTTGTCGAGCACAATAATCTGATCGGCATCGGCAATCGTTGACAAACGGTGCGCAATCGCTAAAGTTGTTCTACCTTTACGTAAACGTTTAAGTCCCTGTTGAATCAAAGTTTCGGTTTCGGTATCCACGTTAGCTGTAGCTTCGTCCAATACCAAAACTTTAGGGTCTGTAACCAATGTTCTAGCAAAAGAAATTAATTGACGCTGTCCTTGACTCAGTTCTTCGCCACCTTCGATTACCTTGGCATGATATTTACCTGGCATCTTTTCAATAAATTGATCGGCTTGAACAGCCTTAGCCGCATCCCTAATCTGTTCATCAGTAATATTTTTATTATACAAACGAATATTTGAAGCAATATCGCCATAAAACATGAATGGTTCCTGCAAAACGAGGCCCAATTTTTTACGCAATTCTTCTTTAGGATATTTTCTGATATCTACATCATCAATTAAGATCTCGCCTTTACCAAATTCGTAAAAACGCATCATTACATTGATGATCGAGCTCTTACCAGATCCAGTATGACCAACAATACCTAAAGTTTCACCTGGATTTACTACGAATGAAATATCATGCAAGATTTCATTTTTACCATCATATGAGAAACTAACGTGCTTGAATTCAATCTTGCCGCGACTGATAGTCAATCCTTCTTGAGCATTTTGCTTTGGCTCATATTGTTCATCATCTAAAATCGCAAAGATTCTCTTACCGGCTACGATACCATCTTGGAAGAAGGTCATCTGGTCCATCATAGTTGAAATTGGATTAAACAATTGTGACAAGTATTGTGAGAAAGCATATACCACACCGGCTGGCACAAATGTTGCCTGCAACGGAAAACCGAAGAACATCAATGTCACAGCTAAAGCCAATGAATAAAGCAAACTAGTCAAAGGTGAAAGAAGCAATGAGTTAATACGAATCATGTTGAAACGCGTATTCATCAACCCACCATTTTCACCCTCAAATTGGTTGGTCATTCTCTTTTCTTGATTAAACTGCTGAATAATTGAGACACCTTCAATTGACTCATTCAAGTTAGCGTTAATTCTACTCAAACGTTCACGATAGTTACGATAAAGCCGTGAACTCTTTTGCGAATAGAGCCAAATCACAAAGAGCAAAATTGGCACAAAGGCTAAAACGATCCAGCCGGCAATCACGTTGGTAGTAAACATTGCCACCAATGCCGTAACTACAGAAAATGCACCAATTACTACTGTTGAAAGCACAGTTAAGAAGTTGCTCAAAGTCATCGTGTCGTTAGTAACTCTTGACACAATTGAACCGGCAGGAGTTTGGTCAAAATAGCGCATCCCTAACTTATGCAATTTCCGGTAAAGGGCCCTTCTGATACTCTCCAAGGTTTTTTCAGATCCAAGGGCAAAGAAATATTGGTAGGTAAACTGAATGACCGCTTTTAGAATCGAACCTATTGCATAAAGTAAGCCTGCAAACAAAATAATCTGGACAGTTGCGCTTTGTTTAAGCAAAAAGTTGTCTAAGAAATACTGCAATCCACGCGGCAGCAAAATATTAATGATGCTAACTAAAAATGCCCCAATCAATGCAATAGTCATTTCAAATTTAAAGTGCTTAACAAAGCCCATTAAACGTTTAAAAATCGCAACCTGTTCTTTAAATGGGATTGCTTTAGACCACACTGATTCTTGCTTTTCTTCATTATTCATCTACATCTTCACCCACCTTTGCTTGCAATTCTTGTCTACGCCACATTTCCGCATACCAGCCATTTTCTTTGAGCAGATCTTGGTGATTGCCTCGTTCAATAATTTGACCGTCTTTTAAGACTAAGATCAAATCGGCATCCATGACCGATGTCAATCTATGTGCCGCAATCATCGTGGTCTTATCTTTTCTTTCATTTCTCAAAGAAGTTAGAATTTCGGTTTCAGTCTTTGCATCAACAGCTGATAAAGCATCATCCAAAATCAAAATTTGGCTATCTTTAAGCAAAGCACGGGCAATGGACATTCTTTGACGTTGACCACCAGAAAGTGAAAGTCCATTTTCACCGACTAAAGTCTCATAGCCATGTGGCATTTGTAAAACATCATCGTGCAAGTCACTCTTCTTAGCAGCTGCCGCAATCTCATTTTTGCCTGCATCTGCCTCTGAGAAAGCAATATTTCTACCAATACTCGTTGAAAAGAGAAAGTTGTTCTGGGGAACATAAGATATTTGGCTAAGTAAAACTTTAAGCGGAATTTTCTTGATATTGATGCCATTTAAGGTAATTTCACCGTCATATTGGTCGAATTCTCTCAATAGCAGCTGAATGATTGTCGTTTTACCAGCACCTACACGACCTACTAAACCTAAAGTTTGACCAGGTTTTAAGGTGAAATCGATGTTCTTTAACACTGGAATATCCTTTTCATCAGGATAAGCAAACGATTTAATATCAAAATGCAAATCACCTTGTAAGTCTTGAGCCTTAATACTTTGATCAGCGTGGGCATCAGTAATTAACGGTTTTTCATAAAGTAGCTTTTCTACACGGTCGTAGCTCGCACTACCTCTTTCCAAAATATTGAACAAATAACCAATCGCAAACATCGGCCAAACCATGTTGGCAATATAGGCAATAAAGGAAACGAGCTGACCAATCGATAGCACTTTATTTGTAACTAAAAGTCCACCATAAATAATGGTAATTACATAGGTTGCACCAATAACTGCCGTACCCAATGGATCAAACAAGGAGTCCCAAACAAACACTTTTTTATTGATGTTGATAGTATCATCAACCATCTTGTCAAAAGCTTGGGTATCTTCTTTTCCTTGACCAAAAGTTTTAAGTACCTTAATGCCTGAAACTGATTCTTGAGTCTTATTATTCAAGCGAGAAAAGGCCGCCTGTGACCTATCAAAAGCATCGTGTAAATGATCCCCAAGTTTCCAAGCACCTAATGCTAAAAATGGCAGTGGCAATAAGGCAACGATGGTTAGTCGCCAATCAACGAAAATGATCATGGCAATCATTGTTGATAAGCCCATTACAAGTGAGTCAACCAAGGTTAAAACACCATCACCGGCTACGTTTTGAATTGCAGTCACATCGTTAGTTGCATGGGCCATCAAGTCACCGGTTCGGTGGCGCTGATAAAATGTTCTGTCCATGATCATAAAGTGGTCGAACAGTTTAGAACGCATTTGTCGTTCTAGTTCTGCGGCCCCGCCCCAAATTTGCTTACGCCAAAAGTAGCGCAAAATATATAAAACAAAGGCGGCAGCCAAAACAGCTAGAATCAACATCCCATATTGCCCCCATGAGATGTGACCTTGATCCAGCTGATCCGCCATCAGTCCTAATACTCTTGGCGGAATTAAGTTGGCTAAAGAGGTTAAAGCAAGAAAAGTAATTCCGATAATATAACGTTTCCTTTCTTGTTTAAAAAACCAACCCAGTTTTTTAAATATGTTCATTTACTCACTCCATTCTTTAAAAAGAGCACCAAAAAAGACGAAGGAATAATCCTTCGCCTTTACACCACAAAATAATCTAATAATTACTTTTGTTGATGCTTCATCATGTTCATTACTTGATGAACCTTCTTGTTAGAAGGCTTTTGTCCCATTTGAGACATCATAGCAACGATCATATCTTCACTAATAGGAGGATTTTCCTTAAAGTATTTCTTCATGTATGCTCTTGCACCATAAAAACCTGCAGTTGCACCAACTAAAAGGGCAACAATGATTAAAAAAATTGCTAAACCTAAATTCATATTATATCCTCCATCTAACTAACAATATTATCTTACATAATTTTTTATATTTTTTAAAGGCTTAATTAATCTTTTCTAAGTCCTTTTCTTCTTTGAGCGCGTTTAGCTCTTTCAGAAGTAACTTCTTTACCATTCTTATCGATGATTACCATATCCTCGACATCTTGCTTAAAAGCAGCTCTGAAGTTTGCGATAAATTTCTTATGAAGTTCCTTACGCTCTTGTTCCTCTGCAGGTGTTAAGCCTTCTCTTTCCTTCTTGTGGTAAAGTTCATTAATGCGATCAGTTACCTTTTTTTCTTCTTCTTTACTCATAATATCTTTATTCATAATATCCACCTCACATTGACAATCATTAGTCTACCTTATTTTTAAACTAAAAAAAAGGTATAATTCTTAGAACGCTTGTTTGAGATTATTTGATTTTTCTGTTAAAATTACTTATAAGAATAAATAACTAAAATTAACGGAGAAAATGAAAATGCCTAAGAAAAACAGTGAAACTAAACAATTAGAAATTTTACGCTATATTTATGACACTGTCGAACATCGCGGCTTCCCACCTACAGTGCGTGAGATTTGTACCGCAGTTAATCTATCTTCAACTTCAACTGTCCACGGACATTTAGCTCGTCTTGAGCGCAAGGGCTTATTAATTAAGGACGCTACTAAGCCACGTGCCTTAGAAATTACCCCTGAAGGTAAAGATGCCCTTGGCATTAAGCCAAAGGAAATTCCAGTTGTCGGCGTGGTTACCGCAGGTCAACCAATCCTTGCAGTACAGGACATTGATGAATACTTCCCACTTCCACCAGATTTGGAAAATGATGCTGGTGAACTCTTCATGCTTAAGGTTCACGGTGAAAGTATGATCAACGCTGGTATTCTTAATGGCGATAGCGTCATTGTCAGAAAACAAAATTCAGCTAACAACGGTGAAATTGTTGTTGCTATGACTGAAGAAAATGAAGCCACAGTTAAGCGTTTCTACAAGGAAAACGGTCATTACCGCCTCCAACCTGAAAATGATACTATGGATCCAATCATTTTGCCAAAGGTAAGCATTTTGGGTAAGGTTGTTAGCCTTTACCGTAACAATATTGATTAATAATATTCACGAAATAAGCTAAATTGAATTTAGCTTATTTTTTTAGCAAAAGATTGTTTAGTTGCTCTTCAAATAAAGGCATCCATTTCTCTAAATAGCCAGCACGCGTTGGATGGATTTCATCAGCCATATAAAGTGAATCTTGCTTTTTAAATTCGGAATTATGATAAAGATCCAGTACTTGAACTCCCCATTTTTTAGCAAGTTCAAGCGTACTATCTACCATTTGTTCATACAAATTACTTTCAAAGTATGGATTGGTATAAATCAAAATAGGACAATCCCACTTTTTGTGTGCTTCATTGATGATATACTCAATAGAACCAATAATGGTTTGCGTATCAAAAGTATCATCTGAACTGATTTTACCCAGTTTTTGATTGGTATTGGCATCATTAGTTGACAGTTGCAAGACAAGCATGTCTGGCTTATCTTCTTTAAGCTCTTCCTTAAAACGGGCAACGTATGAGTCACCATGATAGCTTGTATCTTGATCTACCAAAGTCGTGCCATTTTCAGCATCTTTAATAGCGTCGATTCCGTCTTTCTTCCATAAATAATCTACAAATGATTCACCTAAAGCACCAAAGCCAAAAGTAACTGATGAGCCTAAGAACAAAATCTTCTTATGACGCAATGGACTTTCAATCGTTTTAACACTATTCAAACTATATTTGCGGCTGTTGCCAGGCAAATATGCAAGTTCAGTATATTTACGTTGATTTAGGGGATGCTCATCCAAATCCATTCTCAACTCATTTAAGGCAACATCAGATAAATCATTATTTTGTCTAATAGGTATTAAAAAAGTTTCGTTACTCATTATTTTTCCTTTTCTAGATAAGGCTTAATTACATTCCAATCTTTAATAATATCATCACTTAGTTTGCGATTGTAAAAAACAGCAGCTGGATGATATTCAGGAAAGATCGTGTATTTTTGTTTTGACCAAACATAACCATCTTTTTGTGGATTGAGCCGTAAAATTGGCGTATTTTCAATTACTTTGCCATGTTCTTCCGATATTTTATGTCCTAGGCCAAGCAAACGTTCCAATCCGGTATTGCCTAAAGTGACTATTAATTTAGGTTGCGCATAATCTATTTCATAGTCTAAAAAAGGTGCATGCGCTAAAACTTCCTTTTTGGTTGGCTTGCGATTGGGATACTTAGTAACTTCCTTATTCTCACGTTTACTAAAGACCTTTTTAATTGCATATGGTCTGCTTCTGACTGCACTAGTAATGTAGACATCATCTCTAGTTAAGCCGATCTGTGCTAAAGATTTATTTAATTCTTTGCCTGCATCCCCACTAAAAGGAATGTTATTAACTATTTCATTTCTGCCGGGTGCTTCACCAATAATCATCAACTTAGGATGCTTAGGTCCACTACCTGAATTGATTCCTTCAAGTCGCATACCTGCAGAACGTTTTTTAACTTCATCTATCAACTCTTGAGGATAGTTCAACCACTTTTCCTCCCTTCATTTTTTCTAACATTTACATTATAAGTAATGCCGACCACTATTTCACTTTTTTGCTTTTTAGAGTATAATAAACACAATTTAATACTAAACAAAAGCCGCCGGTGTGGATAACTGGTGGCTTTTGTTTTAATTCCACATAGAATGTTGATTTTTTGAAATTAGCTTTCACAAGCCGTAAGTCTCTTTATATCAGCACTTATAAGTATTATTATGCCACTTTGTGATAGAATATGCATGTTACACAACAGTTTCACACTTAATTATTTTCACAAACTAATGTAAAAAAATAGTCGATTCTTACGAATCGACTATTTTTCATTTTATTAACGACGTGCTTCAGCAATTCTTGCTGACTTGCCGTGACGTTCACGTAAGTAGTAAAGCTTAGCGCGACGTACACGACCATGACGCTTAACTTCTACCTTAGCAACACGTGGGTCGTTAACTGGGAAAGTTCTTTCAACACCAACACCTGAAGCAATCTTACGAACAGTGTAAGTAGCACCGATGCCAGTACCCTTCTTCTTAATTACAACACCTTCGAATAACTGAATACGTTCGTGAGTACCTTCAACAACACGTACGTGAACAGTAACAGTATCACCTGCACGGAAAGCAGGAATATCGTCACGAATTTGTTCTTTAGTTAATTCTTGAATTAATGGATCCATAATATATTTTTCTCCTTCTTCGGTCTTCATCAACGCACCAACGCCAGCGGAACACCCATAACTTATAAATTCCGTGGAAAATCCACGCTTACTAGTATAACAAGGTTAGACTAACTGTTCAAGTTAAAAATCAATTACCAACCTAGCTTTTTTATCTTTGTAGTAAAATATTTTTTATAAATCAAGGAAGAGTAATGAATAAAATAGTAAATTTTTGGGGCAAGCCACGTACTATCGAAAATGTGATTAAAAACCGTAAAATTTCTTGGTTAGAATTATTCTATGATTTAATTTTTGCTGTAGTCTTTTCACGACTAACGGAAAGCTTACTAGAACATCAAACACTAACCGGATTTATTAATGCAATCCTGACATTTTTCTGGCTAATTTGGGGTTGGGGCGAGTTCAGTGATTATTTTGATAACCATGGTAACGATTCAATTATCAACATTTTAATTATTAATATTGATATGATCTTAATTGGCTTAGCTAGTATTTTCATCCCTGAAGCAGTAAACGGTAATTTCCATTATATAACTTGGCTATATATCATCTTAGAACTGTTTATGGGTGCTGTCTGGATCGGTTTAGGAATCTTTGATAAAACACACGGACCAGCTGCCAGAGTTTGGGGTATAACTTGTTACAGCTGCAATCATTGCCTGCGGCCTCTTTTTTAGTAATCAGCTTTTATTCTGGTTCTTAGTAGTCGGAACTCTAATCAATATCTTTGTAGTTATGTTCGCTAGTTCTCGTCTTGAGCGAGAATATGAAAGAACCAACATGGTTCATATAATCAAAGATTCATTGATTGAACGCTACGGTCTAATGACAATGATCGCTTTAGGAGAAATCATTTCAATTCTTTACGACTTTAGCAAGACGCCGATCAATTGGAACCGATTCATTCAATTCACTCTTTGTATAATTTTGGTTGCGCTATTGGCAGCTGTATATTATCAAGTTTTAGGTGAACTTCATATTCAACTAAATTCTTCGATTGCTACATCTCTTACAGGCTGGTTATTTTTATTAGTAATTCTTTTTGCCTTCTTAATTGGCGTTAGTCTTCACCTAGTAATCATTGATGGGAATCTTGAAAGCAAAATTTTATTTAGTTTTTCTTTGATCCTCATGCTGCTAATGATCCGAGTTTTGTTTTTAATCAGTATTCATTTCAAATTGTCAAAACTTGAGGTCAAACTTAGCTGGATTCTCCTGATTGAAATGATCATCAATCTATCAGCTGCCTTTTTACCAGCCATGGGAATGATCCTTTTAGATATTCTTGTTTTAATGAAAAACGCCCGAAAATCCCCGTATTTTAATGCGGGGATGGATAGGGCTTACCGTCTCTAACGGCATTGTAGATCTGGTCATTAATGTACTTTTCTACTACTTCTT
>OODN01000159.1_pt1 | contig 54875 bp, 73 predicted proteins | sample 1671651 | NCBI WGS metagenome assembly OODN01 (sample SAMN06348178, study PRJEB24527) | human gut metagenome | biome: human gut; feature: ankylosing spondylitis patient; material: feces | host: Homo sapiens | place: China | collected 2015-10 | reverse complement strand
AGGAGTTCACCTTTCAGGATCTTGTTGATGATATTTCAACTTTAGTATCTGATAGTGGAGAGAAGATCAAATTAACTCCGTCTAATATAAACGCAGCATTTGACCAATTCGTTAACCAGGTTGTGGCTGATCATAATAAGTTTTCAGCCGAAGAACTTGTCAGTTTGTTTATCACGATTGCTACAGATCGCAAAAACAATGTTTACGAGAATGAAGACGGATCAAAGCTACAAGTTAACAATGTGTCAGTTAATATAAATAAGTCTAATTATCGTAGTTTTATTGGTCACTTTGAGGACAAGTATAAGCCATCTGAAAAACGAATTTTTACTGAAACGTCAGATCGACTAATTAAAGATCTGCAACGACGTAGTAGTGGTGAGTTTTACACTCCGTCGTCGTTTGTTAAATATGCTACAGGAAGATTAAGTAAATATTTAGGTGACAACTGGAATAATGAGTTTACAGTGTGGGATTGTGCGTGGGGAACAGGCAATCCTACACGTGATAATCACTTTGAAAAACTGTTTGCTTCAACTTTATTTAAGAGTGATCTAGACCAAGGAAATCAATACAATAGAAACGCTTCAAAGTTTGTATTTGATTTTCTAAATGATGATCCAGATTTTGAAACTAACAATATATTTGGATATAAGGCAGACAAACTACCACAGGAGCTTGTTGACATATTTGTGAATCATCCCGACAGTCCCATTTTATTTTTTATCAATCCACCATATGGAACAGCTGGTAATAACAAAAAAGATAATAAGGCTAAAGCTGGCATATCTAAGTCACAAATTCAAAGCGAGATGCGTGAACAGCACTTAAAAGTCCAAGAGCAACTTTATGCTCAATTTTTATATCGGATTGTCAAGATGAAGAAACATCTAAACCTTACTAACGTATATATTGGTCTATTTTCTCCGTCATTATTATTAACTGGTACTAAATATAATAAGTTCAGAGATTTAATGTTTGACAATTTTGAATATCTTGACGGAAACTTATTTGAAGCTAGCAACTTTGCCGATGTTAAAGATAATTGGGCTATCAACTTCTCAGTTTGGAAAGCTGGTAATCAGCCTAAAGATAGCAGGAATAAATTTGATGCAAATGTCATTAAACTAAATACAGCAGGTAAAGTCATGATTGTTGGGCATAAGCTGTTATATAACACCGATAATAGCAAAACTAAGAGTCTTCAACAGTTTTTAAAGGAAAATACTGACAAACCAAGTCAATTCACTAAAAAGGTTTTGCAGTTCTCATCAAGATATGAAACTAAAAACAGGATTGTTGAGGTTCCGCAAAATGAGATAGGATATATTATTAACGATACTAACAACATTGAAGCTGGACAAATGGGATCATATCTAATTCAGTCACCAATTACACGACATCTGAAAAGTTCAATCATTACAGCCAATACATTTGAAAATCAGATGGTAGTGTTTGCTTCACGTAAATGTGTTGAATCTAATTGGATTAATCAGAAAGATGAATTTTTGTCACCATATGATACTGATAGCGAAGAGTTTGACAGGCTTAGACGAAAATCTGTAATATATAGTATTTTTGCTCCTGCAAATAACATCATCAGTTATCGTTCTGAATATCATGGTGCTGGTGTCACCAATCTTAATAATTGGTTGTTCATGGACGTAGATGCTATTAAGCAACTAGCAGATCAATATAATAACGATCGTGTATATAATGACGCTGTAGAAAATGCTAATAATCCGGTGGCTTTACGATTATTGAAAGAATATAACCTCGATGAGCAAGACCAAGAATTAATTGACAAAGCTAAGAAAATTGTCACAGATAGCTTTAAGTTTAGAAACATTATCAATGATGATTCACCCGAATATGCAGTAAATACGTGGGATGCTTCTTGGAATCAAATTGTTAAGGTAGCCAATCAATACATCCCCAATCAAGTAAAAGAATTCAACAAATTATTCAATTCTTATCAGTCTGACATAACAGATTTAATATATAAAAATGGCATATTGATAACAGATAAGTAAAATGAAACCCGGCATATAGTCGGGTTTTTTATTGTTGCATTAAGCAGCAACAACAGGATCAGTTACTTTACCAAATGACGGCTCATAGATATAACTAATTTGACCGGTTTCTTCATTATATTTTGCAATTTGCTTAATATAAGGCACTCCGTTTATTTCATATTGTTGCATTGCTAGACGTTTCAACTCGTCAAATGATCGAAATTCTGCTGTGTATTTGTGTTTGAATTTCAGATTATAATCATATGTTTTCGATTTCTGTAGTTCGTCAAGGTCAATTACAGCAACGCGTTGGGTAATTTTATCGGTGGCCTTAATTGAGTTGTATTTGTTTAAGTAATAACGTTTATTATTAACTACAATATAGTTATCGTCACGATCAAAGGTGAGGACAACAAATCTATCATCACTGTTAAGAACGTAGAGCGGGCACGTTTCACGGGGTTCGATGTAATAAGTATTGCCGAACTCACCCTGGACCGTCCGAGTGTAGTAACGTTGGATTCCTTGTAATTTGTTAGTTGTTTGTTGTGTCATTATAATCAAATCCTTTCTTATTAATTAAAATGGAGCGACGTCGTGATCATCTAGGACTTCATCAATAACGGATGGGAGAAGATGCTCACGGACTAAAATGTCAAGATGTTCACCTGAAACTAACTCTGGTGAGTCGACTGACTCCATTCCAAAGTCGTCTAATGCGTCTTGTACTAAATCGAAATTTCCGATCAATGCTCGTTCTGCTTTAAGTTCGTTGCACCAATAACTACCAACTCGATTTCCGGTCAGGTCTCGATCAAAGGCCAGATCTTGCAGCTCTTCGTATGATTCACCACGGTTTTTACCGTCAAAGCTAATATCTGAATCTTTTATCATGTCTTCTAGTTCGTCGGTCATTTCTTCTTTGTAATTATAAAATTTTAGGTTGTTTAGTTCTTCGTCATTCATTGTGTATCATCCTTTCTTCAACATAAATCCATTACGACCGTCTCGACGGTCTGAATATCTTTTATTTGGCTCTGAGACGAATTTAAACGATGTACTACACGTCAAACTATTTTTCATTTTGTCTGAGCGGCAATCTGAGCATTTTGATTTATTAGTTAAAATCTGATAAAATTAATTTAAATATACCGAATACAAAACACCCCGTATTGTTGCAAAATGGCAATACGGGGATAAATTTTTCTCGTTGGCACAAATTTGGCACAAATCCAATTGCAATGTGTTATCAGTCTTACTCTAACAAGGGCTTGAGATTTGCTGAATATTATCGTGCCCAATGTGCAAAACAATATTAGTATAAATTATGCAACAGGGGCAGTAACGCAAGTGAACACGAATTAAAAAACTATGTAATTAGAATAATCCCTCAATACTTCATTTGATTAAAGTATTGGGGGTTCTTTATCATCTGCATATAAAACTAGCGTAGAAACAAAATATTTCGATGGTCACTTGCAAAATTGGTTTAAATAAACGAAAATAAAAAGAGTTAATATTGTTTAGAAAAGGACTACGCCAATGACAGATTTAGATCTAAAAAAGATTCATATTGTTTTTAATGGTCAGGATACTCCACCATTAAAGATTAGCCAGCTTTTTGATGCTAATAAGTTCAATCGTTTAACAGCAGTTACTGGTAACGTGACTGCCGACTTTATTAATCAGTATCTAAGTCGATTCATTAAAGCCGAAGTTGCACTGAGCAGCCCTGAAAATTATGAAGCTACAACTGGTGATGAAGTGATCACTAAGGTAGCTTTAACCAATGCATTGCTATCTGCTGCTAATAAAAAGCCTGCTAAAGTCTTTGAAGCATTAACTAGTGACAATCAAGCAAATGTGTTGAACAATCTTTTTCAAGTCGCAATTGCACCAACTCAGGCTATCCATTCACGTTTTTACCTCCTAAGTAATTCCGAGACCCATGATACTCGTGTGATTTTGGGAAGTCTTAACTTGGACAGTGCTTCATTTGATAAAGAGCGTAACCAATATGAAGAAATATTAGTCTTTGATGATGACATTCGGCTATTTCAAAATCTTGATAACCACTATAAGAATGACATCAAGCCAGTATTACGACCATTTTTTACTGAAAATCTTTTAAATGCAGCACAAAATCAAATTGATGAGAGCTTGAAAGATACTAAAGGAACTAAGAATGCGGTTGTAATTCTTGATAATGAAGTTACCGATCAAATCGCAGCGGCAGATATGACCGACTTGATTAGTCATGACGTTCAAAAACAAATTGATGAAAATAAAATTCCCGCAATGATTACTAAGTCGATGCGAGATATTACGACTAACCGCTCTCAAGATAAAGAAGAAGCAGAACGACAAATTCAACAACACGATACAATTTACACTTTGCAAAAAACAGCTGTATCGCCACGAGCAGCTAAGCCAAAATTGAAATCGCGCGAAAAGATTTTTAAACAAGTTCAGGATGCATTGATTAGCGGTATGACACCACAACAACGGTCAGCAGAGAAGAAGTATACAACGTTCTTATATGATCGTCCGATGGAAAGAAATCTGGTTAACAATAATAGTGGCCTGTACGTACCGAATGATACAGGCACGCACCCAATTCAATTTGGAAAGATTGCGACTATTGGCTTAAAGAGTATTGATGCAGTATTAAAAGGGTATCAGCAATACGTTGTTGACTACAATGATGATTATGGTAAGCGATTCTATGAAGCTATTTTATATAGTTTTACGGCACCATTTTTATGGGAAATTCGTGCGAAAGCTAGTTTGAATCCTGAAGATGGGAATGATATTCCTAACTTCTTGATTCTAGGAGCAACTGCTGGTTCTGGAAAGTCAACCCTATTACGGATTATTAATCAATTGACATGGAACACTGATCGGTCATTAATTGATTTTGGGACTATCTATCCTACAGATACACCGCAGAAAAAAGCAAAAACTGTTGATGCAATTGAGCACTACATGAAGCTTGGAAGTTCATACCCCGTTTTAATGGATGAGATTGAACCATACTTTTTCCAACAAGATCAATATAGTCGGCACTTAGTTGTTGATACGATGAATGAATTGGTCAACAATCCACATGCAATTGCGCCATTAATCGGAACAACTAACTATGATTCTGGTTTTACTATGCTACGTGAAACTGCACGGCGAACTTATTATCTCCAAATTGATAAGGTTATCGATGACCAGCAAAAAGGTGAAGCCAATAAATATATCTATAATGTACGACAAACCTTAAATAATACGCTGTTTAAGGACTTTGTAATGCGGATGGCAAGCTTACTAGAGGACGATGAAACGCCATGGCGCGCATTCGATGAAAAGACTGGTAAGCTTGACTTCTTAGCAAATACCCGTAAGATTTTCCGCGATTACTATCAAATGGCGGATATGGAAGTACCTCCTTACTTTGCGGATGAAATCTGTGATGACTTTAAGGAAAGTTCGCGTAACCGGTGGGCTAAACTTTACCTAACACAGGAAGAAGACTTTAAATATCGGCAACAAGATCATAGCTTGTTATTTGATATCTCGAAGCTTAATACTTTCAATGGTTTTACTGCCGATAGTATTGAAAAGTACCGGAATGCACTGCCAATTGAACTCTGTGTGGATGGTATCAATGGCAAGCGTGGCAAATTTGTGGAAATTAAAGCTGATGAATTCTTTAAATGGATTGGTGAACGCAACCCATATGCTGAAGATAGTGCGGAAAACGAAGCAAATGAGGAAACGTTAACTACGAATACAGCTGAAAAAGTTACAGAATCGCCTGTTAAAGAACAAAAGAAGGGATTCTGGGCACGATTATTTGGCTAATATAAAAAGGTCTGGGACGCAAATAGCATTCAAGACCTTTTTATTTATTATTAATTTTTTGTGCCCTTTGTTTCGGATTGTGTTTCAAATTTTCAAGCCGATTTACCAAGGGTTTTGCATATTTTATGTAGAGTGGATTACTAAGGAGCCAGTTGTGAAAACGTGGTGAAATTTTAGTAATACACCATATTGTGAGGAGGAAGAATGGAATCTGGGGAATAACAGGGAGAAGCATCCCAATTATACCACCGACGAATGAAATACTCCCTAACAAGATCCATCCAAGTTTTAATACTAATTTTAAGATCATTAAAAATTCCTCCTTTCTTTCATACTATCGTTATTATTATTCTATCATGAGCGTATGAAAAAAGGGGTTGCTATTATCATTTTTGCACTCTTGATTGCAGTAATGACACTTTTATATTTACGACATCGTCTTATTACCCGTTATCGTGATCTAGGAATAATTTTCTTTTTACTATTGTTGCTTTTTATTGGCTTTCAAGTTACCGATATGGAAAAAAGTACCACACAGTAATCCCAGACAACGCAGATGATTCTCTTTATTAAGACAGTCGCTCGGGACCATAATGTTTCTCCGCAAAAAGTAGTTGTTAACTCCACAACTTTAACAGATGGGATTCTTGTCCGAATTGCAGATCGTGATTACCGTGTCAATTTAAGTCAAACAGGGGATAATTATACCCTTACACGAGCACATGTTGTTAATCATCAGGTTAATTTAATGAAGTAGGAGAGAAGAATGGATACCTATTCGTTAATCATTATAAAGTTTGTTCTTGGTATGCTATTTTTGATTCTTCAGATTAATTTATTGGGAAAAGGGAATCTTGCGCCAACTTGTGCCATTGATCAAGTCCAAAATTATGTTTTAGGTGGGATTATTGGCAGAATTATCTACAATAGTGATATTTCTGTCCTTGAGTTTATAATGGTACTCTTGATTTGGACATTAATTGTATTTATTGTAAAGTTTGCAAAGGATCATAACATTTGGGTAAGAAGAATCATTGATGGACGACCACAAATATTAATTCAGAATGGCAAAGTATTAGTAGAGAATTGTATGCGTGCAGGAATTAGTGCTAATGACCTTATGTTTCGTCTTCGTGGTCATGGGATTTATGAAGTTGCTAAAGTCAAGAGAGGAATTTCAGAACAAAATGGTCAACTTGTGATCATCGAAAATGATGAAGCTAATGTTCGCTTCCCACTAATTAATGATGGACAGATCAATATTGACGTAATGGAATTGATTCATCATGATGAACAGTGGGTATTTGAACAAATCCATAAAGCAGGATATGGCAGTGTTGATGATATCTATCTTGGCGAATATATTAATGGCAAATTAACTTTAATACCATATCCAAAAGCTTAAAAGACCATCCTCTTTATAATTTTCAAGCGTATAATAAGAGTAAAATACAAAATGAAATGATAAGAAGATGATTTGATGAAAAAATCGTTAAAAATTGCCGGAATTAGTATTGGTAGCCTAATTCTTCTTGCTTTTGGTATTCAGGGTTTCTTACTACGAGGAACACCTGGACAACCCTTATCACCACAAAATTACCAAGATAAAATAGAGTATTCTTCTGTTCCTACGTTACTTATTCCTGGTTGGGGCGGAAGTACGGTTACTTATAATAAGATGATTAAGTACTATCAGCAGAAAAACATTGCACAAAAAGTTTTAATGATCTGGGTTGCCCCTAACAGACGTATCTGGACTGAAGGAGACTTTCATGGGCAAAAGAATGCCTTAATTCAAGTTTTATTTGCTTGGAACTATAATGGTACTTACCATCCACAAATCAAGCAACTGACGACTGTTTTGAACTATTTGCAGAAACACTACCATATGCAGAAAATTAATGTTGTTGCCCACTCATATGGAGGCACAGAATTCATTCATGCTTATATGGGTTCAAAATATCTTCAAGATCATATGCGGTTAAATAAAGTAGTCTTTTTAGGGGTACCAGTTGAAGAAAGTCTTAGCGATCAGTTAAAATATCGCTATCATTTAGTTAATAAATCGACAGACAAGAATTTTCACCAATTATTTTTAGAGATGAAAAATTGGCAATTAAATTATCCAGTTGAAATTTATAATTTAATGGGTAGTGAAGAAGGCAGTAAAACAACTGATGGAGCTGTTCCTCATATCCAATCGGAAATGTTAAAATCATTAATTAAAGCTCATCCATCGATTAGGTATCATCAAAAAGTATATCCAAAAACTACTCATTTTCAATTACATCGCCGCACAAAAATTTTAAACAATATCGCTAACATTTTATGGGGAAGGAATTAAAATGAATAAAGAACATGGTCAAGTAACAGGAATTATATGGCGTGGGCCGGATGACTTAGCTATATACCAACAATTAAAAGAGTATGCAGATAAAAAAGGTATTTCAGTTTCAAAGGCAGCCAAGCAATTAATTAACACAGCTCTCAGAAAAGATTAAAAAATCCTAATTGGTTAAGTTTATTATTCCATGATAGAATCTTAAATGTACAAAAATTAAAGGGGAGTTCACTTAATGACAAATCAAAAAAGTAAGACAGTATATTTCTGTGCCGGGTGGTTTACTGACAAGCAAAATAAAGCTTATGAGGATGCAATGAATGCAATTAAGGATAACCCTACAGTAGATGTAGAGAATTCTTATGTGCCATTACAACACCAATATAAAGGATTACGTGTTGATGAACATCCAGAGCTTTTGCAAGATCGCGAATGGAGTACAGCAACTTACAATGGTGATCGAGTAGGTGTTTCAACTTCTGATATGCTTTTAGCAGTCTACATTCCTGAAGAAGAAGATGTAGGAATGGGTGTTGAATTAGGAATGGCACGCGCACTAGGTAAATATATTATGGTAGTGATTCCTGATGAAGACTTTGGTAAACCAATTAATTTAATGAGTTGGGGAATTGCAGATAATTTCATTAAAATGTCGGAACTTCCTAATTACGATTTTAATAAACCATCTTACAATTTCTACGATGGTGGAGTATATTAAGAAAAAAAGATGTGCGATTTCAACTCGCACATCTTTTTTTGAATGCTAGTTTACATAATATCTTTAACGGTTAATAAATTGATATTCAATCTCTGATAATAGACCAGTATGATTATTATCGTATCTTGTAACTTTATCAGCAACTTTTAGTAGGTCATCAGTAGCATTTTTCATTGCATATCCATAACCAACTTCTGATAACATCTCAATATCGTTTGAAGTATCTCCAAAAGCAACTACTTGATCTAGAGTTCCGTTCAAGTAATTTTCAACTAGTCTTTTTAATCCCAAGGCTTTATTTACGCCTGCCGGCAGGATATCAATGCCATAAGCTCCACTATAAGTCGCTTGAATTAAGTTTGGAAACTGCTCATTTAATTGATTTACATATCCTTGGATAATAGTTTGGGATAATTTGCGTTTGGCCCAACCAATGTTTAAGTTATAAATTGGCTCAATGATTTTTTGAAGGTCAGAAAAATATGTGTGGTGGGGATAAAAAGGGACTGGAACATCGCGATACTGCTCGGCAAGGATTGTTTGTGTTTCGCCAGATAAAGATAGGATGTCAGGGCTAGGAAACGTATGCTTAATAAAAGCATAAAGTTGTTGCAACGTCGCAATTGAATGAGTCTTGCCGTATACAGATTTGCCGTTTATTATCAGTCGTCCGCCATTTTCTGCTATAAATTCTGTTACAAGTGGGCACGGTTGAAAGATCGTTGACAATGCATCGTAACTATTCCCACTTGCAATAATAAAGTGATAGTTTTGTCGTTGTAATAGTTCAATATCTTTATTTAAACGGTTAACGTCGAATTTATCATTATCATCTAGTAAGGTACCATCAACATCGATCGCAATAAAACGGTATTTTCCCATTTGATTTCCTCTCTGAAATATTAATTTGTAGAAGAATCTTGTGGCTTTTCTACAGTAGTTTTACTTTTAAGTTGTTGCCTTAACTGTGTATTTTCTTTTTGCAGTTGGTCAATCTTTTTTTGATACTTTTTTAATTCGTCCTTACTAACACGCGATGATTGTAATTCTTTTAATTGCTTATTAGTTTTGAGGTGATTAGAAAATGATAGCAAGTAAATAATAATAGCCCCAATAAGTAAACAGATAAAGATTAGCAGCACTAGTGGCATTTTTACTTGTGCTCCAAAAAGATTGACTACTACAGTTGCCGTATTTAATAGTGCAAAGATAGCGATTATGATCAGAATAACGATTGAAGCAATGGTTGTAGATTGCTTTTTCATGGGAAATTCCCCCTCATGTTTTATGTAACATATCTATTATATTAACTTAAGAAGTGCTGGTAAAGGAGAAAGGGGAATAAATAAGCGTCATATGTATTTGTATTTTTAAATAAAATTGACAAATTCTCTTTATTTTTTTAATAAATGCGCTAGAATAGAAATATAAGGCGTCCTTAGTGTAATGGATAGCACATGAGATTTCGGTCCTCATGATCCGAGTTCGACTCTCGGGGGACGCATTTTTGAGAAAATATGATGAAACATAAAAATCCTACAATCGTTGTTATATCAATGATTGTAGGATTTTTAAGCATTTTAGAAAAGGATGGAAAAATATAAAAAAGTACAAAGTCGGTACACCTTTGGTACACTAGTGTACCAAACTAAAGTTGATTTAAAGCATTGACAATTTTGTCATCAGTTTTTCCTTTGTATTCATCTATCAAATAAGCGTAAGTATTCATTGTTGTTCGAATATCACTATGACCAAGCCGTTTGCTGATTGGATATATATCCACACCTTTAGCAAGAAGTAGGGCAACGTGGCTGTGACGCAAACTATGGAAGTGAAAATTTTTGCGTTGAATACCTAATTCATCTAACAATTGTCGAAGCATTTTATTAACTGCGTTGCTAGTAGGAATAGTACCAAACTGAGTCATAAATACCATATTACTAATATGCTTTTCCTTCAATTGAGAAAGCAGTTGTAGAAGAGTTTGATTTACTTTGATAGTCCGATTAGACGATTTATTTTTAGTTGGCTTGAAAGAATGAGTGTACATATTCCAGGACTTGCTAATAGTAATGGTTTGATGTAGCCAATTAATATCATTCCATGTTAATGCTTGAATCTCAGATAGTCGCATTCCAGTATAAATGGCTGTGATAATCATATAACGACTGGTATAAATATCTTGCTGACTGATCCCAGCTTCAGCTTTTTCAAGCAGTCTTTTAATTTCTTCTACATTTAAATAATCAACTTTTACTTCTTTATCCTCATTAGCTACTAGTGTAACGTTTTGAGTAAAGTCCTTAATCAGATAATCATCTAACATCGCTGACCGGATACAAGCGCGAACAATGTTATTTACTTCTTTGACAGTATGTGGGGCGTGAGTAGCTCCATACTCATTAATAAATCTTTGATACATTTTGCGATCGATATGTTTGAATTCAGTATCAGCAAAGAAGCTATTTAATGCCTTTCGAGTAAATTCATAACGCTTATAAGTAATTTCGGCTACTTTAGGTTTCTTATACGTCTCAATCCACTGATCGTAATAATCAATAAATTTGATTGTTTTCTTAATGTTGATTCCTTTATTTAGTTTGGCTTTTTGTTCAACTGCCCAATCTTTAGCTAATACTTTAGTCGGGAAACCGCCTTGACTTTTAGTTTGTCGTTTTCCTTCACTGTCATACCATGAAATTCGAGCTTGCCATTTTCCATAACGTTTTATTATTGAAGCCATACTTGTCCCTCCATTATTAAATTGTGTATAATGAAAGGGTTGAATTGAGACCTGTAAATCTTATTCAACCCTGGTCCATCTCCTATGCCAGTAGGGGATGGGCTTTTTTCATTTACCAGCTTTTTAAGTCATCAGGGTTTGGACATGATACATGATACTAAAAATTGGTTTAATTAGATTTTAATCCGAATTGCAGAAATGCATAATTTAGGCGACTATTAATATTATGAAGAAAATCTGGTTTATAATTTATTCTAAAAGTTAGATGATTTAGCTTCATCATTGACAATAATATTTCGTGTACTATTTGTCTTGTCATTGCCAGATTAATATCACATGGCCTAATAATAAAATCATTAGGACGAGAAGCTGCTATATTTCCTCCAAACATTTTTTGATATAACAAAGGATCCCTAACCGTAATTTCTGGACCAGTTGCACCATCTCTGAGCCATTCATAATAAGGCTGAAGTTTCGGATCAAAATGCGCGCCTCCATCTTGATTTGCTTCTGTCATTATTATGTTTTGTCTGGTAAACAGAAATTGGGTCGTAGCATAATTAAGAGTTATTAACTTACCCTTCCACCACTGATTGAAAGGAAGCCAATTTTCAGGCTGGTAAAGTTTAGTGGGAGCAAATAGATATGTGTCATAATATCTTTTAGCTGGTGTAACAAAATCTGGTATATCGAATCTAGCCATTTTAAAATAAGAATAGTCAGCATAAACATCGTCATCTGATTTTGTAAAATAGCTAGCAAACTTCATAGAATCTTTTAATTCTAGTTGTGATAATATACTAACAGAACTATGACTATGTGGATTGTGATGATCATATAGTAGCGTTCTTAAAGTAGCGCTTGATCTACGAATTGCATCAAATTCTCCTGCATCATATCTTTTAGCATCACTTATTAGATCATAGATTGCAGTTCGTAGTTGACGATGCAAGTCACGCTTTAATTTTTTTCTGTTTTTTTGTCGTCTAGGCGATTGCTTATGTGAGGTGATAATTTGAACACTCCTTCCGATTTTATTGAATTAAAAACTCTTGATGAAGATGAGATATATAGTCATGATGAAACACGTTACGCACTGTCATGGGGAGGATACCCACTTAGTATTACGGAAAAGGACATTGAGCATCTTAAGGCCGGAAAACCTTTAATGCTTGTTGTAAATGAAGAGTATATAGAAATATTAAAGTTAACTAAATAGGGGAATTTATATGAAGAAATCTAATAATGTCAACTCCTTTCTAAAAAGTCTAAATTATTGGCAAACGATTAATCTGTATACAACCTTAAAACAAGCTAGAATGGAGATTTCATTTGAGGATGCTAAAAGTGAAGCATTAGTAAATTTTGGTAATCCAGATAAATTAAAGTATATGCTAGAAGAAGCGATTAATAGCCCAAATCCAAAGCATAAGTTAAATTAATTAATCTCAACATACATCCCTTATTGCAACAGGGGATGTTTTTTATTTAGTTGTTGTCGTCGTGCATTACATCATAGAGAGAGTCTCCGTTGTAAGCCATGTATAAGACTTTATCAGTATTTTCAGGATTAACAATTGCAATAGGTGTCTTAACATGGAGATCATCATGGAGAGATTCAGATAAATCATCGAAGGCACTGGTCATGTCATTCCAGTCACTATCAGATTCATCACCATCAAGAACTGCGATCACTTCATCCTCAAAATCTTGACCGATTGGCTTAATAGCAATGACATCATTTTCTTTGTCATAATAAACATCTGCAGTATCACCAAAATGATCTTGCATCATTGAGACGGCTTTCTTGATTTTAGAACGTTTTGACGCTTGAACTACTGTAATATTGCTACTATTTGTATTAACAACAACCGTCGTGGTAGCGAGGGAAACCCCAGCAAGGCCCACTGCCAACATAATCTTAAAACCTTTATTCATAAATAAACTCCTCCGATTTCAGCTTTTAACGTCAATCAGTTTATTGGACGTACTTGTTTACTTATTCTCTTTTACGAGTTTTTCTAATCTACTTAGATGATCTTCAAGTTCTTGATTTTGCTGCTTGAGTTCAGCTAATTCTTTTTCCAGATCATTATCTGTTGAAGTATCAAAGAAATTAGTAAGACTACTTGTCAACATTCCAATGAAACCAAGATCTTTCTTATTACCATTGGCTATTCTGGTCATAGTCAGGGAAGTTATCATTTCCATTGCTCCAAGCATTATCACGGGAACTTACCCAGTTTTGGAAGTTTTGTGTTTCCGTTCCGTCTGGATTTTCAATTCCTTGTTGCACGTTCCAATCATGTTGCATTCTAGCCGTTTCAGCTTGGACTTCAGGATCACCACCATTTGCTTCACAGTACGCACTATAAGAAGGGTATCCTTTGTATGGGACATCATCCCAAGTGCTAGGATCAGACTTATCAAATTTCTTTGTTGAAGCAGAAGCCACAGTTGTGCTGCTTGTATTACTATTTTGTGTTTGAGTGGTATCACTAGTGGAACTTGAGATACTGCTAGTAACCGAACTTTGTGAACTTTCCTTTTTCACTTTATGATGTTTGACTGTCTTAGTAGACTTTACAGTTGAACTGCTACTACTTGTTGCTGATTTTTGTGATGAAGAATTACTACATGCAGTAAGTGCTAATCCAATTAACACAGTTGAACAAATTAAACTTATTTTTTTCAATTTATTTTCCCCCAAGAATTTAATTATGCGAAATACTTCCGTCATCCCCGACAGTTGCAGTATATCCATCTCCAGAAAAGGTCCAACCATTTGATGTTCGTGTTGCTTGCAAGTCACCATTAGCACCACCAAGCATGGCACGCGCTTGATCTTCACTAGTAGGTGTATTATTACTTGCTGCCTGATTTCTTGCTTGTTGTTGCTCACTCCATGCTTCTGGCTGTGAATTACTATTTATTTGTGCATTATTTGATGAAGTAGAAGTATTAGAGGCTTCCTGTGGTTGTGTTGTAGAACTAGAAGAAGTAGTAATACTAGAAGATACTTGCTTTTTAATCTTATGTTTATGATGTTTAACAGCCTTAGTAGTTTTGTCAGATGAATTATTACTCCTTGCTGATTTCTGTGATGAAGAGTTACCGCACGCAGTAAGTGACATCCCCATCAGTGCAGTTGCACAAATTAAACCTATCTTTTTCAATTATTTCATCCCCCGGTTATCGCAGCTTTTAACGTCAATCAGTATTTGGACGTAAATTATTATTTAATACTCCATGAAACGTGAACAGCCTTACCAACAATTCGGCCTGGATTATCTTTATCTAAGATAATTGGGTCGAATTCTTTATTATCTGGCATTAGCATAATTAGATTTCCTTGGTGCTTAACACGTTTCAGTGTCGCTTCGTTGTCGCCATCAACGAGGACAGCAGCTATTTCGCCATCTTCCACTGTGGGCTGTTCTCTAATGGTTACAATCGATCCATCGTGAATGGTCGGTTCCATGCTTTTACCTTTGCAACGTAGAGCAAAGAGGTTGCCTTTTGGAACAGGCTTTTCAAAAATCTCTTCAACGTAGCCCTCAATATTTTCTTCGGCTGTGATCGGATCACCACAGGCAATCTCACCAATGAGGGGGATGCTGATGCGTTGAAAGTTATCTCCTAATGGATAAATTATATTAGTTGGCCTTTTTTCTGTTTTATTATCAATAACACCTAGTACATTTTCAGGTGTGGTATGCAAAGCAGTAGCGAATTCATCAAGTCTATTAACTGGGAATTCGCGTTTTTTCTTAAAATATAGTGAGACAGTTGACTTTGACATATTAACGCGTCTAGCAAGTTCACTTATAGAAACTTTCTGCTCTTCACGTAAATTATTGAGGTAGTCAACCACTTCAGAGCTATTCCTCATAATTTTCACATCCTAAAATATTTTACAGGTATTATTATATTCTTTTTGTTCCTAAAAAGAAACATCTATATATTTTTTTAATAATTATTCGTTGACAATAAAGAACATTAGTTATATTATATATGTGTTCGCAAAAGAGAACGAAAGGAGGGGCGATATGTCATTTAATTTACAAAGATTAAAAGCGGAACGTATGGCAGAAGGATATACTCAAGAAGAATTCGCAAAGAAATTGGGGATGTCTAGAGGAGCCTATGCAAAACGTGAAGCGGGAATTGTTGATATTAGTGTTGAAGATTTATCGCGTATAATGGATGCACTTGGTTATGATGCTTCAAAAGTATCGATTTTTTTTGCTCCGTCCGTTCGCTAATGAGAACGAATAAAGTACAAAAGGAAGATAGCAATGAGAATAACTATCAACGATATGGAGGAGGGATGAGAATGGATGGCTTACTTTTTGCAATTGGAGTTACAGCTCTTGCTTGGGCGATAGCTCTGTTGTTCCATATTCCATTTGAATTAATCGCTTTGGTCGGTTGCATTGGATGCGCATTGTTTACTATTTTTACTTCTTTTTAAGACGATAAGCATTTAATCGCCTAATCATCTCTCTACTATCGATATTTACATTGGGCGAGTCTGTATCTGCGATAACAGTTTTATTTGAATCATAGACTAATTTGATGAGTCTTTTTCGTTGAAGTAGTTCAGGTGTTACGTACTGGAAAGCAACAACAAACTTAATTGACTTAAAGGGATCAACATTAATTGGCAGATCGTCAGAATATATTTCTGAATCTTCATCGCTTACTAGAACTAATGGAAAGTCGATGGCTGGGAAATTATTTAACCAGATCTTCTTAATAGATATAGGTTTGGATGAACCGTTAAATACACTAAGACAAATGTTAAATTGACTGGTTTCACCGTCTTTTACTTCATTAATCCATTTAATAAGTGCTTTGGGTTTCAAATGAGTCAATTTATAAGTGTTATAAGATGCCCACAACGATAAAAGAAACGCTAAAGTTGCAACGATGGGTGACCAGTATTTTAAGAAGAAATTCATTGTTATTAGTCCTTTCGTAAGTAATTAATCAAGTATAGCAGATGAGTGGCGGAAAAAGTTTGCTGCTTATGCTGGTATGGAGGAGGGATGAGAGTGGTAGAGCAAAAAAATAAAAAAAGCCACCTCGAAAGGAGATGACTAAATGTTAGTTGCTATTTGGATCTATTTGCTAATTCAAACTATTGGCTATTGCTGGGTAATATTTAAAAAACCTGTATTGCACATTATTTTATGCGTTCCTTATTACATAATAACAATCTTATTGTTATTGAAGGCTTATTCATTAGTATGAATATCATCCTTATTAAAGCAACGTAAAAGTATATCAATTTTTTCTTGATCTTGAAAAACTAAATTTGATAAATGAGCTAGGCAAATTCGTATATATTCACGATAATTTGTTGCACCTTGTAGGGTATAGTTTTGTAGTTTTTCAAAGTCTAACTTTTTATCTGGATCATGAAACAAGGTTGAAGCATCAGCCGCGACGTTAATTACTTCTTCCTGAATTTTACCATCCTTAGTTGGACCGAAAAATTCTAATTTCCCTCTCACAATATTAAGACGATGAATTAATTCTTGCTCATATGCAATACGAGTATTTAGTTCATTAATTCGAAGCTTTAATGTTTCAAGTCGCCGATTATAAACGTTATTTACAACTGCGGAAATAGTTGGTGATAGCAATGAAACTACTGCAATTACTGTAGTGATAGTCCATCCAAAGTTCATTTATTTCACCTCCTTTGTAGGGGATGAATTAAGTATAGCAAAATAGAAGAAAGAGAGTAACTTTTGACAGTTGAAGCATAAAACTTCTAGAAGGAGGAGGGCAATGATGGATGAAGAAGAAAAAGAAAAAAGCCCTGCTGCTATTGGTGTTAGCAGTGGGACTATCAAAACTAATCGATTTCATTTTAGATGAAGCTTATCAGCCAGTTGATCTATCCGATCTTTCAAATTCACTTTGATGGCAGTAATGAAGAATAGAAAAAGCCACCTCGAAAGGAGATGACTAATATGAATTGGCAAAGTTTTGCTGATGGATTAATTGTTTCTTCGATAGTTTGGGCAATCGCTTATGTTATTACCATTACAAAATTATGATTATTTAATGGTTTTTATGATTCCAGCGGCTGCATTTTTTATAGCACTTGCTTCTTTAGAGTCGGAACCTGTAGTGACAGAACTCCACAACATTTTTGACATCATATCAGTTTTGATATGGAACGTATCTCTATATTCTTTACCGTTGGAATCAGCATAAGTGACACTTAATTTGATTGGAACCTTGTAATTATCTTTTAGCGACATTGTTAATTTTTGCTTTGGACCGATGCTTCCATTAATTAGTCCGTTTAATCCTTCTTGGATATCTTGGGAGTACTTATTACTTTTATCCAATTCAATAAAGTTAATTGTTTTAATAATTGCACTGCTATTTCCAAAGTTCTTAATTACAAGATATTTACTGAAGTAGACAGTATCAATTGCTTCAAGATAAATAGAAATATACGGACGACTGGCAAGTTGAGCAGCTACCTTTGTTTGATAGGCTGACCAACAGGCTATTCCTAAAGAAACTAGAATACCAACTACAGAGATCCAGTTAGTTAATGTCATTATAAATACCACCTTTCTTAATGATTTAGCAGTCGTTTGAATAGAGTGCTAAGTGTACGAGGCCAAGTATATCGAAAATATGTTTCGGTGTCAATATATTGTATTAATTAGAGAGGTGTATCACAAGATGTTGTGGGATGAAGTCGAAAAAGAACTTAAAAAGCAAAATATGAGTATTTACCAGTTAACTATTAAAGCAGGGTTACCACGTTCTAATAGGACTATGTATGAGTTTAAATACGGTCATATTAAGAAGCCAAGTTTTGAACTGATGTGTAAGATTGCTGACGCATTGAATGTTAGTTTAGACGTTTTTAGATAACTACTTGCTGGCACAGGTGGTTATCCGTAATTAAGAAGATTTACAGGTCTCATCGTTATAAATAAGGTAGGTGATTACTGATGGAAGCAACCTTAGATGAACAAGATTACCAAACAATTACTAATGAAGTGCTCAAACGTATTAAGGAACAGTATGATTTGGTGCCTAAACAATATAAACCAATGTTAATTAGTCTTAAAGAATTTCGTCATAAGTATGGTCATGACAAGTCGCCAGCTTGGTTAAAATTGTACTTGTTGCCCAAGATGCCAGGCGTCTATGGATTGAACGCTGGAAAAGGCCATCCAGTAAGAATTGATGTGGGAAAGGCTACACGCTGGTTAGCACAACATGAAGATAAAGTTGACTGGAATAAATCATTACCACAATAAGAGGTGATTAAGTGGCATTTCTAATTGGATTACCAATATTAATTAGTGCAATGTGTTTGTTATATGCACTGGTGTACAGCTTGCTGTATGAGCGGAATAAACCATTGCTGCTGAAAGAAAAATATCGGAAGAAACATTAAAAAGAGGTGAAACAAATGACGTTAACAAAAATAGTTAATTCGAAGCTCTTAGCAATGCTGATGGGTGCTTGGATCACCTATTGTGCAGGCATTGGCGACTATGGTGGAGCAGTATTCTTGCTATTCTTCTATTCACTAATGCTATGGGACTTGCACACAAAAAAAGAGGTAGCAAATTATGGAAGAAATTTGGAAAGACATTAATGGATATGAAGGCTTCTATCAAGTTAGTAATCTTGGAAGAATTAAAAGCCTTAAACGTAAAGCGGATATTCATTCAAGCAAACGAACTGTTAATACGCGAATTCTTACACCTTATCAAAAAGAATATGGGTATTACGCAGTAAAGTTGAGCAAAAATGGAATTAGAAAAGGATTTTTAGTCCATAGATTAGTAGCGAAGGCTTTTATAAAGAATCCTTTCAATTACGATCAAGTTAATCATAAAGACGAAAACACCCGAAATAACGTGGTATCCAATTTAGAATGGTGCAGCCCAAAATATAACAATAACTATGGAAAACATAACAAAAGAATTAGTAAAACCCAAATGAAAGCTGTACTACAAGTTGATAGTAAAGGAAATATAATACGTAAGTTTAATAGTGTTCAACAGGCTGCTGATTTTGTTAAAAGAAAGCCTGTTGGTGTATCAAGAGCTGCTAAGTCAAATCAAAAATATACATGTGGTGGATATTTTTGGATGTATGCATTAAAAAATAATGCCAACGGCGCTGGTAACACCGATGGCAAAATCCAATAACTGGATAAGAAATCTACAAGGAGATTATAACATATGTCAGAAAAAGATACTGTAGCAGAAGTTGAAAAGCTTGCTAACAATGTAATTGATCAAGCCATTTTTATTTGTAATTTATGTGATCAATTTAAACGTGCAGAAACGTACAGTAATCATATGAAGTTAGCAGAAGATATTGCTTACCACCTTAAGCGGCTAAGCGAATCTCAAGACTTTGATGAATTAGTTAAGCAGATTTATAACTAGGGGGTTACACAATGGCACAGCGCAGGATGTTTAGTCAGAAGGTTACTGAGACGGATAAGTTCCTTGATATGGGGCTTACTGCTCAATCACTTTATTTCCATTTGGGGATGAATGCCGATGATGACGGTTTTGTTGGCAATCCTAAGTCAATTAAGCGCATGATTGGCGCTAGTGAGGACGATCTTAAAGCATTAGTTGAAAAAGATTATTTGATTGTCTTTGAAGATGGTGTGGTTGTTATTAAAGATTGGTTAGTTTCCAACTATGTTAAAAAGGATCGATACACCCCAACAATTTATACCGAAGACATGAAATTAATTGGCCTTGATAAGAATAAACGGTACCAATTTGTCTCCGATTTGGAACCAGAACGGAACCAAGTTGGAACCGAAATGTCTCCAGAATGTATCCAAGATGGAGACAAAATGGAACCAAACTGTATCCAAAGTGGTTCCAAAAATAAAAATCAAATTTCAAGTGAGAACTCTCAACCTCAACAGGGACAAGGCGTTAACCCCATGGAACCAAATTGGAACCAGAATGGAACCGAAATGGATCCTCAGGTTAGGTTAGGTAAGGATAGAGTTAAGTTAAGTAAGAGTAAAGATAATTTAAATACTACTACTAGTACTACTCTTAATTCATATTATAAAAAGCTTGAATCCCCAAAATCACAAAACGAATTAAAAGCGTTCGTCAATGAACTTGGTGGTGACGTGGTAGCATTTGCCATCACTTCCATGTTTGAGAATGCTGATCGTCCAACATTTGCATACTTGCGTTCGATCTTAAATCGTTATCAGCAACAGGGATTAACTAATCTTGCAGCAGTCCAACATGATAATGATGTTTACAACGGTAAGTCAGTTGTTGTCGCTGGTATTAAGCCAAAGATTCCCGTTTACAAGTTAGGGGAGTGACGATATGCAGTTTGACGTAAAGACAGTAAATAAGCTCCTTGGAATTGAAGAATCTTATAAGGCACCGGAGAAAATGCTCCAGCTAATGCTTGATGATCAGCAACGACCAGAACTATTTAAGCAGTTCTTAGCAGTATCAACTGACCTAAAGTTTGATTGGTTTCATGAATACTTTGAAGATGAGCAGGCAGAGAGGAAAAGTAAGAAGCAGGACTTCACCCCCGATAGCGTGGCGACCCTGCTCAATCGGCTAACAGCGCGACAAAGCAACGACAACGCCTATTATGAAGTGGCAGCTGGCACAGGTGGAATTCTCATCAAACACTGGTGGAATGATCTGACCCATAATTCGATTTTTACGTACGATCCTCGCTCGTGTTGGTATCAAGCGGAGGAGATGTCTGATCGGGCAATCCCATTCTTGCTATTCAACATGGCGATCCGCGGAATGAATGGTGTGGCTATACATTGTGACTCACTTAGTCGACGGGCTAAGGATGTTTATTTTATCCGTAATGATAGCAATAACTATCTTGCTTATAGTGAGGTTATTAAGTGCCCGCATCATGAATTATTCAAGAGAGAATTTGATATTACAGAATGGGTTGATCGTTTTGACGACTAAAGACACATTTTTCTGGAAATACTTTGATGATTGGATTGTTACCTACAAACAAAATGAGGTTCGGCCAGTAACGCTCCAGAAGTATTACATTGCCAATCAAGTTATTAAGGAACTATGGTCAAAGGTTAAAATTAGTGATATTACACGAGAATTGTATCAGCAATTAATTAATCTTTATGGCAAAAAGCATGAGAAACAAACGGTTGAGGACTTTGTTCATATCATCAACCAACCATTTCGCGATCTAAAGTATGACGGACTACTTGATAAGGACCCGACTTACCGGATCAAGATTGTCACTACCAAGAAGGTTGTCAAGAACAGTCGAAAGTATTTAGAAATATCTGAGATGAAAAAGCTTGATGAGTTTTGCCGCAAAGATGATGGTACGTACACCAACTTTATTGATATTTTGTTGCGAACAGGTTTTCGATATGCCGAATGTTTAGGAGTCACGATGAATGATATTGATTTTGATAAGCATACTGTCAGCATTAACAAAACTTGGGACTACAAAACTGATGAGGGATTTCAACCGACGAAAAATTCTTCGTCAGTAAGAACAATTGAAGTTGATGACTATACTTTGCGGTGTTTTAAGCGGAATGCAGTTGGCGTTAACGATGATGAGCCTATTTTTAGAAAAGCAGGTATTCGATTTAATTCCACAGTTAACGACGTTCTAAAAAGTATTCAAGAAAGGTATTTGCACTTTGATGGCTTACCGATAACTGTTCATGGATTACGGCATACCCACGCAAGTTTCTTGATTTCTAATAGCGTATCGATTCAAAGTGTCGCTGATCGCTTAGGACATGCTGATACGATTACAACCCAAGAGACCTATATCCATTTACTAAGGAAACAGAAGCGCAAAGATAATGACATTATTATGAAAGGACTGGCTGAGCTGTAATGTTTTATCCAGGGAAGATTTTAAAACTAGCACCAGCCGATTCAAGAGAGGATAAACGAAAAATAGTACGTGAGTCATTTCAGTACCATTTTCGTAAAAAGTATGCAAAAAGTTTTGTGGTCAGTTCAATTCCATCAACCATCAATGAAAAAGTCGACTTGAAATGTAAGCAGTGTGGTCAGGTCACTATCCGCCGTGCTGAGTCAATAGTTAAAGGAACTTTTTCTGGTAATTGTGCTTATTGCTGTCTACATGATTCAAAAAAAGCAGAAAATCCTCGCAAGAAACTTAAAAATATTCTAAGTAAAAACTTTATTGTCGATTATCTGTCTTCCGGAGATCAAAGAATTAAACAAACAATTATTAAATGCAAGTGTGGATATCACCTTGCTGCTAGTTACAATCGAATAATAAATAAAAGCATTCGGCAGCAGTGCCCAAAATGCGGAAGGGATGTTTTTAAAAATGGCAAGTAACCGCCTTGAAGATTTGAATGATTTACTTTTTAACGAACTAACTCGGCTTGACCGTGATGATATCAAGCCCGAGGAGCTAAGCCACGAAATTGATCGTGCTAAGGCGATGGCCGATGTGGGGAATACGATCATTAACAACGCTAATACTGTCCTTAAAGCAGCGGAAATCTATGACCGGCGAGTTGATAGCAATATGACGCTGCCACATATGATTGGAATTAATGGCGATGACAAACCAAAAGCGAAATAGTAAAGGCCAGTTTCAAAAGGGAAACCGTCCATGGAATACGGGAATGAGGTGGTCTGCTGGCGGGAATAGTCATAAAACAAGGTTTAAGAAAGGTCATATTCCAAAGCAATACAAGTCGCTGGGTACGCTCCGTGAAGCGCGTAATGGTTACACCTATATCAAGGTATCTGATGAGGGACCACGGTATCAGCGTTGGATTCCTTATCAGAAATATTTATGGCAACAGCATTACCAGCGAACACTACCGGAGGGGATGGTTATTCTCTTCCTCGATGGCAATAAGAAAAATTTTGCGATTGAAAACCTAGCAGCAGTTACAAGGGCTGAATCAATGTATATCAATCATATGGGTTTACATTTTGACAATACAGCCTTATCTAAAACAGGGATGCTAATTGCTAGGGTCATGATGAAGATAAAAGAAAAAGAAAAATAGGAGATTACGATGGAATTAAAGAACTACTTACGACATGAATATGTTGCTAAACGGCGACAGGGAGATCAAAAGATGTTCGAAGATCAGTTATTCGACATCATGCAAGTTAACTTGGCTCATCAATTACATGATAAAGGTCATTACAATCGGCTTTATCTCCCCATTGATATGGAAGCCCTAGGATGTGATGACTTTGTGATGGAACCTGAACTTTATCATTTGTTTAATCTTGGCATTGACGGGCGAAAAATTGCTGAGAAGTTAATTCATTTGATGAGATGCAATGGCTGGGAACTTAATTATTACTGTGAAGATGGTCAAATGTTTATTGACGTGGAGGAGAAGAGTTATGAGTAAGAAGAAAGCAATCAATTTTGATTTATCAGAAATTGCAGATGGTGGTGTGCAAGTTAAGCTTAACCGCGCATTGCAACAAGTTGCAGACAATATCCTTGATCCCAATACGGATCCAACTAAAAAGCGGAAGGTGCAACTTAATATCACGTTAGCCCCTAATGAGAAGCGGGATGCCTCAGACGTCACCGTTGAAGTTAAAACTACCCTTGCTCCAGAAGTAGGAGTACCAACTACTATGCTTTTAGGCCGTGATACTAACGGCAAGGTTCACGTTAACGAGTTGAAGTCAGGTGTTAAGGGACAAACTTACATCGATCCAGATGATGGTAAAGCTAAGACGGATACTGGCGAACCAGTTGAAGAAGTCGAAAAAGAAGAAAAGCGCAAAGTTATTGATTTGCAAAAGAAGGAGAACTAACTCATGGAAACAAAGATTAACGGTGAATTAACCCAATTTGAACAACTCGTAAATGATGCTAACGGCAATCAGCTCATTACAGGCTTAAACGGCCGGCAGTATCTTCTTGATCATGATGGGGATGCAGCTTTACTTAATGATCCGATCATTGCTCATCCCCTCCAACTGAACCAATTAACTAGCCTGATTGAATGGCTGGAAAGTGAGACTCAGGAAATTTATGACAGTATCAAAATCCATGTTGTTAGTCCAACTAAGGTCGAGGTAGTCGGTGAGTTGAATGGCCACGGTCAACGTCCTTGTTTTGCCGAGGTTCGGGCAGTCGTTGATAGTCTTAACTTAGAAAGTTACTTGGACCAGGAAAGCATGATCATTATGCTGCAGTCACATTTCGAGGAGAATGACGACCGGAATATCATTCTGAAAGTTGTCAGCAATCTTCGTGATGAAAGTATTCATCAACAAACCGATGATGGTGTGAGCCAAAGCGTTCAGATTAATTCTGGTGTTGCTAGTGTTGATGAAGTGAAGGTACCGAACCCAGTTAAACTGATTCCTTTTCGGACATTCCAGGAAGTTGACCAGCCAGCAAGTAAATTTATCTTCCGGATGCGCGAGGGGATGCAATCAGCATTATTCATGGCTGATAACAACCAATGGCAGGTAGAAGCAAAGAATAATATTAAACGGTACATTCAGCAGCTAGAACAAGAAACGTTTGGCGAGATTAAGTATCCGGTGATTGCTTAATGAAGACACGAATTATTTTTCATAACGGTCTCAAATTATCAGTACGGGAAACTACCGGGGAGATTATTAATCAGTCTCTTTACGGTGACGAGATTGTTGTTACTCGGTTTAATCTTGGCCACTTAGAACGTTTAAGAGTTAAATATGATGATATGGCCAAACTAGTTGCTATTGATGAATGAGGGGATGCACAATGACAGAACTATTAATTATCAGCGCCGTCCTAATTTTTACGGTTGGTTTTATCTTGGGAACTGTCCTATCGATTAAGCAAGCTGACTTTGAAGAACGGAGTAGTAAGCAAGTGAGGAAAGACAATGACAAGTAAACGAAAAGTACTTCAGCAATTATCAAAAGAACGAAAAGACCTTTTAGGGAAGATAGATCGGCTATCTGCATTTATTGTTAAAGAGGGGCACAAGCTATCCTCTCCATTACATTTAACTCTTTTGAACACACAGCTAAGAGCAATGCAAACTTACCTTGAATGTTTGGACGCTAGAATCATTGATTTGAGGAATGAAGATTAATGCATAAATTTACTAAATTAATTGCTATTGGATTAGCAGCTACTTTGATTGGCACATCTCAAGTAAGCAGTGCTAAGGCTTCAATATTTGGATGGTTTGATAATTTTGAACTAACTTTAGAGTCCAAAACAAAAGGCCTGCCTTTAACTATTTCAACTTATGACTTTGATGGTCAAAAGATAGATCAGGTAAAAACTAAGTCTGCTGATATTCACACTGATAGAACAATGAGCAAAACTGATAGTGATGGTAATGAACAATCTAGTATTATTGATGTTGATTATGGCAATAAACGAATGACCCATGTTGGTTCAACGTTAATTGCTTATGAGGGGATGAAAAATTACGAGGATCAGTTCTCCAAGCATGTTAATATTGACGATCATCAGAAATCAGTGCCATTACTTAATTCAATGTACCAAGATTTTAGCAATCAGTGGAACTCAAAAGCTAAAGTAGTGATGATCAGAAGTCAATCAGGCAAGCCTATTGCTGTGTTTACCGGTAACGAGGTCTCTATTCATCAAACAGAAATGAAAAATGCTACGAAGTTTGTAATTAATGGGCATAGATTATTTGCTTATCGCTGTGATTATACAGTTTATCCAATGAGTAGCATTAAAGATTCTGTTCATAACAAAGTAATCAAATAATATAGGAGCTTAATGATGATTAGATATGACGGAGAAGTAGTTTACTCTGAGTCTGGTAGTGGGATCAAAGCTACTAGTAGATTAATATTTAACGAAACGCAGGTAACTGCAATTAAATCTATTGCCAGGGATGAATTCAAACAACAGACTGATTTCGGTGTTGTTTATGTTGTGAAGGATATGAAGTTAGATGATTACGGAAAACTTGAATTAATCAAAGTATTCGAAAAACTTCATGATGCTGAACAGTATGCTGCTAATCATCCCCGAGCAGTGATTATGCCTAGAAAGGTGATTAAGAGTGAGAAAACCAAAAAAGAAAAGTAAGCGTTCAGCAATAAAAAAGAAACGTCGACGAATGAAACAGCATGCTGAAGAACATGCAAAACAGACAGCAGAATTAAATAAATATAAGCCGTATAAGTTGGAGATTAAGCATGATTGGTAAAGCAAAGAGTCTAGTTTTTGAATGTCTAGGCGCTAGAATTATTGATTTAAGAGGTGAGAAGTAGTGAGCTTTCAATACTTTACATTAATATTTTCCATAGTGTCATTAATTATCGTTTTAGTTTTATCTGCACATCAATGATAAATAAAAAAGCGCACCACGAATGGCACGCCTTCCTAAATAACAATCAACTCTATTATAACAAAACGGGGAGAGTGCTAAAAGTGGGGCTTTTGAAAGAATTAGATGTTGACGGAACTACTGACAATGTTCGCTACTTCTTCAAAGACGAATATGCACGCTTATGTCGCTTAGCAGGTGGAGGAATCAAGCTAACATCCCCACAAATTGACGGAATGCCAAGAGCAAGTGCCACTGGTAATTCGATGGAAAATCAAATGGTTAAAGTTGCTAATTACCATCTCTTGGTTGAGACAATCGCTCAAGCACTCAACGCATGCAGTCTTAGAAGTAGGCGAATATTAATTGCTAAGTTTATTCAGAATAAAAAAGATTGGGAAGTAGCTAATCAGATTGGCTATGAGAAAACACGCTACTATCATTACTTGAAAATTGCTTGTAGTGAGTTTGCGGATACGCTGGAAAGATATACTAGTTTGCTCGGGGATGCTGACTTACTAGAGGACCTTCATGCATACAAGGACGAAAAAAGTGAACAACGAGTGAACAAACAGTGAACTATGAGTGAACTTCGAGCCCGTTTTTAAGTGCGAAAATGATATTGTCGGAAGGTTAGCGATGTAGCCTTGTGACCCCCAATTGTGCCTAAGTAAGCCTTTAACTACTCAAATTTAGGATTCTGGCTTTAGGGAAAGAGATTTCTATGCTTAATACCACACGGGATCTCTTGCTAAGCTTGAGTGTGGATCAGATGTTTGACTGACTGATGGGTCTGAGCCCCATAATCCACGTTGAGACTATCATTTACAAGTTTTACGGTAACGATTAATTTGGCTTGTACGTCTTAAAGATCTCCTTAGATCATTAAATTTACATGCTACTCTGATAGTCTCGTAGCAACCGTGCTGTGATCAGCAGAAGAGTACGTAATCTAACTCAGCGGCTAAAGGATTACCGTATGAATGGACAGCAATACTGTTACAGGAGTAGGCGGAAAACTACGACCGGGTGCGATATTGTGTGGTCCTGATTATACTTAGGCTTCAAGGCTGTATGGGTGCAAAGCCCTACTAAGTTTTTGTCCGGGATGACGTTAAACTATATATAAATCACCTTGCAAGATCTAGCTAATACAGCTAGGTTTTTGTATTATTTTAGATGGGTGATTTATATATGAAGATTATATTTGAATTCTTTATATCTCATTGGGATAAGGTGATACCGATAATTATTTCAGTAATAGCTTTAATACTTTCTATTGCTACTTGGATAGCTCAACGTAATTTTGCTAAAAAGTATTCAAAGCAAACAGACGTTGTTATCTCTAATTCAATATTATTAGCGTTGTATGATATAAATCTGTTAATACATAAAGTTGAGCATGTCGACGGGATCTCTTTTGATAAAGATCAATTAACTTTTCAACTTGAAAGTTTAAGAAGTAATCTAAAATTAGTTAATTCTATGAAATTGGATCAACTTCCTTCATATTCAATGCTTAACTTTCAGACATACTTGAAAGACCTTAGAGAGGTTCTTTATAAGCTAGAGAGTGATGTTAGAAAGTTTGATTATGAATTGGAGAAGTGTAATGATAAAGAAAAGGTAAGAAAGTATTGGCGAAAAGTATTATTAAATTCATTAATAATAACTAGAGAGCAGTTGCAGCAAGACAAGCAATGCATTGAAGAGGGAAAGGATATTTTTGAAAAGAAGTATCGGAAAGCATTTAATTCAATGGATGATGAGGCAACTAGAATCGCAATGGGTGAGAATATTGGTGATCCATTAAAGTACGTGAAGCACAAATAAAAAGCCGACAGGTCAACGCTTGCCGGCTAAATTTATATTCAAAAAGATTTGATTTTCTATTGTTGTTTATATGTTAATAAGGTATAACGATAGATGTAGATGAGGTAAGGAGTCGCGACCTTATCAATATTCTACAGCGATCCGGCGACAGCCTTTCTATCCGGATGGAGGCGAGTTCAATGGATGAAAGAGTTTATCTGGAAACATGAGGATGCAGTTATCGTTAATGCTCTCGTAGCAATATCAGTTGCAAGTATCAACTTTGCAATTGCATGTACGATAATAAAAAAAGCTAATCGCAAATAGCGGTTAGCCAGCAAACTCGTTTTTTCCGGATCGCAAAGGGACGAGAGGTAGCAGCTCTTGTCCTTTTGCATATACAGTATACCATATTAATGTTAGAAGGTTGATATTATGGTTAGTGAAGCACAACAAAGGGCCAAGAAAAAGTGGGACGATAAGAACAAGGATAAGAATCGGATATATCGTTACCGTTCATACGCTCGTAAGTTTATCCGTGATTTGGCTACTGACGACAACTTGAAAGAATTAGACGAACTAATACATAAAAGATTAAATGATTAAGGCGATAGCAAATGGCTACTGTCTTTTATTTTGCTTTCATACATAAGACTAGAAAGGGGATGCTACCAATGCCAAGGTATAGACGATGCAGACAATCAGGATGTCATGCGATGGTACAGTTGCCTAATCATTACTGTGCTAAGCATCATGAACATGAAGCAGAGTACTTAGCTAATAGGCAACGCTGGGCTAGAGCACATAGCAAACAGTATCAACATAAGTACAATAACGTGACACGTTATCGTAATGATACTAAGTCAAAGCAGTATCAGTTCTATAAGACAAGAATATGGTCAGTGCTAAGGCAACAAGCGCTGGACCGTGACCACTATGTATGTCAATACTGTGGTCAACCTAACAGCAAAACAGTTGACCACATCGTGCCGATTGAGTATGACCAACAACGAATGGCAAGCATCGACAACCTAGCCACCATCTGTCGGGAGTGTCACCGCAAGAAGACACAGTGGGAGCAATCCTACTATGGTACCGGTCAAGGCAATCAGCTGAAGTCAGTCCCAGAAGTTAGAAAAATTTTTGAAATCAAAAAACTTTTTTCAAAATAATTTTTACCCCCGCCCCTATCTTTGAACAAAAAAGAGCGCACACATTTCAATCGTCTTGCGTGCAAACGATAATTTTTAAATTTTTGACCCAGGGGGGCTAACCAGAGCAGAAAGGAGGGCATTGAATGGCTAAAAAGGTCTATTATCAGCAGAATAACGGGCATTTACCGGCTACACCACCGCATTATTTGGGTACTTTAGCTAGTGCCTGTTGGCGTAAAATCGTGCCCTTTTTAGAGGCTACTGGGCGAGTAGAGCGGATCGACATTGGATTAGTTGAACAATACTGTGCTAACTACGAAATCTATCGAAATGCCTATCAAGATATTCAAGAAAATGGCATTCAAGCGAAGATTTACACATCTCTTCAAGATTCAACTGGTGCCGTTATCGGTAAAGACTTCGTTGGATTTAGGAAAAATCCAGCAGTGGCTACTATGAAGGATGCCCTTAATCAGTTGAATTCGGTTGGTGTGCAGCTCGGTCTTTCGCCTAAGGGACGACAAGAATTGATGCGAATTGCTAGTCACAAGGAAGAGAAATCAATGGCTGAACAGTTGAAGGAGGCTGGACTTGTATGATCGATTTAACGCAAAGCCATGACGTACTAGGAGCATATCATGGTATTGACTTTGACAACATTAGAAAGAAGTATCGTGACCCGGCAACTCGGTATGCCTTTGATGTGTTAGATGAGAAGATAACTACTGGTTACCTTATAAAGCTGGCCTGCTTTAGACATTTAAGAGATTTGCAAAGACTAGGCAATGATGATTTCCCGTTTTACTATGATGTGGATGAAGTTGATAAAATTCTTAAGTTTGCAAAAATCTGTCCTAACGTTGACACTGGCGAGCCAACACGGTTAATGCCTTGGCAACAATTTATTTTTGGAATGCTCTTTGGCTGGCGTGATGAACTAGGCTATAAGCGCTTCACACGAGTTATATTGTCTGTAGCCCGGTCACAAGGCAAGACGTATCTGATGGCTATCTATATGGTCTATTCTTTTTTAATTGAGTCAATGGGACTGTCTAATCAAGATTTCCTTGTTACGGCAGAAAACTATGATCAAACCGGTAAGCTATACGGTTATATCACCGATATGCTAAAGAAGATTTTTGAAGAACAACCTGTCTTTGCCAAACTAGCACAAGAAGACGACATCATCATTCATGAGCATACCGGCGTGAATATGCGAAAATTCAACAATAATTTGCGGCCATTATCTTTCAATGCGGGCAAGTACGACTCATATCACTTTACGACCGCAATTTTTGACGAAATCGGTAATATCCACAGCCGCGAAGGGACTAAGAAGATTGTTTCTGGTCAAATTAAGAAGCCTAATCATCAATACATTGAAATTTCAACGGCTTATCCTGACCCATCAGTACCTTTTCACGACGATCAAAAAGTAATTCAGCAAGCTATGGAACGAGACTTTAGCCGCGAAGCCGATCAAGAATTAGGATTGATCTGGGCACAGGACAGCTTAGACGAAACTTTTAAAGAAGATACATGGATTAAGTCGAACCCACTTTTAGATCTGAAAGACCAGCGCAATGTTTTACTTAATGGCCTCCGTGATAAGCGTGATTCAGATATGCTTGCCGGAACGGTTGATGACTTTCAAAATAAAAATCTGAATTTGTGGCTTCAAGAAGCTACAAATAGCTATTTGAAACTGTCTGATATTGAACGGGCAATTGTTCCTAGCTTCGATATTCGTGGCCGTGATGTTTACATTGGATTTGACTACTCAATGTTTAGTGACAACACCGCAATTGCCTTTGTTTATCCTTATCAAGACGGGGATGGACGGCAAAAGTGGCACATTGAACAACATAGCTTTATCCCATGGGAAAAGGCCGGCTCAATTCAAGCCAAGGAAAAGCAAGATGGCATTGACTATCGTGAGCTAGCTAAAAAAGGTTACTGTACGATTACTAGTCACCCGCAAGGACTAATTAATGATGACCAGGTATACAGCTGGTTACTTAATTATGTTGAAGAGAATAACTTACACGTGATTTTCTTTGGCTATGATGCCTGGGGAGCCACTAATGCGATCAAGCAGATGGATATTAATACTGATTTTCCGCTTGAAGCGATTCGGCAACGGACTAGCGAATTGAAAGACCCAACGAAGTTCTTACAAAAGATTTTTGTTGAGGGCAACTGCAGTCGTTTAGATGACAAAATCATGGAGAAGGCGTTAATCAATGCTGAAATCTATGAAGATAAAATTGGAATTCAAGTTGATAAAGCAAAGGCAACCCTCAAGATTGATGTGGTCGATGCAATCATTGACGCACTTTATCAAGGAATGTATCACTTTGAGGACTTCGGAATTGCTAACGACAAGAGTCAACAAGTTGACCGGATGACTGCAGAACAAGTGAAAAAATGGTTTGAAAGTAAGGATAGTGGTTTGCTTGATGATTAAAGACATTTTTACAAGTATTTGGAAGTATTTTGATATCATTTGCTTCCTTGGTGCAATTTTATTTGCGATCTGGGGATGCTTTTTATTGAGCTTTGCAGTTGGTATCTTCGGTATCGCTGTTGGCTTGATTCTAGTTGGTTATCTATCGGAGAAGATAGCTAGCCTTCAATAGAAAGGAGGTGAAAGCTATTGCCGTTATTTAATCAAAAGGTTAGTCCGGGACTATCGATTGCAGATGATACTGATATTCTGCACTTCTTAAATCCTGATAATTCAGATAAGTATGTAGACGCCCGGACAGCTTTGAAGAACTCTGACATTTATTCAATTGTTTTTCAGTTAAGTGCTGATTTAGCAAACGGGAAATTAAAAGCGGATGCACCTCGAGCACAGGGAATTCTTAATAACCCAACGCAGACGAGTAATGCACATGCCTTTTGGCAATCAATGTTTGCACAACTGTTGCTAGGCGGTGAATGTTTTGCTTACCGTTGGCGAAATCAAAACGGAACAGATATGACATGGGAGTATTTGCGGCCTTCGCAAGTTACTCCTTTTTTGTTAGAAGACGGTTCTGGACTGATTTACAACATCAACTTTGATGAACCCGAAGTCGGTGTGATGGAAGCTGTCCCTCAGTCTGACTTAATCCACATTCGACTGTTATCACAAAACGGTGGGAAGACTGGGATTAGTCCCTTGAGTGCGTTAGCTAATGAACTGCAAATTAAGGATAAGTCAAATAAGCTTACCTTGAGTGCTCTGGGACGTTCTATCATTGCTCCAGGTATTTTATCGATTAAACACGGAGGATTGCTCAGCGATGAGGACAAGGCTTCTCGTTCCCGTAAATTCATGAAGCAGACCTCAAAGTCAGAAAATGGACCGATTGTAATTGATGACTTGGAAGAGTACACACCGCTTGAAGTTAAAAGTAATGTTGCTCAACTGCTTAATCAAGTTAGCTGGACGGGTGCTCAAATCGCTAAGGTTTACGGTGTTTCTGACAGTATTATTAATGGTCAAGGTGACCAGCAATCTTCAATTCAAATGATGGGGAATGCCTATGTGAAGTCTCTAGCTCGGTATGCCAAGGCTGTAACCGGTGAGCTGAATAATAAGCTTAATGCAAACATTAATCTCAATTTGCGTTCTGCAATTGACCCGCTTGGTGACAGTTATGCAACAACAATTTCTAACTTACGAAAGAACGGAATACTTGCTGCTAACCAGGCGGCATGGTTACTTAAAGAAAGCAACTACTTCCCTGAAGAAATGCCTGAAGCAAGTACACCACCCGTTCCTATCTCGACTTCTAAGGATGATAAATCAGCGGAAGGAGGTGATAACGATGACGAAGATTAATGTAAAAGGTGCCGTTGTTAGCAATGATGATGCTGATATCTACGATTGGTTAGGTTACGACTGTGTTAGCCCTAATATGATTGAAGACGTCCTTAATAATAGCGATGGGGATGTTGAAGTTGATATTGCCTCTGGTGGTGGTAGTGTGTTTGCCGCTTCAGAGATCTATACCATGCTAAAAGCATACTCTGGCAAGGTGGTAGTTAATATTCAAGGACTAGCTGCTTCTGCTGCTTCTGTAATTGCAATGGCCGGGGATGAAATTAATATGTCACCTACCAGTCAAATGATGATTCATAAGGCCTCAACTGTATCTTGGGGAAATGCGGATGATTTTGCCCATGACTCTAAGATGCTTGATGTCACCGATCAGTCAATCGTAAACGCTTATGAAGCAAAGACTGGAATGGATCGATCTGACATTTTGCAGTTAATGGCAAATGAAACTTGGATGACAGCTCAAGATGCAGTTGATAAAGGTTTTGCTGATAACATCTCAACTGGTTCTAAAACTCCACAACTGGTTAACGCAATTGGTAACCAACCAATTTTTGATAGTAATGCTATTGCAAAAATCAAAACTGTTTTGGCTAAAGCACGAGATGCCAAGCCTGAAAATAAGGTGGAAACACCTGTAAATAAGAAAGAAGAAAAGCCAACTCCTAGCCTTAAAGACCAGAAGCTGGCTATTATTTTAGGAGATGAAAATTAATGGATATCAATAAGTTAAATGATGCTTGGATTACCGCTGGTCAAAAGGTGTCTGACCTTGATAACAAGTTAGCAATTCAAGCAATGAGCGATGATTTTAAGCCTGATGATAATTTCAAGGCTCTTAAGGAACAACGTGATGCTGCTAAGATGCAACGTGACACTTTGAAGGAACAACTTGATGAAGCACGAGCTAATGAAGTATTCCGTATGAACGATAAGGATAAGAAACCACTGAACGACAAGCAAATTGACCTTAAAGACAAGTTTGTTCGTGATTTCAAGGACATGGTTACTTCTGGCAAGACCGAAGCTGGCAACGCTGGATTGACTATCCCTGAAGATATCCAAACTACAATTCACACATTAGTTCGTCAATACGCTTCATTGCAAAACCTGGTTAATGTAGAACGAGTTACCACACCAACCGGTTCTCGAGTTTATGAAAAGTTCTCTGAAATCAAGCCATTAGCCAACCTTGATGATGAAACTGCACAAATTGGTGATAATGATGATCCAGAATTAACTACTATTAAGTACCTTATTAAGCGTTATGCAGGTATTACTACTGTTACTAACACTTTACTTAAAGATACTGCCGAAAACATTCTGGGATGGCTTTCAACTTGGATTGCTCGTAAGGTAACCGTTACTCGTAACCAAGAAATTTTAAAGGTATTAGATACTGCTTCTAAGAAGCCAACTGTTGCTAACTTTGATGACATCAAGGATTTGCAACTTAATACCCTTGATCCAGCCATTATTGCTACTTCAAGCTTTGTAACTAATCAATCTGGTTTTGCTGTATTGGCTAAGGTAAAAGATGCACAAGGTCGTTACATGATTCAACGTGATGTTACTAATCCAGAACAATATCGAATTGGTGGAAAGCCTGTCACTGTAGTTGCAGACCGTTGGTTACCTGATATTTCAGGTTCTCACCCACTTTATTACGGTGACTTTAAGCAAGCCGTAACTTTATTTGACCGTGAAGATATGTCATTGCTCTCGACTAATATCGGAGCTGGATCCTTTGAACATGATGAAACTAAGATTCGTGTTATTGATCGTTTTGATGTTGAACCAGTTGATGGAGAAGCTTACGCAGTTGCTTCCTTTAAAGCAGTTGCTAACCAACAAGCAACCGCTCCAGAAGCTTCAGGATCAACTACTCACTAGAACGAGGTAATGGACAATGAGTGACAGTATTGATGTATCTCAAACAGTTGATCGAGTAAAGGATGTACTTTATTTAGATGGTAACGAAGATGATGTTTTGCTGTCCTCGTACGTCCTAGCCGCTAACTCGTTTGTTCATAATGCAATCGGTCAAGATGTAAATGGTTTTTACAGCGAACCCAGTGTTAGCGCGCTGGTTTCAACGGCTGTGATTTCATTAGCCGCAACTTATTTTCAAAACCGCTTGTCATTATCTGATACACAAACGTTCCCGATTGATTTGACGGTAAATAGTATTATTGGTCAGTTGCGTGGGATGAGAAATACTTTTGAAGAAAAGAGTGATAGCAGTGAGACTACCGATAAGCCGGCTCAATCATCTAATTGAATTCGGAGTGACAGACACCGTTCCCACTGATACGCTTGAAGGCTCAAAAGAGGTCTTCGTTCCTAAACAAAAACTGCACTGTGCTTTTTACCAACGGTCATTAACTCAGCAATACCAGTTATTGGGTACTAAGTTGAGCGGCACGATCGTAGTCGCCGTTCGCTCTCAATATCACGTTAAAGATGACCAATTAGCCCGGATCGATGGTGATCCAACGATGTACAAGATTGTCACTATTTCACGCGATGACAGTCATACGCCGATTCGCTATGACTTAGTGACCTTACAAGATATCGAGAAAGTAGGTAATGCCAATGACTGATTTTGCTGGTTTGCTAGAAAACTTTGGCCGTAATACTGAAAAGATGATTGTTCCTAGCCAAGCTAAGCGTAAGGCGATGACTGCGGCGGGGGCGACCGTTTATACCGAAGCACTAAAAAAAGAAACTCGTAAACGTCACTATCAAGCTGGTCGGAAAATTGGCAAAGTTAAACACTTAGCTGATTCGATTACGTTTGACAACAAAGACATTGATGGTGTAGATAATGGAAACTCTGTCGCTGGTTTTACTGGCAAAGATGAAAGTGGAATTAACCATGCCCGGATTGCACGGTTCTTAAACGATGGCACCAAATATATTACTGGTGATAGCTTCGTTGATAATACTCGGCGGGCATCAGTAGCAGCTGTTTTTGAAGCTGAAAAGAAAATCTATGAAGGGAGTGGAGACAATGGAACTTCCAACCACACAAGCAAATAAGTTGATTGTTTCTGCTCATTATTCATGGATTAATCGAATCGTAGTTGGTGCTATTCCTCGTGAATTGGCTGGTAATACTAACGAAACCATTCTACGTATTTCTGAATGGCTGAACGAGCCAACTGGTTATGCCAATGCCACTTTTAAAGGCTGGACGATTGGTGTGGAAGTACAAATTTTCTACAAGCTTAATTCGGGAATTAGTAAATTAGATGATGAAATTGCATTAGCCCGGCTGTTTGTCAAAGATGGTTGGACGGTTGAACAATCAAAAGATCACATTCAAGACCCTGATACTCATCAAGTATCTAAGGCCTTTTATTTTGCTAAAAATTTAATGATTAAAGGAGAGTGAAAGCAATGGCAGGTATGTCATTTAAAGGGATTGACTTTGTTATGGCCGGCATTACCGACAACAAAGGTGTCCTGATTACAGAACCAGACAAAGGCGGCCTTGGTGAAAAAGGTATCGCTCTTTGGGACGGTGATGGTGATGGTGCTACTACAGCTAACATCACTGCACTAGAAGAAGCTGGTCAACAGCAATATGCTAACAACAAAGTTAAACGAATTAATCATGGGGTTCCTACTCCGCAAGTTGCATTAACTATGTTGGATATTCCATACGAAGACGCAAGTAAAATGGTTGGTTATCAAAGCGTTAATGGTGGTCGTGTTTTAGCTAATCAAAAGCCTCATGTTGCTTTGTTGATTGCCTCCCACGACTTTGATGGTAACTGGCACTTTGATTGCTTTGCCAACGGTGAAGTTATTATCCCTACTCGGAACCACGGTACTTCTAACAAGAACGAAACTGATAGTAATGCAACATTTACTTATCAATCAATGGCTCCTATTCCAAACAATGTATTTCTAAACGCCGATGGTTCTCAGCAAGCCTTCAAGGATTACAACACTGGTGATTCCAGCTGGAGGGATTACGACACTATGCTTGCAGAAGTATTCGGCGGTTACAAAGGTGACAACCCAATGGCTTCGTATGTTGAGGCTACCGGTACCAGTTCATTTACTAAAGCTAATCAATTAGGTGCAAAAGAGCCAACTGTTTAATAAAAATCGTCGCCTAAGAAATAAACAATACGCAAGGGCGGCTTTTAGGAGGAACTAATTCATGAAAATTGACACTAAGCCATTAGCAATTGGAAAAAATTCAATGGAAATTGAAGGCTCCTGGTCACAAGTAGATCAAGCTGATGAAATTATGATTGCAATGTATTCCATTGATGCTAATGACGATATGGTTAAAAGCTTGCAAGCGGAACGTGATGCTATGAAGAAGTCTATGAATTTCTTGAAAGATTTGTTTGGTTTAAGTACTAAGCAAGTCGATAAAATTTATAATCACGTAGATTCTCAGACATTAAATCTTTACATGTCATATGTGTGCGGCCTGGTCAAAGGTGGTAAGGCAGAATCGTTTGCTGATTTTGAAAGGGAAGTTGAGGAAACGAAACACCCAAAAGAACAACCGGTGAAATCAGACGAATAATCGATCAATATCAACAAGAAATTGAGGATCGTAATTATTTAAAAAAGAGATTAATGCTCGAAAGTGGAGTGACACCTTCGACATTAGACAAAGAAAATTACTTAGAAATTCTTCAAGTTATGAAGGCTCAATCTCGAGAAGATAGGCCAATGAACTCTGAGGATGCTCATAAAAAACTAGCACGAATATTAGGAGGTGGATAGATTGAAAGTACAAAATGAAATGTCAACGCGAATTTCTGTTGATGCGGTTAGTGCGGTAGGTAGTCTATCCGCCTTTCGGAATGCAATTCGTGGAGCTAGTGATGCTTGGCGTGCACAAGAAGTAGCATTAAAGAATTCTGGTAATTACACTGAAGCTGCTACCGCTCGTTATCGCGGATTGAACAAAGTTATTGACCTTCAGAAGGCTAAAATTCAGGAATTGCGTTCGCGACAAGAAGGATTAGATGTTTCAAATAAGAAACAGGCTGATCAATTCTTAAAGCTAGAAAAGCAGATTCAACAAGCTAATAAGCAGTTATCCAGTTACGAATCACAGGCAAGCCGAGCACAAAACGCAGTAAGGTATCAAACTTCTGGTTTAGCCGGTTTACAGCACGCTTATCGGCAATCACAAGAAGCTTCAATGGCTTATGTGAATCGATTAAACGCTGAACATAGGTCTGCTAGTGCAAGTGTTGAGAAATACCGACAACTGGGTTCAAGTCTTAATAATTTACAAAGCCAGTATCGTAAACAAGAGTTTTTGTTAAAACAGGTTGCTAATGATAGCGGCAAAACTTCTGATGCTTACATTAAGCAACGGGAACAGTTAAATAAAACTGCTACTGAGATTGCTAAAACTAAAGATCAAATGAAGTCAATGCAGTCGACTATTAATCGATTGCAGCCAACCGGTATTACTCGGGTTGACAATGCGGTTGTAAAATTACGTGACCGTGCTTCTATGGCTAGTTCACGTTTGTCGGCTGGTTTTGACAACATTAAAAATCACATGTTTGGATTAGCGGCTACTGCAACAACAGTTGGTGCTACTTTGGTTTCCTCCATTAATAAGGCAGCTAGTCTGCAAAAAACAATGGTTGAAAATCAAAACTTAATGAGTACGGCCGGTGAGAAATATGCATCTGTACAGCGCGAAGTTAATCAAATGTACGCCGATGGTGAAAAGTATTCGGTTCAATATGGTTACTCACAAAAAACTATCGCGCAAGGATACCAGGAACTGATTAAACGAGGCTATGATGGTAAACAATCGTTAGGTGCTATGAAGTCAATTCTTGAAGCGGCACGAGCTTCAGGAGATGATTTTGATGACACTATGAAAGTTACTACTTCAACTCTTGAAGCGTTTGGAATGCGTTCAGAAACTACTGCCGGCATGATGCGTAATACTGCTAAAGCGGCTGATATTTTGGCTAAGGGTGCTGATGTTACTTCAACTAGTTTTAAGTCAATTGGTGAAGCAATGACTTACGCCGGTTCTTCCGCAAAAGCTTCTGGTGTTTCATTGAAAGAAACTACTGCTATTCTGGGTGTACTTTCTAACAATGGGCTTGAGGCTACTCAAGCTGGTACAGGATTACAACGTATTTTAACTCGATTAGCAGCCCCTACTGATACCGCAAAGACTTCGTTGAAGAAGTACAACATGTCGATCGATGACTTTAAAACTAAGTCAGGTAAGCTAAAGAACGTTAATGAAATCTTTAAGCTGATTAACAAAAACGTTCCCAAGGCAGATCGACTCGAATTCTTTAATAAAGTGTTTGGCCAAACAGCACAAAATGCAGCTTCTGTTCTTTCTCGGACTGCTAGTTTGTCTGATAAGAACAGTCAATCTTTAGCACACGTTGAAAATCAGCTTAAAACCGCTTATTCAGAGGATTACGTTGGTAAGTTAGCTCGTAAAAACATGAATTCTGCCAAGAATTCTCAAGAACGATTTAAATATGCTTCACAAGCCATTCAGATTGAAATTGGTCGGAATATGCTTCCAGCTTTATCTAAGGCTTCTCAAGGCATGGCTAACGCGTTTGGTCGTAAAGATACTCAACGAGGATTACAAGTCATTGCTAAGGGACTTGGTACTTTAGCGACCGGATTAGCTAACGTTATTACTTTTATCGGTAAGCATACAACCACTGTTAAAGTGTTCGGCACAGCGATGTTAACTGCTTTTGCTGGTGTTAAGTTACTTAACGGAATTGGTAATTTACGTCATGAGTTGCCTGAACTTGCTGATAACATTAGAACTTTAGGAACAGTTGTAAAAATTGTTACTCTTGGATTTAATCCATGGGTAATGGCTATCGAAGCTGTTGTAGTCGGTTTTACAATGCTGTACAAGCATAGCAAGAAGTTCCGTAATTTTGTTAACGGTTTGGCTAAGACGGCAGCTAATGGAATGAGAAGTGTTGGTCGTTGGTTCAAAAACACTTTTAAACAAATTGGTAAAAATCAAGAGCAAGCTAACCGTGATCAAATCAAAGCTAATAAGCAGGCCGAAAAGAATTGGCGTAATTTCACCAATAGCCTATCCAGAAATTGGAAGTCTTATTGGCGTAATCGTGATAAGGAACAACGTCAAAACGAGAAACGCAACCAGCAGTATTGGAATAATGTTCGTAAGTCAGCTTCACGTGGCTGGAAGAATATGGAATCTAGTGCGCGTTCTGGTGTTAACAAGGTCAGTCGCTGGTATAGCAATATGAATAGGTCAACATCACGAGTTATTCAAAATATGTACAGGCAACATCCAAAAACATTTCAAAGTATGTATAAGGTTATTCAAGATCGTACTAAGGTTTGGCATGACCTTGTTACTGGACATTGGTCACAATTAAAAGATGATACGGGTCGTCTAGCCAAAGATCAGTCGCGGGCTAATAAGGATATCTTTGAGGATATGTATAGCGCCATCAATAAGAAGACTGGTGGTTGGCTCGGCAAGGTTGTGGATTCCTGGAAGGATCACATGTCCCAAATTGGAGATGCTATTTCAGCCGGTAGGCAAAAAGCTGGAAGAGCGATGGCCGACCTGGCAAATGGTGTCCTGAAACCATTCAAGACTTTGATTGATGATATTCAAGGCGGTATTAACTGGGTCCTAGACAAGATCGGGGCAAGCAAACTTGGTGGATCCTGGTCCGCTGCTATTCCTACTTTTGCTACTGGTACTACTGGCAACCCGGATGGATTAAAGAAGTCAACCATTGGAATGGTCAATGATGGAGCAGGATCACATTGGCGCGAATTGTATTCCTACAAGGGTCAAATAGGTGCGTTTCCTAATAAAAGAAACTTTATTACTTTCTTACCGAAGGGGATGTCAATCTTAAATGGTGAAGATAGTCATAAGTTTATGTCTGCTATTGGATTGCCTAGGTTTGCGAATGGAATCGGTGATTTCTTTGCTAGCCTAAAAGATGATGTGGATGACTGGACGAATGAAGCTGAAAAGATCATGGCCCACCCGATTCAGTTTATGGAACATGTCTTTACTAAGAAGCTTAGTGGTTTGAGTAGTGGAATTAAATTAGCACAATCAATGATAACGAATGTTCCAGTTTATGTGGCCAAACAAATGGCTAATTGGGTTAAGCAACAGTTTGAAACACTTGATTCAGCTATGAATCCTAATGGAACAAGTGCCGCACCTACAGGAGATCATAAACATTGGATGAAACAAGCAGGAATCCCAGAAAGTTGGTATGATTCGATTAACTATATTGTTACTCATGAATCAGGATGGCGAGTTAATGCAACCAATCCTAGTTCAGGTGCTTATGGTTTACCACAATCTTTACCGGGATCAAAAATGGCAGCCGCTGGTCGAGACTGGCGAACAAATCCGATTACTCAACTTAAATGGATGAAGAGTTATGTTGGACGTTATGGCGGTGGACCAGGAGCGGCTGCATTTTGGAGAGCACATCACTGGTATGCAAATGGTGGCTTGGTTGATAAAGAACAGCTGATTCATATTTCTGAAGGTAATAGTCCCGAAATGATTATTCCATTGTCAGCGTCTAAAAGAGGTCGAGCTTATCAATTATTAGGTGAGGTCGTAGCAAGATTTAAGCATGAAGATGGACAGGCTCAGCCGACACGAGATGACCAGTCCATCAGCCGAAAGGAATTCATGTCGTTAGAATCGAAGCTGGATCAGCTGATTAGCGGTGTTCAACAGCTTGTTCAAGTTGGTCAGCAACAGATCAACGCCACAATCAATTCTGGCAATAAGTTTGGAATGAAAGCTAACCGGTCCGCTGCATATACTGTGATGGCTAGGGACCAGCGGCTGAATGATTACATGAGTTATCGGAGGTGATCAAACTTGAGCGTAAGCAACCCAGAACTATATTTGAAGATTGGTGATCAGGATGAATTCAACATTGAAGATAAGGTGCAGGGCTTAACTTTCCTTGGGGATGACTCAACACCGGAACTCGCCAACACCTACCAAGAGATTCCAGGAATAGATGGAAGTAAGCTTCAATATACGACCTTCTCACGGTATCAGGTAGTTGCAAACTTTTGTCTCTTCTTTAGGGACTGGCAGGACTACAAGTTGGCTAAACACCAGTTTTATCGACTTTTTACATCACGACAACAGATCAGAATGCGGACGGACGTTGAATCAGCGATCGTCCGTTTTGTTTACCCCAATCTTCCGGAGATCAAACCGGACCAGAACGGGTCACACTACGCAACGTTCAGTATGAACTTCGACAATCCGTCTGGCTTCCGCTACTCGCTTTATCGTAGCGATGGAACTTATAGTCATGATGACGATGGGGTGCAGTTTGGGATGAACCTCCACAATAATGAGGATCAGTACAATTATCATTTCACCACGAAGCAATTTAAGGTTTTTAACGCAAGTGACGTGCCAATTGATCCGTGGAAATATAAGTCTGATCTCAAGATTATCGTGAAGTTCAGCGGTCAGTCGCTGAAGATCACTAATACTACGACTAATACCGAATGGACATACAAGAAGCCTTCGAACGGACAGGAGACGATTGTTTTAGATGGAATCTTTACCACGCTTAATGGAAACCCGGCCAGTGCCAATTCCGATTATGGAACAATTCGCCTGGCCACTGAATGGAATAGTTTTACTGTCGACGGTGCGGACAGTTTTGATATTACTTTCAGCTTTCCGTTTGTTTACATCTGATGAATATTGATGAGAAGGTCACAGTTAGGAGTGTCGGGCGCACCGAGACTGAGCCCCTGAACTGCATTGACCCGGACTCGTTCTATGTTGACTGGAAAGTCAATTCTGCTTGGAGCATTCAGTTTACGGCCCGTGATGATGGATCATTTGCCTACTCAATGCTGGATGCTCAGGCGTCGCTGTTCTTTGATGGTCAAGAGTACATCATTAAGCAGGCCGAACCTGATACCAGTGGACGAGTCAACACGATTGAAGTCGTGGCCACCCACGTTTACTTTGAGTTATCGCGGATCCGAAAGTACAAGACGTATATTGACCCGGCCGATGCTGACAAGCAGACGGACGTTAAAGTCTATGGAAGTACCCAGAATGATAACAATAATAGCGGGGATGATAGCGGCGACGATGATGATCCAAACGCTCAGAAGACGGAAACTACCACAACTGAAGGGAACACGACTACCAAGACAACGGTCACTAAGACCGATGAAACCAAAGAAGATTCTGATGAAAACCAAGTCGAATACCATATTGAAGATGTTTTGAAGCATTGGATAGATGGTAATCAGCTTGGTTTTTCTTATCAGGTCATTGGAGATTTTCCTACTGCTCGACTCGAAGAACTAGCTGACGGCAGCGGGACGGATATGCTGAGCAAGATTACGGAAGCTTGGCCAAACGCCGTGATTTATCCTGACAACCGGAATATCCGGGTATATGCGCAGGACCAGTTCTACAAGGACTATGGTAATCGACTTGATTATCCAAATAATACGACTGAAGTTAAGTGGACCTTCGATTCTACTAGCTTGACCAATGAAGTTATGTGCATTGGTGGGAAGTATTCGATTGAAACGCAGGTGGATACTTCGACTAGTGGAGATGATAGTCACGGTTCTGGTGGTGCTGGTGCCGATAAAGTTGTTAATGATGCCAAACAGTACCTCGGAGTTCCTTATGTGTGGGGAGGAGCCGGTGGTGCTCGTGGCGGTAATCCTCGCAGTGGGATGGATTGTTCTTCTTTTGTAAGTCAAGTTTATAAAGATATGGGTATTAATATTCCAGCTTACACAGTCGCAATGGAGCCATATGGTAAGCAGATCGATCGGTCGCAAGTGCAAACTGGTGACATGGGATTTTATGGTTCGCCTGGCGGTTCATATCATATTTGTATGGCGCTGAATAACAGCACAATGATTTATGAACCACGCCCAGGTCAATCGTGTATGACCCAGTCGATTGATTCGTATCCGCCAACTTGGTGGGAACGTAATGACCAGATGGCTTCAATTGTTGCTGGCGATAGTGATAGTGGTGGCGATACGACTTCGGAAAGTTCTTCATCGACATCTAGCGAGTATTATTATTTTGCTCCCTTTATGTATCGTGATGAAGAATCAATTAAGAAGTATGGCGAATATCCGGCTGAACCGATTGAAGATGGCCGTTTTAGTGATAAAAATGCGATGTCTGATTATGCTAAGACGAAAATTCAACCAGATCCAGCATTATCATTAGAAGTTACGACTTATTCGAGCTTCAAGCCGGTTGCTGGTGACATGATCCATATCATGGTTAAAGAACAATCAATCTGTACTAATGAAGCAGTGGTTGGCTTTAACTGGTATCCATATAGTGCTACCAATCCAACTTCCGTCACGCTTAATAGCAATTCGCAAAATATCTTAGATTATCAGCACTCACGCCAAGTTGCGTTGACTGATGCTATTAATTCTGTTCGACAAGATGCACAAAAAAGTATTGAAGCTTCTAGTCAAGCCAACCAAATCGGCGGTGACAAGAAGCTTTTTACTTGGCTCAAGGAATATGCGGGGTGACTGATGATGGATGTCTGGGATTGGATTGATTATTTAGCAAAAGGATTGAAGAAGGTTGCTAACGAATCACAGCAGAATTATCAACAAGTTCATGCATATATCGATGGTCACGATCAAGAAACCTTGAACCAAGTAACTGAGATTGTGCATGACGCAATCAAATTAAAGTCTCCCAATGGGAAAATTTACGAAATCACTATTGGAGACGATGGAACTATTAATAAGAAGAAAGTCGGTGAGTAATCATGGATCAGCAATTCAAGTCATTAACGCAAGTCGTGAATGATAAGAAAGAGACGGATAAGAATATGGAAGCAGTGGACCAGAATATTTACTGGATGCAAAATGGTCAGCATAATTTAATAACTACGATGACCGTCGGAACTGTTTCCAGCGAAAAATACAATGACAGTCCAGTAATTGAGATTGAGCAAGGCACTCTCAGAAGCAATGAATTTAACCTCAACGGTGTCTCCTCCATCTCAAGTCGTCTCATGGCTAAGTTAAATGCGACCGATAATTCAATTTCTGCTAATACTTATGTTGAATTCTTAAAGAGTGATGGCAGTTCAGCCGGCAAGTCGAATGTTGTCTATATCGTCAATAACGGTGCATGGCAATCTGCCGGCACAGTTAACATTAAAATTCCAGCCGGCACTGCTAAAGGAAGATTAGTTTTCGATGTTTCTGGATCTGGTAAAGCATACGTATCACGGACCCAGGTAAATCTAGGTTATAGAGTAACGGATTGGGGTAGTTTGAAGTGAGAAAACAATAAAAGTCCTACCTAATTTAGGCAAGACTTTAAGGAGGAGTTTTATGAATTGGCAAGTTGGAATCGTAAATGGTGCATTGTTTGCATCCTTGTGTGGTTGCTGTATTCAAGCCGCTTTATATCATGATTGGAAATGGATAAATATATTTTATTGGGGCTCTGTAATTTTAATTATTTTTCTTTCAACAATTTTTGGTTAAACGTTATTGCAATTTTATCAATATATTTTCGGTAATATTCTTTTGCCTTTAAGAGCGCCATCTCGTTTTCTGGATGGTCATATATTGTATATATAATATCTTTTTCCGGCCGATAGGAATGAATTTTATTAATATATTCTTCACACTCTGGACAGTACATTAATACTAACAATTCAAGTTCTCTTTGTTTTTGGGAAAATTTGATTCCCTTATTGTGCCAAATTTGATAAGCAACATCAATCTCGCTGTGAGTAACTTTAAGATATTCCTCAAATAAATCTTGCATACGATCAGATACGAAATCGAAATGTTGTTCAGATAATTTAGTCTGTAATTCATATTTCTTCAGATCACGCTCTTCTTGGCTATTTTTAAGATTGTTATTAGCAATCTGTTTTTGTAACTCAAAATTATTTTGTTCTTTAATCTTATTTAATTCAGCAAGGGATTTTTCTTTTTTACTACTAAAATACATTTGAAGTCCATTACCTATTAAAGATAAGATTGCGATAATTGTAGTTCCATCTATTCCAGTAAACTTCATTTTCATCACCTCTTTCCACCAATAAATAAGTATATCAAAGGAGGAGTTCTTATTTTGGAAAATAAAAATGTGATAAACGTTCTCAAATATATTGAAGAAACATCGCCACAAACGTTGATTAATGTACTTAATTCCGACTTTGAGCAGACGGCCAATCGATATAATTCTTTCTGCCAGCTCATCAATGACCGGCTGGCAATTAATAATTCATTGCATTACAATCACAGCCCAATTGATCCTGGTTACAATCGTAGAACTCGACTTGACCTGATAAAGAACATCCGTGATTTGAACCAGGCCTTTGATCGGCTTGCTAGTCTGCTTAATCGATCGGCATTCAGGAAGGTAGATAAAGGGCGGATTATTCCTTATGACTTCACTGCTTGGATTGATGTCGGCATTAAGCTAACGAAAGAGCAAATCAACGACTACATCAAGCAAGTCGAAAACGTCCTAAAAGAATTATTTGATTTCAAAATAAAATATCGTCTTAATGACTAAAGCCACCTCATTGCGAGATGGCTTTTCTGTTAGAAGGAGGAATTTATAATGCAAACACAGGTCGTAACTTTAGATGTCTTAAAACCAATCGGGACCATAGTTGACCTATCTGATAGTTTCAATGCTCGGGTCGGGGACAAGATGACTCCTTTTCAATTATTTATCACTGAAGGTGGCATGGCCAAAGATCTTAAAGGAATGCATCCGGAACTGGAGGCCGAAGTCGGCAATGGTGCTTTACGTAATGGCGTAGCAGTCATGGCCGCCGGTGCTAAGGGCGTTCACTGGGTCGGTAGTACCAATAACGTAACTGGTTATAATCAATTAACCTTAGCTTTCCCCGCCGAGGTATTTCCCCAATCCGGTTTCTGCTACGGCCATTTAATCTTAGCCAATGACGCCGGCGTCCGTGAAACATCCGTTGATATCTGGTTCCAAGTCTTTGATGGCACGCCATTAATGGGACTAGTCGCTGATCACTACGATTCTGAATTACAACTAGAATTAGCAAAGGCAAAGAATGCTAATGACCAGTTTTCTCAAGAAATGCGAAATACCTACAATCAACAGGTAACCGATGCACAAAATGCTTTAACCAGAGCAACAGCTAATCTCAGTAGTTTGGCTGGAACCGCTGGCAATATTGAAGCGCAAATAACAGCACAGGATATTATTACTCGGCCAGAATATAACAGATTAGCAACACAAATTAACGATACTTTGGCAAACTTTCATTCTAATCCAGAAAGTCTTGCTGATTTAAATGCTGTTAAAGCTAAGTATCCAAATGGTACAGATAATTTCATCGTAACCGATGATGGCCATCGAGCAGTATATCGTAATGGTCAGTGGATTGATGGGGGAATTTACCAAGCGGCAGGTATTAAAGCTTCTGATGTTTACAATTCAATGTTAACTAATCAGAATTATCTAACTGATCCAACATTTGCTGTTAATAAACCGTTTATAGATGATCAAACATCTTTATCGGTTAAAAATATTAACGATACTAACTGGCTTAGTGTTGTTAGTTCAACTGGAGGAGGGATTGGACTAGAAGCGAAGAATGTAAATGATGGCTTGTTTCAAGTTTGGGCAAAAAGGCTCCAATTCGATTTATCAAATCATGCTAACACTTGGCAAACTTTTAATGTCGAAGTTCAGGTTTATAATGTTGACGATAATAGTACAGTAGAAAAAGTAGGGGTTGGTTCTTTTACTGTCAAACCACTGACTGCTTACCATATTAATCTCAAATTCAATCTTCCTACTCCAAAATTTACAAACCGATATTATCGTATTTTCATTTTTAGTAATACAGCAAGCGTTGATTACGATATTGCTAATCCGGTTTTGAAAAACGAGTATAAAGAACTTCCTCATGATAATAATTTGCTTGATGTTACTAATCCATTATTGCCAATTGGAAACGTTCAAATTACTACCTATTATGATGCGGGACGTCGATATGCCAATGCAACAACTAGTGATGCAAACACTGAAAGCAAAGGTGTTCAACAGATATTTGAGCTAAAGCCATATGGTTCTGGATATGGTGATAAGTTTAGGATTCAGACTGAAATTCGTAACGAAGGTGCGCCTGGAATTGTAATTGTTGAGTTACGGTATCTTAATGCTGATGGCTCAATTGGAAGTAGTCAGTTGGTTAGCCGCTCAGTAGTAGGTACTTCGCAAAATATTGAACTCAATCGTGTTATTAAGCTTTCAACGAGCGAGTATGCTAGAAATTATCAAGAAGCTTCCTTAGCAATCTATGAAGAAAACTCGGCTGATACCCACCTGCTAGTTAACTTAGACAAAACAAGTGTTAACTATGAAGCCAATATTACTGAAACTTCTCAGAATTTATTTGGCAACTGGAAAACTAATCATGTTATTTCAGATGGATCAACGGCTACTGACCATTATAATGATGCTGAAACGCTTAATGTTTACCTTGACGGAAAAGAAGATTATTCAACTCTAATGCTTCCGATGAATTATAACAGTAATGGGATAATTGATATTAACCTTCGATTGGTTTCGAGCGTTTTAACAAAACTTAAATTTGAATTGAACGAATATAATGTTGATGGGTCAATCAAGCATATTAACGAGCTTCGCCCAGAAACTCTCCGACCTGGAATTGTGCGAACAGTGCATATTAACTATAATGTCACTGAAACCAATGGAGCATACTATGCCTTGGTAGTATATAGTCAAAAAGAACAGCTTAGTTTTATGATTCTGGATGCTTATGCTAAAATGCATGACTCAACGCAAAAAAGCTCTAGTTCATTACCGCAAGTCAACTTACTAGCTAATCTTGATGAGGGCGGTGCGATTGCCAAAGGTATGGTTGAATTAATCCGAGGAGATGTAAGACATCTTTACTACGCCACTTTTAGAATTCAAGGGCAATCGACAAAAATGTTTCCTAAAAAAGCTTGGCGGATAACCTTCTATACTGATGATACGTATAAGACAAAACTACCCGTTCGTGTCTTCCCTGATTATCCAGACGTTGACTCTCTTAATATGAAGTCAAACTACATTGACTGGACTCAAGCAAACAATATTCTAGTATCTCGCTGCATTGCTGACTTAACTAAGTTAAGTAATGGAATTGAAGATAAACAAATGTATGCGCCTAATCAATGCGAGATTGTTGGAGAACCATGCCTTGGATATAACAACGGGCAGAAGCTCGGACTATTTACTCTTAGCCCTAAGAAATCGAACGTAATGTTTAACATGGAAAAAGGAAATACTAAGATGGCTGTTTTCGAAGGCAATAATGTTACAGAAGAAAACTGCTTCAAAGCTGATTCAACGGAGTTTGGTGACGATAAGCCGTTCACGATTGAGGCAACCGATGATGTTGTTGATCAAAGTTTAAAAGACAGCTTTAATGCTTTATTGAAGCTAGTTAACTCGTCAACTGATGATGATTTTAAAACTCAAATTAGTTCAAAACTCAATCTTCAATCAGTAGCCAACTGGATTGTCAGCATCATTGCATTTGGGCTATATGATAATACAGCCAAAAATATCTGCTGGGCTACATGGGATGGAGTTAAGTGGTCAGCAGTTCAATATGATCACGACATGGCATTTGGCCTTTGGTGGGATGGATCGCGATTAAATCATGAAGAATCAGATATTGATTTGCCTTATTTAATTAAGTTTAGTCGTCTTTTTGAACGATTAATTAAGCTTCATCTTATCGATGATCAATTGATCTCTGCATGGGATAACTTAAAGACTGCTCATCCAATGATTGAACTTCATAAAGAATTCCGTGATTGGTATTACAGAATCGGTGATGTTAATTATGAAGAGGATCAACGAATCTGGCCTGATATGCCAGGTCAGCATTATTTTCATGGGGAGCATGTTCTAAATTACATTGCAAAGCGTTATAAACATTGCAATAAATGGTTTACTAAGGATTATCTGGCAACCCTTTAGATCAAACATAGCCGCTTCAGAAATACACGGTACCTCGGGACCTTTAATATGGCAGTTTATTAACTACAGTAAATAATATTCTCAATTTTAAATTGAAAACGCATAAATAAGAAAAACGCATTTGATACAATAAACTTAAGTAAATTAAAGGAGTTATTAAGATGGTTGTATTAACTGAATTAAATAATGCATCAGTTATAAGTGGGGTTATTGCTGCAGTTATTTCTGGTACTGTTAGTATAGTAGGTTCTATTATTACGATTTATTTTCAAAATAAGAGAAATAAAGAGTCACTAAAAGTACAAAAAGAAACTTCACACGAATCATTGATGATGCAGAAAGAAAATAACGAAGCATCAATTAAAGTTCAAAGAGAGATTGCTAATTTAGAGAAGAATGAAAAAATCTTTTATGAAAGTCAATTAAAATGGGCTAACGATTTAAGAGAACATCTAGCTAAAATAATTGGTTTAATACCGCAATATAATGATCTATATCTAAAAATTTATATGATGAATAGAGAGTTTCAATTTGCTACAAAGGAAAGGAAAAACGAGTTGCTTCAGCTTGAGGAAGAAAATACTGATAGTATGATGAATATTGGAAAGGAGCTGCAAGAACAAATAGGTATAGTAAGAATGCTTCTATTTAATAAAGACAGTAGCTACGAATTAGAAATAGAAAACCGACTTAATGAAATAATGACATGGATTATTCAACATGATACTATTAGTCTTTTAAGTGTAGAATACTTAACTCAAGCAGCTAAAAAATATTTTGGAAACTTAATGGAAGAATTAGAAAAAAATAAAATATAAATTAATGTCGGATTTTTATTCTCAAGAAGGTGAATCATCCGTAATGCACATATTACTTGCGCAACCGCCACAACACGTTCTATACATTCAATATTTTGCCAGTATGATTGACAACATGCTGATTGAATGGCTGGTATGGGCGATTGTGATTGATACTGTGACTGGATTTTTCAAAAGTATTATTACGCACCGTACAACTTCTAGTAAAGGAACGGCAGGGCTTTTGAAACATGCAGCCGTAATTATTTTGACATTAACCGTTTATCCAATGTTGGAATTATGCGGATTAGGACAGGCAGGCGACTCGCTTGTCTTTTTCTTTTTCCTATTTTATTTGGTCTCCATCGTGGAAAATTGGGGACAAATGGGATTACCGCTACCATCTTGGGTAAAGGACCATATTTACAAACTCAGCAAAGACTATTTAGAGAAAGAAGAGAAACAACATGAGCACAATCATTAATGCAATTCCAACCTATATTCTGACGGCCGTTATCTCAGCGGTCTTTTATTTTGCCTTAAAACAGAGTCAGACGTTTATCCACGCTAAAGTTATCCATGCCAAAACAGAAACTTCCCGTGCAGCTTGGTCTTGTGCGGCCCAACTTGCAGATAACGCGGTTGCTTCTTTAGTCGGCAAAGACATGGCCGGTCACGAGAAGTTCCGACAAGCAACCGATATTGTCCAACAGGCACTCAAACAACAAGGTATCAAGAATATCGACCTTAATGCCATCGAGACCCTTGTTCAATCAGCTTATGAAAAGTCCTCATTGACACCAACCGTTGATCCGACATCACAACAAGAACAACCAACTAAACCTGCTACTATTCCAGCCGGCCAAGCACCAGCAATTGATCCAATGAAAGGGGAAAAATAATATGCGTAATCAATTTATCGATGTTTCAAGTTACCAACCAGATACTGTTGCCTTTTTCCAAGCTGCGAAAGCTCAGGGTGCATTAGGAGTTGTTGTTAAATTAACGGAAGGGTCCGAAGATGGTTCGGCTTATGTTAACCCACGTGCAGCTGCTCAAATTCGCAACGCCTTAGCAGTTGGTCTGCGTGTATCCTGTTACCACTTTGCTCGTTATACATCAGTGACCGATGCGCAAAATGAAGCCCGGTTCTTCGCTAAGATTGCTAAGCAGTTTGGTATGTATGACGATACCCTGATGATTGATGATGCAGAAGTTCACTCGGCAGCAGATTATCAATCAGCATCCTTAGCCTTCCTCCAAGAAGTAGAAGCGCTCGGTTACAAGAATACCGGGATTTACTCCATGAAGTCCTTCTTCACTGGTGGCATTCTTAATTCACATGGCTTTGATTCCCGAAAAATTTGGATTGCCGGCTATGGTGTGACTGAACTGGGGATTGATAATGCAAGCGCTTGGCAGTATTCCAGTAAGGGCATCATGGGGATTGATACCAGTTATGACTTTGATGGCGCCTTTACGACTGGTTCAGTATCCGGCAATGTTCCGCAAGTTGTTATTCCAGAACCTAAGCCGGTGCAACACGTCGGCCATCCAGCAAGCGGAACCTACATTGTCCAACCAGGCGATACATTGAGCGGAATTGCGGAAAAGTACAAAACTACTTACCAGAACCTAGCAGCAATCAATGGTATTGGAAATCCAAACCAGATCAATATCGGCCAAGTCCTCAAAGTCACCGGAAAAGCATCGAATGAAAATACTTACTTTGTTCAATCAGGAGATACTTTATCCGGAATTGCCACCAAATTCGGCACAACTGTCTCTGACCTTGTAAGCCGTAATCACATTGCTAACCCGAATGTGATCTACGTTGGTCAAAAAATTTACTTAGCTGGCAACGGACAATCCAATGCTTATACAGTTCAAGCAGGGGACACACTAAGCGGAATCGCCGCTAAGTTTGGCAAGACTTGGCAAGCATTAGCCCAAAAGAATGGGATCGCAAACCCCAACGTAATTTATGTGGGTCAAACAATTCAGATTTAAGATAAGCCCTAGTGGTCATTGTAATTGCAATGACTGCTAGGGCTTTTTTACGTATAATAAAAAAACAGCGATAGCAAATAAACGCTACCGCTGAAATAACATCTCGCCCACCTTCTCTTGGAAATAAATGGAGTTTAACCAAGTAGTTCCTTAATTAGGCGTTTGAGAGCCTTTTTAATTGCAACCTTTACACTATGTAATAGTTGCTTAACGAGCCCATTCGGCACGATAATGATAAAGATGCACCAATGCAATTGGGACACCTCCCAACTTGCACATATTTGTAGGTTCGTTACACCTAACAGCGTGCTTGACTATTGTATCATAGAATTACTGTGGTATAATTAAAACATAATGATAAAGATGCCGGTGTGCAAAATGGATTCAGTTCGTTACTTAATCCGTACCGGTAAACAGGGTGCCTTAATCGGCATCCTTTTTTATTTTATTTAGTTCGTACACGTTTGGCACACTAAACCTCTTGAAGCGTTGGTATAACAATGCTTTTAAACTCTCGGGGGACGCATTTTTTTAAGATTGTATAAAAAAGAAGCTCCGATAAAATGCTGATATAACGGCATTTTACCGGAGCTTTTGTTTAGTTAAAATGGTATGAAATGGTGAAAGTTTGTAAAGCTGGGGAACATCGGCAATTTTTGTGCACCAAAAATAATCATTGCCGTAAACTTATTTGATTTAATTGAGTGTGCGGGTGCTTTCAATAGAAAAATTTTTGATTATGGAATATATTTTAATGGTAGTAAAGCTATAGCAATCTTGCTATAATTAGTAATAAATAAGCTATAATAAAGGAAATAGTGCATGTATGAAGTAGTTTTTTACGAAGATAAAAATGGAAATAGTGAAATTGGTGATTATTTCGAGAAAATTTCGCAAAGTAAACAAAAGCAAGATAAAGCAATTTATTTAAAAATGCGCCATCAAATTAAGATGTTACAAGCTCTTGGTCCTGCGTTGCATACACCACAAGCAAAAAAATTAAAGGGTTATAGGCATCAACTATGGGAGTTACGACCTATGCCAGAAAGAGTATTTTATGGAGTATGGAAGAAAAATAATTTTGTATTATTAAATCATTATGCTAAGAAAAAGGATGAAACAGATCCTCGTCAGATAGAAAGAGCCTTGTCGCTACTTGACGATTGGTACGAAAGGAAGGGTAAATAATGAGA